>ENA-UONW01001709-UONW01001709.1-human-gut-metagenome-genome-assembly--contig:-CS52-NODE-1709-length-24796-cov-10.068106_pt1 | contig 24796 bp, 19 predicted proteins | sample MGYA00242463_ERZ724010 | MGnify/ENA metagenome assembly ERZ724010 | reverse complement strand
CACGAAGTTTGTATTTGGTACCTTTGGGGGCTGTCTTGGTGATTTCTTTAGCCAAATCTGATGCAAAGGGAACTTTTATCCACTCTAATGTGCCCAGAATGCCAAGTATTAATCCAATGCCACCGCCAACATACGCACATATTTTTGCAACATTAAATGCATGTACCGAAGAAATCATTCCCGTTATGAGTAACCCTAGAAGACCAAAGATGGCCGCAAAGAATACAACTGATGCAACATAAAAAAGTACTATTTTAAGGAGATAATAGAGTACTATTAGTGAAATGATTCCTCCGCAAACACCTAAAATGATGAGAATTATATCAAGAAATCCTCCTGATTTTTTCTCTTTTACAGGCTTGTTCTCAGCTTGTATTTCCTCATTAGAACTACCGTCCGAAGGTGAAAGAGTAAACTCATGCCCATCTTGCTTCCAGGATACGGTTTGTTGGTCGGCGTTGTAAGCCAACGTACGCATTTGTTTGTCATCAGGAGTTCCGTAACGCCAGCTATATACTTTTACTTCAGCAGCATTTCCTTCGATGTTCGTTACTTCATTGATAATCCAATAATCGGCTGCAAATTCGTTTTCGGTTTGCAGATACCCGAAGCACGTGCCGCTTCCGTCGGGTAACTTTACTGTTTTCTCATACAGATCTACTTTCAGCAGATTCAGTTCTTCGGCTGTTTCTTGTTTCCATTCACCCTTAAAGGGTGATGCCTGCTTGGAAGTACCGGTACAGCCCACTACCACACAGAGCAGGATGAATAATAGTTTTTTCATAACTTTGAAAGCTTTATTTGAAAGATTGATAAATCGGACTGGTTCATTTAAAAATCAATTCAGTCCATTTTTGCTCAATAACCTGTGAGATTTCCCCTACAACCAGAGAATGGTGTACTTCCCATTCGGTGCCACAGTTGGTACATCGATGAAATGTAAGCCAGTGTCTTATAATGGTTGTCGTCTCTGTTGTCTTTTCAGCATTTATGATGACTGAATTATAGTTGTGTTGATTGATGTTGCAAGGGTTTTCCGATTCTGTGTGTTCGCTTACTTGCCGTGTTACACCCAACTCCTTGACGGCAGTGCAGATTCCTGCAAAGCAATGGCAGTTTGGACAACGGTGTTCCAGAATATGGCACCATAACCGTTTATACGTATTAACTGCTTGAATGTACAAAATAAACAGACCTATCCAGAACTTGAGTCCATCGTAGCTGCAACCCAAGATGTGATATTCAGCATAGGCTATGCCTCCTAACATAAGGATGGACATGATTTGTACAATCCCCTGGTTGGCGATGTGGAATAGGTGTTTGACGATGAATGGCCAAACCAAATAGGCGATGCACAGATTAATAACCAGAAAGCCGAGAAACATAAGTGCCCAATATCCCCAACCGTCAGGTATCCGATAATAGAAATTCTCCCATAGCGCAAACCAGGTTTTGCCTATGGGTATCAATAGAAGTCCCCAAAGAATATTGCCAAGCCAACGTCCGGTATTGTATTTTTTGGATTTTGGGTTAATCTTCCATCCCATAATCATGCCGCATTGTTGTATTCTCCATGCAGCATGCAGCATTAAACAGGAAATGCTGAGAAGCATCAGGACGGATATGAGCATATCCCATTCATCAATGGTGTAAGTTAGGCTTATATTGTAGATAGGGCGTGTCAGAAGAAAAGTGATAACCAATGTCCAAGCAGCCGGTTTGGCTGAATTATAGAAAGGGTCTTTATATTTCTTTCGCAACAGATAGATCAATCCAGTTTCCAACAAGCCTACAAAGAAGAATATAAGTACGACTACTATCGGGGAAGCCTCAATCAGATACAAATAGCATGCAGTGAACAAATAAGTCAATGGGGAAAACATGTAACTTATGGTCTTATAGAATTTATCATCAAGGTCTGATGAGCTGTTCGGTTGTGACGGTTGCTTTTCCGACAGGAACTTGGATGATACGTAGCCTTTGATGTTGTTTTTGGTCAATACCTCTACCCATCCTGCATGGGTGCTGTCTGCATCCACTACATAGACAGACTCTTGTGGATTGAGTTGATGTACCACATCGTAGCCGATGCCTGGTCCCGAACGCATGTTCAGTTTGTTAATAGACGTAACCGTTGCTTCCGGATAACGGTTCGCCGCCTCTTCGGCATGGGCTGTTTCCGGGATTGCCAGCATAAGGATATAGGCGGCAAGGCAAATAATACGTTTGATATGTTTAAGCATGGCTGTTTTTATTCGGTTAAGTTACTTTCTTAATCTGATCACCTCAATCGGTACCTGTCTCAACTGAGGCATTCCCATCCCCAATGTTGCCCCGATATACGTCGGGTCACAAATCAGAAACTTCTTCCCGTCCACATTCAGATAATCGCCAGTTGTATTGGGATTGTCGAAACGGACAGCCGTAGCCAGATGTCTGCCCGGATAATAGACCAACACCACTTCCATATTCAACAACCGGCGTACCAACTGGCTGAACAGGATAGCCCGGTCTTCACAGTCGGAATAGGCCGAAGCGACTGTTTCTTCAGGGAAGAACCAACGTTCGTAACCGAATTGTTCATCGTCAGTTTTGTATTCGAATACGTATTGTACAAAATGCAACAACGCGTTGACAGCTTCTTCCTGCGACTTGTTGTGAACCAACGGACGAAGTTGTTCTTCCATACTCTGCAGGAACGCTTCACTGGGAGTCGATTCCGCATAAAGCCGGAAATCCACACAAGGATATGTGCCCAGCAACTGCATGTAATTCTTGTCATAAGACAGGTTATAAGACTGCTCTCCCACTTTGAGGGGTTGTAACACAGCCCGTGTATACAGGGCCGGAGCAGTTGTCAGGGACATATCCATCAGCCGTGTGGCGCCTCCATATTCCATCCGGCAGCTCTGAATGGTCGACAAATCGGCATGACCGGGGTTATAGACGGTATAGATTGTTCCATTTTCGTTGCCGTATTGGAAAAAGGTTGTATTGAACACATTGCAATTGAAGGCTATCAAAGGCAGAAGTGTCTGATGCGAACGGCCAATCTTGGCCTTATAACCCAGCTGGTTCAGCGTAAACACGGCAAATACCGTTTGTTCATTGTCCGGCCTTCCGGGAAATTTGGCTTCGAATGTCCTGTTGATAAGAAGATACATTCCCCAATCATTCAAACCGAGTGAAGACTGCAGCTGGCGGATTTCATCTGTCCAGTCGGTATAAGGAAGCCGGGTCAGCGCATTCCAATAGTTTGCCACCGATTGTTCGTCTGTCCCGGCCAAACGCGGCAAACTATATGCGGCTTTCGCCAGTGCGACTTGTGTACCATAAAACAACAATTTCAGACTATTGTCAGGTAAGGCCACCGGAACCTTGGGCAAGGGGCGATTAGCAGGAATCTTGCTTTTATCGGCAGGAGGAATACGGGGAGGCTGTGGTTTTTCTGTATGCTTGACCGGTTGTCTGGCAGGAAGAGGCCGAGGAGCATCCGGCTTGTAAACAGTAGGTGGAACAGGCTTCTTGATGGGCGGTTCCTTTTTTTTCAACGGATAGTCGGGCCACGCTTCGGCCAAATATTGGGCAAACTCGCGGTTGATGGAGTCGTAATAGGCTTTGAAATTCTTTTCCTCCTGACTCACGTATTTACTGAAGGCGGCTTCCTGTTCGCGGGCGTAGCGTTCGAAGTCGTCTTCCACGTTCTTCTGTCCCCAGCCGAGGCTGGGGATCAGAAGTAGTATAAACAGAAAAAAGTGCCTTCTCATTTTGTCTTATTGTTTGGCATTGTATATTTCCTTGATTTCACTGGCTGAAAGTCGGCGAGTGTCATATACTCGGAAATTATCTACACTCATATTGGTGGCAGTAAACGAGTGGTTGTAACCAAACTCATAATTCCCTCCCATAGTGAAATTGGTCGCGCTTCCGTATGAACTAGCCCAAGCAAAAGTGCCTTCTGTTACAGAATTAACTTTTTGACCGTCTACGTAGAGTGTATTGGTAATGACAGAACTTTGTGAGATGCAAAAATCAGAAAGTATTACGATATGGTGCCATTTCCCATCTGTCAGGGTAGGATGTACAAACGCTTGAACATTATAATTGTAGTTTCCATTATTGTTGCGGGTTACTACAAATTTCAGTTGGCCGTCAATCATAGTCAAAGTACACATTGGGTCGTTTTCGTAAGAAGAAGTCATATGAAAAATATGTCCGTCACTGAAATCCTTTCCCCAAAAGCTAATCGTCATCTCCTTTGAATCAATAATGGGGCTAGCCACTACAAACGTACTATTGCTCGTTTTGCTAAATTTTACAGCCTTGCTTTCGGGAGTAATACCTTCGACAAAGGAAGGAGAGGCAGTACCGAATCCGTGAATTTCGTTTTCAGTGGCATCATCAAAGTTTCCGTCAAACTTATAATAGGTATATAACCCTTGCGCTACAACGGTCCCTGCGATGTCGCTCCCCTTGACAGCTGTCACTGCAACAGACTCCTTACGCGTACCGTCAGACACCTCAATAGCTGTATTCAGTGTTTCGGGCATGACGGAGCGGTCCAGTGTGACCTTTATCTGCTTGGTACCCGACGGAGCCGTTACGCCACTGGCGTCGGACACCTTCAAACCGGTTCCTGCAGGAACCGTAATGGTCCAGGCAAGTTCAGCAGTACCCGTATTACTGATGGTGAAGGTCTTTTCTGCCGTTTCTTCGCCAAAGTCCAATGAAAGCGGAGACACTTCCATCTTGGCTACAGGCTTGACGGCCTTAACAGTAATGCCTTCCTGACGGATACCGTCGGAAATGACAAAGGTGGTATTGACATTTTCGGGCATCGTCTCGCGGTTCAGCTTGACCTGCAATACCTGATTGCCACCGGCAACCACACCACCTTCCATGGGAGTTACCGTAATATAGTCGGCCGAGATTCCCGAAACAGTATACTTCAATTCGGCAGTTCCCGTATTGCTGACGGTCAGCGGCAGTTCGGTAGAAGCGTGTCCGAAATCGAGCAATACAGGATCCACCTTCATTTCGGCCTTGGCTTCCACTTTGGTGGCCTTTACCGTTACAGTCTGTTCCTTTATGCCGTCGGAAATGACGAAAGATGTATTCAGGTCCTTCGTCTGTTTGTTACGGTCGAGCGTAACCTTGACAACTTTCGAACCTTCAGCCTCCACAGTTCCTTCGGTAGCTGATACTGAAATACATTCCTCTGTAATGCCTGATATGTGCCACGTAAGGGTAGCATTACCGGTATTCTTGATGGTAATGTCCTTCTCCTGTACCGTTTCACCAAAATCAATGGAAGTGGGGGTTATGGTCATTTCGGATTTGGCTGTCTTAGGCGCACAAGAAACTGAAATGGTATAGGAATTCCCAAAGGCAGACAAGGCAACCTTGACATTCTTCGTCTCGGACAATTTGTCACGGTTGACGGTGAAAATGATACTCTGTGTCTTACCTGCGGCAATGTTGCCCGACAAGGGAGAAGCCGTAAGCCACGCATTGTTTCCCAAATCCAACGACCACTCCGTCGCAGCTGTTCCATGATTGGTGACGGTGACAGAGAGTTCAGTCTGCGAAGTACCGAAGTTTAAAGTAGAAGGTTCTATCTGGATGTCGGCTTCCTTCTTTTCGGGCTGCAGCTGTATGTCACAATTGGCAATTTCGCCAGCCAACACGTTGACACTTTTCATGTTGGTAACATAATCATCCTTTTTAAACTGTAACTGATAATTGCCTGCTTCAACATTGTTGAAACGGAACTGCCCGTCACTGCCGGTAGTAGTACTGGTACCCTGATTCACCACACTGACCTGTACACCCGAAAGCGGAGTGGTGGTTCCCGATTCGGTGACAATACCCTGGATGCTACCTGTATAGTCTCTCTCCTCTTCTGTGCAGGCCACGAGCAACGCCGCAAGGAATGCAAATAAATAAATTGTTCGTTTCATGGAATAAAAATTAACTGTTTAGAAATTCAGTGACAAGGCAAATCCCCCTGTCTGAGGTGCAACATAAGGCGACACCTTGAGCTGCGCATCGCCCAGCATGAAAGCCTTCCGCTTGCCACGGGCAGCGATACCGTCGATGACGTTCCACAGATAGATAGCTGCCGCACCGGCTATGAAACCGTTGCGCAGGTTGGCGCAGTTGTCGGCCTTGTTGGCATAACTTCTTTTCTTGTCTACATCGTGGGTCGAGTCGTATTTGGATTCATACGATGCTCTCATACTCTCGGTAGCTACGACACCTCCCACGCAGGCCGCTTCGGCCAAGATAAAAAAGATACCCTTCCCCTTGCTGCCTTTGTGCAGTTGCGCCCAGCCGGGCACGAACACACGTCCCGAGAAAGGATAACGTCCGGTGATGGAAGCGTTGTATTCTTTCAGCCGTTTGTCAAAGTTCTTATCCCGGAAACTACCGGTGTTCAACGAATAAAAATCATCGGCACCATTTACATTACGCTGTACTTGTATCAGAATATAGATTTTCATCCGATTACCACCCAAGACAATGGGTTCGGTAGCACTGACCACGCGACGCTTCATAATGTTGAACTTCACTACGGCATTGATACCTTGGGTAGCCACGACATTGATGTCCTGTTGGGTGATGCCTACCACGCCCAATTCATGCAATGATTTCTGCAAGGCGTCGGCCCAGGCGGCATTGGTGGCCGACTGCTCGTCATATCCCTCACCTACGCCCCAGCTCAGGAAATAGTTGGCTCCGGCAGGAGGGACAGGAGTGGCATAGGCCCAAGAAGGACGCAACTCGGTAGAGGATTGCGCTGATACGGCCATGTTTACTGCAAACAGCAGGATGAACATGGCAAAAGTTAGTTGTTTCATTCTTCTTCTTTGTTGGTTATACAATTGAAAGATTTGAATTGAGGCTTCGCGTGCACGTTGTTGGCCACCTGACAAAGGATATAGACCCGATATCCACGTCGGGTAGTAAGTTCCCTCGTATACTGGCATACTTTGTTGATGGGTATCTTCACATAACGGGAAGCTTCGACCAGAAGGCTGTCACCCTCCAGTTGTTCCATCTTCTGTATGTCGACGGGAATGCCGATAGCGAAAGCACTCTCCAGGATTGCCATCGCGAAAGCCTTTTTGGTGGCCGCCTCTTCGGTCAGCCCGGTACCTTGCGACACGCGGTAATAGTAGTCGGCTGTTTTGGCGGGAGGACTCTGTATCCATGCAGGCATGGTGCCCTGCCCACATACGGACAAGGCGCACAACACCCATAATAAAGATATAAGAATGGTCTTCATAAATGAAATTTATTGCATGGCATCCATCTCTGCTTTCTGTCTGGCTGCTTCTTTTTCAAGCTCGGCATCCATCTTTTCGAAAAATTTCTTCTTGTCGTAATCTACCTTCCGCACTTCCAATTCTTCAGCCAAGCCTTTTTTGGCATCGTCCAGTAACACGTGCACAGCAACATAGCCCACATATCCCCCCGTAGCACTTTGAGAAATTTTACGGCAAACGACGTTTGCATACTTGTCAATCACCTTTGTTCCAATAGCTTTCGCTCCACCTTCCAACGAACTTTCATACATTTTTTTGCTGCTGGGCACGTTGGTATCTTTGCTATAGTCCTCAATAGCATTCTTCAACATGCCGATATATCGGGAAGCGATGTCGGCAATGGCCACACGGTTGGCGTCGGTAATGGCCCGCGAACGGTCGGGACGGTCTTCAGCAATACCCAAACCGGCCATATACTCTCCGGGTTTGTCATAGGCTTCATCCATACAGAAAGTCAGGAGTACTTGTTCACCATTGGGCATAACGGGCTGGGTAGGATCTTGCGCAACAGGAGCCGGTGCCGGAGCAGGTGCCACCGCCGCTTGTTTGCTGCTTCCACAGGAAGTAACGGAGAGAACGGTCAAAAAAAGTACTCCGTTCAAAACTGATTTCAAGAGAATGTTTCTGCCGGCTGTACGGAGAGCCGAAATGCGTTTCGTTGTCATAGCATGATGTATTATGCCTATAGACTTCCCCGGCTAGGCGATAAACAATGAAAAAAGGCATGGGAGTCTGTACTCTTGCTTATCCCGACTTCAGGCTCTCGCATTGCCCACCTTCAAGGATAAGCAACGCAGCTAGCCCACGCCCGAGATGTTATAGTACAGAAACACTACGCCCAGACGCAATGTTCAGACATGACATCTTTAGTGGACGTCTCCGTTGCTTTATCTCCCTGAAGGTTTCAAATTTGCGAGATTTGAAGTCAGAAGATAACGTTTCGTAAACGCCTTTCTTTTTCTAGTAAAAAAGCATCCCGCTGCCCCACCGGGCTAGCTGGATGCCGCAAAGTTAAATATTTTTTCTGAAAAATTTCAATTTCCTTTAAAAAAAACATCAACATCTGATGAAATGAGCTTTATACCCATTCAACCTGTTACGGAAAAGTATAAAAACGCAAAGCTTATCGTCGCCCAATGATAACGTTATCATCAGGCCACGACAACGTTATCATCAGCCATTGACAAGCTTTACAACAAAAAGCCTTTTCTACCCATATTCACACACCAGGTGAAAGCCTTTCCCCTTAAAGGAGAAAGGCTTTCCCTTTTAAAGGGAAGACCTTTCCCTCGGTGAGGGAAAGACTTTCCCCGATTTTGAGAAAGGGGTAGAAAGTCTTTTATCTGTAAATGAATGTGTTAGATTATCAAAGTGCTGTAAGCGTTTATCCCGCCCAATCCTCACGGTCCAGATTGCGATAACCGATGGCTTCGGCCAGATGGGCGGCCTGGATGGTCTCACTGCCTTCCAGATCGGCAATGGTACGGGCCACTTTGAGGATGCGGTCGTAGGCGCGGGCCGAGAGGTTGAGGCGCGTCATGGCACCTTTCAGCAGGGCAAGGCCACGGTCGTCGGGACGGGCGTAGAGGGAAAGCAGGCGGCTGGTCATCTGTGCGTTGCAGTAGACGCCGGGCACCTGGGCATAGCGTTGCTGCTGTACCTGGCGGGCACGCACCACGCGTTCGCGGATAACGGCGCTCGGCTCGCCGGGACGTACGTCGGACATCTTCTCGAAGGGAACGGGCGTCACCTCGATTTGCAGGTCGATGCGGTCAAGCAGGGGGCCGGAAATGCGGTTCAGGTACTTCTGCACCTGCCCGGGACTGCACACGCAAGGCTTCGTCGGATGGTTGTAATAACCGCAGGGGCAGGGATTCATGCTAGCCACAAGCATGAAGCTGGCGGGATATTCCACGTTGCACTTCACGCGCGAGATACTGATTTTGCGGTCTTCCAGCGGCTGGCGGAGCACTTCGAGCACGTTGCGGCTGAATTCGGGCAGCTCGTCCAGGAAGAGGACGCCGTTGTGAGCCAGACTGATTTCGCCCGGCTGAGGAAAGCTTCCGCCGCCGGTCATGGCAACGTTGGAGATGGTGTGATGCGGGTCGCGGAAGGGACGGATGGAGATAAGGCCGCCGTCACGCCCCAGCTTGCCGGCCACGGAGTGTATCTTGGTGGTTTCGAGGCTCTCGCCCAGCGACAGGGGCGGCAGGATGGAAGGCAGGCGCTTGGCCAGCATGGACTTGCCGCTACCGGGCGAACCGATGAGCAGCACGTTGTGGCCTCCGGCGGCGGCCACTTCGAGGGCACGCTTCACGTTCTCCTGCCCTTTGACGTCGGCAAAGTCGAGGTCGAAGGTGCTCTGCCGGGCATAAAACTCTTCGCGGGTGTTCACCACGGTCGGTGTCAGTTCCTGGTTTCCGTTGAAGAATTCCACCACTTCCCGCAGGTTTTCCACGCCGTAGACATTCAGGTTGTTCACCACAGCTGCCTCGCGGGCATTCTGGCAGGGCAGAATCATGCCTTCGAAGCCCAGTTCGCGTGCCTTGATGGCAATGGGCAGGGCGCCCTTGATGGGTTGCAGGCTGCCGTCGAGGCTCAGTTCGCCCATCAGCAGGTAACGTTCCAGTTTGTCGGACTGGATGGTTTCGCTGGCAGCCAGCATACCGATGGCCAGCGGCAGGTCGTAGGCCGAACCCTCCTTACGAATGTCGGCCGGCGCCATGTTGATGACGAGGTTGCTTGTGGGCATCTTGTACCCGTTCACCTGCAGGGCCGAGATGATGCGCTGGTGGCTCTCCTTGACGGCCGAATCGGGCAGTCCCACGAGGTAGAACATGCAGCCGCGGGTACTGTTGACTTCGATGGTGATAAGCGTGGCGTCTATTCCCTGGACGGCCGCCGCGAAAACTTTGACAAGCATAGGCCTCCCTACTTCTTTTTGGCAATTTCCGCCAGTTTCTCTTCGATTTCTTTCTGCGTCAGGTTACGCCCTTCTATCCGCCCGCTGGGAGCAAGCAGCACGTTGTAGGGCAGGGTACGCACGGCAAACTGACCGACGAGGCTGGCATTCCATCCCTTGAGGTCACAACCCTGTTTCCAGTCCAGCGTATCGTTTGCAACGGCTTCCTTCCACACTTCCTTGTCGACATCGAGCGAAACGCCCAGTATGTCGAACTTCTCGCGGTTCTTCTTCTCCTTATACAGCTGCTTGAGCTGCCGGGTGGTTTCCCGGCACGCATCGCTCCAGGAGGCCCAGAAGTACAGCAAGAGATATTTGTCCTTGAAGTCGGTACGGCGTATATCCTTACCATCCATTCCCGGAATCTGGAAATAAGAGGCCGATTTCCCTACCGACACCTTCTCATAGCTTTCAAGATACTCCAACAACTGTTCCATATACAGCCGGTCCTTGAGACTTCCTGCCATCTGTTCTGCCAACTCCTTTATCTTGGAGAAATCGGGCACAGACTTCTGAACGAAATATTTGTCCAGCACATAGATACTGGCCAACGAGTTCGGATGACTTCGGATGAAAGCCTCCGCCGCCTTCTCCACTGCCGCCTCCGAAGGAAGGCCCTTGCCGAAAAGCTCCTGATGGAACCGCGTCAATTCTTCATTGGCCGGATTTCCCTTGACTGCCAGCAGGCCGGGTTTGCCTGCCGAACCGCTGATTTCAATCTGATCAGCCTTATCCATATAGAGAGGGTATTCCATCCCGTTGCCAAACTGGAGCCAGGCCGAAACCAGCGTATCGACCTCTATGTCTTTTACGAACTTGCCCTGCTTGACAAAAATAGTATCCAGGCGATTGTAGTAGCGGTCGGTACCATACAGATAAATGGTATCGTCCGCCATCCCCTGAAGAGTTCCGCTCAAACGGACATTCTCACTCTTTTTGTCTCCGCAGGCTGCCAGCAGCAAGGCCATCGTAAAAACAGCCAAATAGATTTTCTTCATTGTCATGGAGTGTTTCTGTAACTTCAGCTGCGAATGTACTTCTTTTTAGCGTGAATAAAAAAAAATGCCCGACATATTTACATGTCGGGCATCTTCTTTTATGATTGCTCTGTTACTTATTTGGCAATGCTCATGAATTCAGAGTTCGTATAATACTTGGCGAATTCCAGGTCTGTAGCAGCCTTCTTGCCCAGAGTGGCATCCTTGGCTACAGCAGCCTTCAAGCTGCTCATTACCATTGCATCGTTGTTGGTTCTTGCACCCAGTACAGCGTTCAGATAGCTTGTGTAAGCATCGGGTTTGGCAATACCGGCCAGCGTAGTCTTAGCCTTGTTGTAGTCCTTGGCCAGGATCTGTGCCAGAGCGGCGCTGTTGGTCTTGGTGTCACCGAAAGCGTTGACAGCCTTTTCATACTGACCCTGTGCTACGTACAGGTTACCCAGAGCTTCGTTCAGCTCAGGAGCACCTGAAGCCTTAGCCAGATATTGCTCAGCAGCAGCCTTGTCACCCTTGCTCAGTGCAACGAGACCCATGTTCATGTTAGCTTCAGCAGAGTTCTTGATAGACAGAGACTTCTTCAGATAGCTCTCAGCCTTGTCCAAGTTACCTGCCTGATAAGCCAGCTTGCCCAGGTTGTTGTATGCACGGTAATCGTTCGGATAGATTTGAGTAGCCTTCGTGTAGATAGCTTCCTTCTTGGCAGCATCGTCAGTCAGTGTAGCGGCATACAGCAGTTCTTCGATATTGAGCTGCTTGGCATCTGTAGCGGCCAGGTTGGCGATTTCTTCGTCAGACTTACCGATAACTTCATAGTTCAAAGTCAAACGAGAACGACGCAGCTGCGGCAGGATTTCGTCAGCCAAAGTCTTGTAAACAGAAGAGATATTCTTGATTTCCTGTTCTCTTTGTTCAGGATCAGAATACATAGACAGAACACGCAGGATCAGTTCCTTGTCCTGGATGTTAGACTTGCTTACCAGTTCCTGGAAGCCTTCCCAGTCCTGAGCAGTGTATTTCGTGTCTACATTTACATCGATCTTATCCTTCTTCAGGTTCTTGTTGATAACCTTGGCAGTGTTGTCCTGACGATTTTCAGCCAGTGTAGTGTTCAGTTTCACACCACCATCAGGAGAAGCGTATGCAGAGATTTCGATGTTGCTGATCTTCTTGTTGGAAGCTTCGCTTACGTTCTTCACTTCTTCGTTGAAGGCCTTGGCAGTCTTCAGTTCGCTGGAACGAACGTTTGCCTGCTGGATCAAGAACATGATGTTAGCGTCATGCTTTTCCTTGATGATGCGCTGGAAAGCGTCGTTACCGTCAGCAGCGTTTGCGCTGGCCAGAGTCTTGTTAACGAGTTCAGAAGTAGAGATAACACCGTCAGCGATCTTCACAGCGGGGATTTCTACTGTCTTCTTACCGATTTTAGCCTTGAATTCCAGATACAGTTCAGACTTGGCCATTTCGGGAACATAGTCGAAAGAAGTCTTCATTGTATAGCTGCCACCCATCTTGTAGGAGATAGTCTGGTCGTTGCCTTCCACCTTCTCACCCTGGAATACAGTAGACTGGCCTTTGGCCTCGCCACCGTTCCACTTCAGAACGGGAGTAACTTCCACAACAGCCTTCTTGTTGAAGTACTTTTCGGGGAATTTGCCGTTGATTGTAGCGGGAACCTTACCACCTACGGCTTCCAATACCTGCGGAGTCACCGTGAAATAGTCAGATGACAGTTCGCCCATCTTCTTGTTGCATGATGACAATGCAACAACTAACGCCATTAATAATGGCAAATACAGTTTCTTAGTCATTTTAGGTATAAATTAATAGTTTGTAATTGATTTGCCTATTCTATTATTTTTATTGCCTTTCTCCCTGCACAACACAAGATACGGCGTCGCAAAGTTATTAAATCTTTCTACATTTTGTTAACCGGAGAGGGATATTTATTATAATTTAATGAATTTCCTGCTCTTTCCGGTACTTTATATTACGCGGATGGTGTTCTATGATCTCACTGCGGAGCATTTGGCGGTCGATATGGGTATAAATTTCCGTCGTGGCAATGCTCTCATGTCCCAGCATGCACTGGATAGCCCGAAGGTTGGCGCCGCCTTCCAGCAGATGGGTGGCAAAAGAGTGCCGGAAGGTATGGGGACTGATGTTTTTGGTTATCCCTGCCTTTGCCGCCAGCTCCTTGATGAGATGAAAGACCATGATGCGCGAAATGCTCGTCCCCCACCGCGCCAGGAACACATTGTCTTCGCTTCCGGCCTTCACCCTCCAATGTCTTCTGTCCATCAGCCAGTACTTCACTTCCTTGACCGCCCGCGGCGAGACAGGTACCAGCCGTTGCTTGCTTCCCTTTCCTGTCACCTTGATGAACCCTTCTTCAAAATAGAGGTCCGACAGCTTCAGGCCACAAAGCTCCGACACCCGCAGGCCGCAGCTGTAGAGGGTTTCTATCATCGCCCGGTTGCGCTGGCCTTCCGGCTTGTCCATGTCTACAGCAGCGATAATGGCGTCTATCTCGTCCACCGTAAGCACCTCGGGCAATTTGAAACCGATTTTCGGTCCCTCTATCAGTTCACAAGGATCGTCTTCGCGATAGTCGGCCAATATCAGGAAATGGAAGAACGACTTGAGCCCCGACAGGATGCGTGCCTGCGAACGTGGATGAATGCCGATGTCGTGCAATCCGGCAATGAAGCGTTCCAAATCATCGGAAGTGACGTCGAGTACCCCCTTTTCCTCGCCTTCCAGAAAGCGAAGCAACTTCTCCAGGTCCATCTGATAGGCCTCATACGTATTTTCCGAGAGGCCTTTTTCCAGCCTGAGATACTGCTTGTACTTCCTGATAATCAACTCCTGCCTTTCCTTATCTGGTGAAATCCCTTCCGTTTTCATTTTTTTTTCTACCTTTGCACCTTGAAATAATGTTCTCTGTGGGCAAATATATAAAAAAAACAGTTATGAGGATACAGATAATAAACGGACCCAACATCAATTTATTGGGCAAGCGTGAACCTTCCATCTACGGAAACGTTTCTTTTGAAGACTATTTGGCCCGGCTGCGTGCGGAGTATGCAGACATTCAGATTGATTATTTCCAGTCCAACATCGAAGGCGAGCTGATCGACCGGATCCAGCAAGTGGGGTTCGATGCCGACGGCATCGTGCTGAACGCCGGGGCCTACACCCACACCTCCATAGCCTTGCAGGACGCCATCCGGGCAGTCACCGCTCCGGTCATCGAGGTGCATATTTCCAATGTGCATGCCCGCGAAGCGTTCCGCCACGTGTCGATGATTTCGTGTGCCTGCATGGGTGTCATCTGCGGATTCGGTCTGAACTCCTACCGGCTGGCCATAGAAGCCTTGCTGGACAAAAACAAGAAACAGGTATAATATATATATATATATAATAGGTATCAAGTATGTTATTGAAGCAAACAAAGATTGTTGCAACGATTTCCGACCAGCGTTGTGAGGTTGACTTTATCAGAGAATTGTTCAAAGCGGGCATGAATGTCGTCCGCATGAATACAGCCCATGCCGGGCGCGAGGGTTTCGAAAAGCTGATAGCCAATGTACGCACGGTCTCCAATCGGATTGCCATATTGATGGATACAAAGGGCCCCGAAGTACGTACGACTCCCTTGGCTGCCGAACCCATTCCGTTCAAGGCCGGTGACAAGGTACAGGTAACGGGATGTCCCGAACAGCCCACCACACGCGAATGCATCTGCGTGTCCTATCCCCACTTTGTCCAGGATGTACAGGTGGGCGACCACATTCTGATAGATGACGGCGACCTGGAAATGGTTGTCACCGACAAAGACGACAGCCGCCTCTACTGCGAAATACAGAACGAAGCCACACTGGGCAACCGCAAGAGCGTGAACGTGCCGGGCGTGCGCATCAACCTGCCGTCGCTGACCGAAAAAGACAAGAACAACATTCTGTATGCCATCGAGAAGGACATCGACTTCATTGCCCATTCCTTCGTCCGCAACAAACAGGACGTTCTCGACATCAAAGCCATACTGGACGAATACCATAGCGACATCCGCATCATTGCCAAGATAGAGAACCAGGAAGGCGTGGACAACATCGACGAAATCCTGGAAGTGGCCGACGGCATCATGGTGGCCCGCGGCGACCTGGGCATCGAAGTGGCTCAGGAGCGCATCCCCGGCATCCAGCGCGTGCTCATCCGCAAGTGCATCCTGGCCAAGAAGCCGGTCATCGTGGCTACGCAGATGCTGCACACCATGATCAACAACCCGCGTCCCACCCGTGCCGAAGTGACCGACATTGCCAACGCCATCTACTACCGCACCGATGCCCTGATGCTCAGCGGCGAAACAGCTTACGGCAAATACCCGGTAGAAGCCGTGAAGACCATGACCAAGGTAGCCGCACAGGCCGAGAAAGACAAGCTGACCGAAAACGACATCCGCATCCCGCTGGACGAGAACAGCAACGACGTCACGGCCTTCCTGGCCAAACAGGCTGTAAAAGCCACCACCAAACTGAAGATACGTGCCATCATCACCGACAGCTACAGCGGCCGCACGGCACGCAACCTGGCTGCCTTCCGTGGCAAGTATCCCGTGCTGGCCATCTGCTACAAGGAGAAGACCATGCGTCACCTGGCCCTTTCCTACGGCGTAGAGGCCATCTATATGCCCGAGCTGGCCAACGGACAGGAATATTACTTTGCCGCCCTGCGCCGCCTCCTGAAGGAGGGACGGCTCCAGCCCACCGACATGGTAGGCTACCTGAGCAGCGGCAAGGCCGGCACGCAGACCTCGTTCCTCGAGATCAACGTAGTCGAAGATGCCCTGAAACATGCCGAAGACAGCGTGTTGCCCAACAGCAACCGATACTTATAAATTAATTGAAAATTGAGAATGGAGAATGGATAATTATTCTATCCGTTTCCCCATTTTCAATTTTCCATTTTCAATTTTCCATTGGATTTAGACGAATACATATTGCAGCACATCGACCCGGAGAGTGACTACCTGCGGGCTCTCTACCGCGACACACACCTCAAGCTTCTGTATCCGCGCATGGCCTCGGGCCACCTGCAGGGACGGATGCTGAAGATGTTCGTGCGGATGATCCGCCCGCGCCAAGTGCTCGAGATAGGGACCTACAGCGGCTATTCGGCTCTCTGCATGGCCGAAGGCCTGCCCGAAGGAGCCATGCTGCACACTTTCGAAATCAACGACGAACAGGAAGACTTCACCCGCCCCTGGCTCGAAGGTTCGCCGTATGCCGACAAGATCCGCTTCTATATCGGCAACGCGCTGGAACTGGTTCCACAGCTGGGGCTGACGTTCGACCTCGTCTTTATGGATGCCGACAAACGCAAGTACCTGGACTACTACGAGATGGCACTGGCCTGCCTGGCCGACGGCGGATACATCATCGCCGACAACACGCTGTGGGACGGCCACGTACTGGAAGAGCATCCGCACAGCTCGGACCTCCAGACCATCCGCATCAAGGAGTTCAACGACTTTGTGGCCCGCGACCCCCGGGTCGAAAAGGTCATCCTTCCCCTGCGTGACGGACTGACAATCATGCGGAAAACTTAAGGGGGGAGTGGAGAGTTGAAAGTTGAGAGTTGAGAGTGGAGAGTTGAGAGTTGAGAGTTGAATTAACCATTAACCATTGATCATTAACCATTAACTACGCTTTATATGGAAACAACCCGTCAGAACAAGATAGCCCGTCTGCTCCAGAAGGAGCTGGGCGACATTTTCCTGTTGCAGACCAAGAGTATGCACGGTGTGCTGGTTTCGGTCAGCGCCGTACGCATTAGCCCCGACATGAGCATTGCCCGTGTCTACCTCAGCATCTTCCCCTCGGAGAAGGGCGAGGAACTCATCAAGAACATCAACGCCAACATGAAGTCCATCCGCTACGAACTGGGCACCCGCGTACGCTTCCAGCTCCGCATCATCCCCGAACTGAAGTTCTTCCTGGACGATTCGCTGGACTACCTGGAACGTATCGACGAACTGCTTAAATAAGGCCGTGCCTTGAACCTGTCGTTCTACATAGCCCGCCGTTACCTGTTCTCCAGGAAGAAACACAATGCGGTCAACATCATCTCCGGCATTTCGGTATGCGGGGTGGCGCTGGCCACACTGGCCATGGTATGCACCCTCTCGGTGTTCAACGGTTTCCAGGACATGGTAGCCGGCTTCTTCACCGCCTTCGACCCCCAGCTGAAGATTACCGTACGCGAGGGGAAGGTATTCCTGCCCGACGAACCCGCCCTACAGCAGGTCCGCGCCCTGCCCGAAGTGGAAGTCTGGACCGAGACGCTCGAAGAAAATGCCATGGTGCAGTACAAAGACCGCCAGGTGATGGCCGTCATCAAGGGCGTGGACGACAACTTCGAGCAGCTGACGTCCATCGACAGCCTGCTCTACGGTACGGGGCGGTTCATTCTGAAAGACAACATCGTGGACTACGGCTTCCTGGGCATCGAGCTGATGTCGCAGCTCGGCACGGGCATCCAGTTTGTCGATCCCCTGCAGGTCTTTGCCCCCCGCCGCAATGTACGGGTCAATCTGGCCAACCCCTCGGCCGCCTTCAACCGCGAATACCTGTTCTCGCCGGGAGCCGTCTTTGTGGTCAATCAGGAGAAGTACGACGCCCACTACATTGTCACCTCACTGAGCTTTGCCCGCCGCCTGTTCGACTACGGCCGCGAAGTCTCGGCCCTCGAGCTGAAGTTGAAGCCCGATGCCGACACAGAGGCTGTCAGGCAGCGCATAGCCACGTTGCTGGGCGACCGTTTTGTGGTGCAGAACCGCTACGAACAGCAGGCCGATGTGTTCCGCATCATGGAAATCGAAAAGCTCATTTCCTACCTCTTCCTCACGTTCATTCTGGTTGTTTCGTGCTTCAACGTCATCGGTTCCCTCTCGATGCTCATCCTGGACAAGCGGGACGATGTAGTGACGCTGCGCAACCTCGGAGCCGACGACCGTCTCGTCGTCCGCATCTTTCTGTTCGAGGGGCGCCTCATTTCGGTTTTCGGAGCCGTGGGAGGCATTCTGTCGGGACTGCTGCTCTGCTGGACCCAACAGCGTTTCGGTTTCATCACACTGGGCGGAGGCAGCGGAGCTTTCGTAGTCGATGCCTATCCCGTCAGTGTCCACGTATCCGATGTAGTGCTTGTCTTTGCCACGGTATTGGCCGTCGGATTCCTCTCCGTGTGGTATCCGGTGCGCTATCTCAGCCGCCGACTGTTGAAATAAGAGACAATTCGTCGGTAAAATTCACCTTTTGGTCGATTTGATTTTTTCAATTCAAAAATCCTCCGTACATTTGTACCGCTGCCCTGAAAAGGGTTAGAACTCTCTCTAAATAGCGTTTTTTCATGTATTATTGACTTGTGTGCCGTCCCTGCCTGTGAAGATAGGGACGGTTTTTTTATTCCCATCCCGTCAGGCCGTCTTTTTCCGTTGCCTCCAGATGACGGCCATTATTCCCACAACCATCAGCGCCAGGGCGGTATAGGCGATGCCTTCGGTCACGTGCAGGCTCTGCGGGTCGAAACGCATTTCCACCGTGTGCTCGCCTGCAGGGAGGTAGAGGGCACGCAGGATGTAGTCGGCCCGTCCCAGGGTAGCAGGTTGTCCGTCGACGGTCACCTGCCAGCCGTCCGGGTAGTAGATTTCAGAGAATACGGCCACGGCATCGCCGCTGTTACGGGTCTCATACACCAGGCGATTAGGTTCGTAGCTGGTCAGCCGGATGGTGGAGAGGCTGTCCCGATGGCTTTCCGTCAGACCTTTCAGCGCCTCCTTGAAGCGGGCGTCCACTACGGCAGTCCCGGCAGGATCGGCCGTATGCAGCGCGTCAATCTCCTCGTTGGCATTGTCCACGTACTGCACCCGGTCTACAAACCACGCATTGCCGTAGGCATAAGGGTTCAGGATGGGCACGGTCTGTCCCTGCTGTCCGGCAGGCAAGATGAAGTAGCGGGTGTTCAGCATGTTCAGCACACGGAACTTCGAGGCATCCACACTGTCCATCTCGCCGCCCGCACGGGCTATTTCGGAGTAGGCCGCCTGCATTTCGGGAGCGATGTGACGCTCAATCATCTCCTGGTAACGGCGCAGCTTGGCGGGATGGTAGCCGCCCACACTCTTGTGCCAGTAGGAGGTATTGCTTTCGTTGAACGTATTCGAAGCCAGGTTCAGCACACGGTAGTCCAGGGCAGGGTCTTTCAGTATCGTTTCGTCGGTGGGCGTCTTGTTGAAAGTGGTGGTCTGGACGCTTTTCGGAACGAATTGCCCGTCGTTCAGGTAGCGTTTGTTCACGCTCCACAGGTCCACCAGACACAGCACGGCGATGCCGCCCACGGTGAGCGACTGCCGCAGCTTGCCCGTGGCGTAGAGCATAAGCAGCAGCAGGCCGATGGCGATGATGAGGAAGCTGCGCAGGGCGTCGGCCTGTACCAGGGCGGCACGCATTTCGCCCAGGTTGGCCAGGATGCCGTTCAGCTCGCTGGCCGGGATCATGCCTCCGTCCACGGCTTGCTGCAGCATCTGTGCTTCCTGGGCCGGGATGAAGCCTGCACTGAAGCTGCCCGGCGCCATCCAAAGCAGGAACGACACACCCAGGGTCAGGACGGAGCTGACACCCAGCGCCACCTTGTCACGCAGCACCTGGGGCTCCTCCAGTATCTTCTTCAGCGCGAAGACGGCCAGCAGGGGAATGGTAAACTCGGCAATGACGAGGATGGACGACACGGCACGGAACTTGTTGTACATCGGCACGTAGTCGATGAAGAAGTCGGTCAGCGGCATGAAGTTCTTGCCCCACGACAATGCGATGGAGAACAGCGTGGCGCCGATGAGAGCCCACTTCAGCGGTCCTTTCACGATGAAGCAGCCCAGCAGGAAGAGGAACAGCACGAACGCGCCCACGTAGACAGGGCCTGCCGTCATGGGCTGGTCGCCGAAGTACTGCGTCAGGCTGTTGTAGAGGCTGCTGTACATCGGGTTGGCCTTCTCCATGGCCGTCTCGCTCTGGCTCAGGGGCACGGAGGCACCGCCCTTGAAGTTGGGGACAAGCAGCGTCCACGTCTCGCCCACGCCGTAGCTCCACTGCGTGATGTAGTCACGGTCCAGTCCGCCGCTGGTCTGCTTGGCCGCTTCGCCCGTCTGCACCAGCTCACTCTTGCCGCGCATGGTTTCCTTGCTGTAGGTATAGGTGTGATAGAGGTTCGACAGGTTGGCCGCCACGCCGATGAGGGCTGCTGCGACCAATACCGCGCTGGCCCGGAAGAACTGCGGCAACGTCTTCTCGCGCCAGGCCTTCTCGAAGTAGGCGCCCACGATGAAGAGGATGACGAACAGGAAGTAGTAGGACATCTGCACGTGGTTCGACGCAATCTGCAGGGCTACGAACAGCGCGGCCACCACGCCGCCCGCCAGCAGGCGTCCGCGGTAGGCCAGCACGATGCCCGCCAGCGTGGGCGGGATGTAGGCCAGGGTGATGAACTTCCAGATGTGCCCCGCCGAGATGAGGATGAAGAAGTAGGACGAGAAGGCCCACAGAATGCCCCCCAGCGTGGACAGCCACACCGACAACCCGAAGGCCCTCAGCAGGATGTAGAAGCCCAGCATGAGGATGAACGTCAGGCAGACGTAGCTGGGCAGGAACAGCTGGTAGACTTTCTGCACCCACTGCAGCGGCTTGTTGGAGTCGTACGAGGGTGAAATCTGGTAGGTGGGCATGCCGCCGAATACGGAGTTGGTCCAGCGGGTACGTTCGCCCGTCTGCTCGTAGTATTCCTTGGCCTCCTGCCCGATGCCCACGCCCGCCGCCGTGTCGTGCTGGAAGAGCATGCGGCCCTCGATGTCGGCCGGGAAGAAATAGACGAACGAAAGCAGGGCGAACAGGACGATCGCCACCAGGTCGGGGAGTATTCTTTTCAGTGTCATAAGGCTGATGTCTTGATTATAGCATGGTTATTGTCCGCAAAGATACGACATTCCTCCCATTTTCCGCGCTCCCGGCCCGTGTAATCCAAGGAAATGTCGTACATTTGCGGATATTTAAGCATTTGTCAGCAATGAAAATAGGCATCATCAGCGCAATGGACAGCGAGCACCGCCAGCTGGCGGACCGTCTGTCGCAGAAGAAGGAGAGCGGCGAAGGCCGTTTCCGCTATGTGGAGGGCCTCCTGGGCCGCAACGACGTCGTGCTCACCCAGTGTGGCATCGGCAAGGTAAACGCGGCTGTGGGAGCCGCCGAACTCATCCGCCGCCACCGGCCGGACTGCATCGTCAGCACCGGTGTGGCAGGAGGCATCGACACGTGCCTGCGGGTGGGCGACGTGGTGGCCAGCGACCGCCTGGTCTATCACGACGTCTATTGCGGCAACGACGGCACCCGCTACGGCCAGGTGCAGGGCATGCCCCTCTACTACGAAGCTGCGCCCCGACTGCTGCGCCACGCGCTGGAGCTGAACGACGGCGCCGGACTGGAGAGCCGCATTCACGGCGGACTCATCTGCACGGGCGACCGCTTTGTGGAAGACGCTGCCGAACTGGCCGCCATCAAGCGCCACTTCCCCGAGGGAATGGCCGTCGACATGGAGTCGGCCGCCATCGCCCAGACGTGCTTCGTCTACGGTGTGCCCTTCCTCAGCTTCCGCATCGTCAGCGACACGCCGGGAGCGCACGACGACAACTTCGCCCAGTACCGCGACTTCTGGGCCACCATGGCCGAACGGTCGTTCCGCACGACGTGGGCGTTCCTGGAAGGCCTGTAAAAGAAAGACTATTAACCATTCACGAAAAACGATATGAAGAAAATTCCCAGTTTTACCATCGACCACATCCGCCTGCTGCGCGGCATCTACGTGTCGCGCAAGGACGAGGTGAACGGTGAAGTGATCACCACCTTCGACATCCGCATGAAGGAACCCAACCGCGAGCCCGCCCTCGGACAGGGCGCGCTTCACACCATCGAGCACCTGGCCGCCACCTACCTGCGCAACGAGCCGCGGTGGCAGGACCGCATCATCTACTGGGGCCCCATGGGCTGCCTCACGGGCAACTACCTGCTGATGCGCGGCGACCTGCAGCCCGAAGACATCCTGCCGCTGATGCAAGACACCTTCCGCTTCGTGGCCCACTACGAAGGCGAAGTGCCCGGCGCCGCCCCGCAGGACTGCGGCAACTACCTGCTCCACGACCTGCCCATGGCCCGCTGGGAGTCGGCCAAATACCTGCACGAAGTGCTCGAGCAGATGACCGAAGCCAACATGCGCTACCCCGAGAAGGCGGAGTGATACAAACGTTCCTGCCGGCAATCATAATTTCGGGCACGGACAATGCAGTTTCCATGCAGGGTTACCCTGCCTTGGAAACTGCATTGTCCGTGCCCGTTCTTTAATGCGATGCAGAGAAACGAAAGTTTCTACAAGAACTAACCTTCCATTCTGCTTATTTGCCCTTTAAAGCTTCAAAATGGTTTCATGCTATGAAACCGGTAGTTTCATTCAATGAAACCAGTGGTTTCCTTTAATGAAACCGATGGTTTCAAAAAATCAAGCCGTCTTGAAACCAGTAGTTTCGTTGTCAAGACAACTTTTGAAACTTTTTCTGTACATCTGCTTTCAACAGAAAGGCGGCTGTCTCAAGATGAGAAGATACCGACACTCTTTTTATCAGACTTTTCTATCTTGAAACAGCCGCCTTCCGTCAGATAATCTCAATCCCCTGCTCCTTGCACAGCTGCAGCCCCAGGTCTTTCAGTTTGAACTTCTGTATCTTGCCGCTGCCCGTCATGGGGAATTCCTTGACGAAGAAAATGTATTTCGGAATCTTGTAACGCGAAATCTTGCCGATGCAGAAGTCGCGCACGTCGCTCTCGTGCATGTCCACGCCTTCGTGCAGGATGATGAAGGCACCCACAGCCTCACCGTACTTCTTCGAGGGAATGCCGGCCACCTGCACGTCCTTCACGCCGGGCAGCTGGTAGAGGAATTCTTCGATTTCACGCGGATAGATGTTCTCGCCGCCGCGGATAATCATGTCCTTGATGCGGCCTGTGATGCGGTAGTTGCCCTGTTCGTCCTTCACGCCCAGGTCGCCGGAGTGGAGGAAGCCGTCCTTGTCGATGACTTCAGCCGTAGCTTCAGGATTCTTGTAGTAACCCTTCATGGTGTTGTAGCCGCGGTTGCACATCTCACCCTGCACGCCGACGGGGCATTCCAGGCCCGTCTCGGGGTCGATGACACGCACTTCGGTGTGCTCGAAGTCGCGGCCCACGGTGGTGTAGCGCACCTCGGCAGGGTCGTCAATGCGGGTGTGCGTCATACCCGGCGAAGCCTCGGTCAGGCCGTAGACGCTGGTCACTTTCATGAACATCTTCTCTTCTACCTGCTTCATCAGCTCGATGGGGCAGAGCGAACCGGCCATGATACCGGTGCGGAGGCTGGACATGTCGAACATGTCGAACATAGGATGGTTCAGCTCGGCAATGAACATGGTGGGCACGCCGTAGAGAGCCGTGCAACGTTCCTTATGGATGGAAGCCAGCACGACGAGCGGATCGAAACGTTCCACCATCACTTCCGTACAGCCATGGGTCAGGCAGTTCATCGTGGCCAGTACCACGCCGAAGCAGTGGAACAGAGGCACGCAGACGCAGAGTTTGTCGTCTTGCGTGAACTTCATGTGCTCGCCGGTGAGGAAGCCGTTGTTGGCGATGTTGTAGTGGGTCAGCATGACGCCCTTGGGGAAGCCGGTAGTACCGCTGGTGTACTGCATATTCACCACGTCGTGGCAGGTGACCTGCGATTTCAGTTCGTTCAGGCGACTGTCGTCCACATTGTCGCCCAACAGGAGGATTTCGGAGGTATTGTACATGCCACGATGCTTCTCCTGCCCCACGTAGATGACATTCTTCATACGGGGGAAGCGTTCGCTCTTGAGGTGCCCGCGCTGGCAGGTTTTCAGTTCGGGCAGCATCTGGTAGGTCATCTGTACGAAGTCGCTGTCCTTCTCGCCGTTGACAATGCAGAGGGTGTGCATGTCGGAATTCTGGCAAAGATATTCCAGTTCGGCCTGCTTGTAGTTGGTGTTCACGGTGACATAGACGGCACCAATCTTGGCGCAGGCATAGAGCAGGGTGAGCCAGTCGGGCACATTGGCGGCCCAGATGCCCACGTGCGTGCCGCGCTCCACACCGATGGCGATGAGTCCTTTAGCCATGTGGTCCACACGGCGGTTGAACTGGCTCCAAGTGAAGCGCAGGTTACGATCGGAGTAGACGATGTACTCGCGGTCGGGAGTTGTTTCGGCCCAGTGTTCCAACCACTGGCCGAGGGTGCGTTCGTATAACATAAGCGTTCTTTCCTTTATTCGTTGTTTGTATAATGGTAGGTATCTGTCAGTTTCAGGGTTTGGGTACGAATAAACTCTGATAATCACCTGATTATCAGGGTTTTCTGCTTTTATA
>ENA-UONW01001700-UONW01001700.1-human-gut-metagenome-genome-assembly--contig:-CS52-NODE-1700-length-24901-cov-6.069387_pt1 | contig 24901 bp, 21 predicted proteins | sample MGYA00242463_ERZ724010 | MGnify/ENA metagenome assembly ERZ724010 | reverse complement strand
GCCTGATCTTTTTACTCCATTCTCATGCTGATTTTTTTACCGGACAGTAGTGATAGTATATAGCAAACGCTTGAACAGCAAAGAGGTAAGAGAATATCAAAAAATGAATCGAAGACTTTTCTCTTTAATCGAACTCCTGATCGTAATTGCGATCATCGCCATTCTAGCCGGCATGCTGTTGCCGGCACTGAACCAGGCGCGGGAAAAGGCGCGCGGCATCACCTGTACCGCCAATCTCAAGCAGCTCGGACAGGCAGGCGGACTTTACACCGGCGACTACGACGGTTACATCGTTCCGGGCGCGACCGCTTCGGTCAACCCGCTGAACATGGGGGAAGCCGACGCCACCTGGCTGGCGGCACTGCGGAAATACCTGGGTTGCAATCTGCCGGCTGTCGGCTACGAAAATCCGCTGTTCACGGCGGCATCGGAGCTGAAAGCCGGTGTCTGCCCCTCATCTCCGGAACGGTTCGGCTACGGTCACAATGCCTGGGGACTCGGGATGCTGGCCGATCCGGTCCAGCCGCGCGGTTCTTACCAGAACCGGGGCGTCAAACTCTCTTCAATTCGCAAAAGTTCGGGGATCGTATTTCTCGCCGACAACCTCCGCGCCAGATATTCTGATGCGTTCAATCGGAAGTTCAGCAACTGGGCGGCCTGGCTCGCCCCGGGCTCTCACGGCTACAAGAACGACTGGAGCAGCTTTCATTTCGTCCACAACAACATGGCGAATGTTCTGTGGCTGGACTGCCACGCGGAAACCATTCCGCAGCAGCGGCAGGAGGAATTCTACTCTTCGGAAACCGAAGACAGTCTCTACTGGGTCCCCTCCGCTCCGCCGGTGGAGTGACCGCCCCACTGCGGAATAGCGCGTAGTTCACTCGAACCAGAACTGAATGTTCCGGAAGGCGAACACCAGATCGTTTCCGCGCGCTCCCATGCCGATGCGGAGAATGTCATACGGTTCACCGCCGCCGGCCCCCCGCACCGAAATCATGTAATGTTTCCAGACATACTGCGGGGCATCGATCTGATGGGAATCGTACCCCTGCCCCCGGCGGGAAAGCATCAGCAGCGGCTTGCGCGCTTTCTCCTCCACACCGCGGTTGTCATAGCGGAAATCGAAGGAGACCGCGATCAGCTTTCCCTTCTTCTCCTCCGGCAGGAAGCGGAACTCGGGATAGGACCAGTTGTCATCTGCCGGGTTCCGTTTGTTCCGAAAATCGGTACGCACCTCGATGGCGTTCTCCTCCGCGATGAACCGGAAGGTCTGCTTTCCGCTGGAATTCTGATGCCAGCGGGCGAGATTCATGAAGTCGCGCGTTTCCGGCTTCAGCCGCGAATTGTCGATCAGCGGTACCTGGGTGGCGGAAAGCTCATCACCGGCATCGCCGAGCCGGATCACACCATGATACCGCCTAAGCGATGAGATGCCGACGACAAGTGCAGTCTCGCTGCGCGGGGGCAGTTCGATCGACTCCGGCGGCGGCAGAGTGACGGTCGTGCCGTCGGGAACCGTCAGGCGCGGCCGGGTCGTCACCCTCTCGTCGGAGAAGTTGGTGATCACAAAATGCAGTTTTCCGTCTCTCGGCATCTCATATCCGGAAGCGGTGTAACGATTGCCGCTTCGACGGAAATCATACCGGTAGACCACCGGGGTGCAGCGGCGTTTCTCCGGAACGTAACGCTTCGCCGCCTCCAGCATCCGTTTCGACTCGGTTTCGGTGTTGAGCTTCGCCGCATCGAGCTTTTCCGCGGGGAAAACCCAGTAGGCCATGCCGCCGCGAAAGGTAAGCAGACCGTTCTCCGGCTTCAGTTCCGCTCCGTCCACCGCGTACCCCTGCCCCGCCGGAAATCCTTTCAGGGAAATCGAACGCTCCCCGATCCCGTCCTTTCCGGCATAGAAGACGGCAATCGCGCGCTTCCCGTCGGAGAAGACGCGGGTCGGCTGCAATCCCGGCGGATTTCCCTTCCAGTCCCCCCGATACTCCTGATGGGCCAGCAGATTCGCGGCGAAAGAGTAGGCGTGCATCGAGCGCAGCGGCGTCCCGTAGTAGTCGAGCATGCCGAAATTGTTGTTGTTCTCCTGAAAAAACTGCATGACGAAGGGATAGTAGCGGGCAACACCGCACGCTTTCGCCTCGACCGCCTTCATGGTGATCCAGAGTGCGCTGATCATATCCTCGTCGGCCTGCGGATGAAGATTGTGAACCGGTCCGCCATGCGGCTGCCGGAGCGGTCCGGCGGCACCGCGGCTCCATGGTTTCCCCGTCTCGGTGATCCAGATCGGCATCCCGCCCCGGGGATGACGCTTCATGTCGATGCGGTACTACCGGACAATGGGGAGAATCTGTACCGGTACGGCATAGGTGTGAATGCTGAAGGCGTCGATGAAGTCGAGCATGCCGCCGGCGATGCTCTCCCTCTCCGTCAGGGTGGATCCCTTGCAGAAAGCGGCGCCGACCAGCGCGATCTGCCTGTCGCGCGCCGCCCACGCCGCCGCCTTGAGCGGGGGCAGGTTGGCTTCTGCGGGAAAATTCGACAGGTCGTACTCGTTGAGAATGTGGAATCCCTCCAGCCCCTCCCTGCGTTCCTCCAGCATGCGCACAATGGCACGGTCGAGACCGATCAGTTTTCCGGGCAGAACATTCCTCCCCCTCTGGTTGGCGACGGGATCCAGCCACGCCGGGAAGAGGGTGAAGAAGAAAATGGACTGCACCCCTTTCTTTCCGGCAATGCGGTAGAAGCGGGTTGCGGGATCCCGGTACTCGCCTTCGCGAGGATGCAATACCTGGAAATGAGCGTGTTCCCGATTGTGGAGAATCCCGTTGCGCGCCAGAAAATTCAGGCAGTTCTCCTGGACCGCGGGGCGGGTTTCCATCAGCCCCTCGATGGCGAAGAAGGAATCCGCATTGCCGGGGTGCGGCGGCAGAACCGAGATGCCGAACACCTGCTCCAGCGCGGGAAAATGCAGTTCATGGAATCCAGCCGGCAGCGCGAGTTCCACCGAAAGAATGGAATTCCGCACCACGGCACGCCCGGAGAAGCCGGTGCTGCCGCCATCCATGCCGGTCACGATCCAGTCGTGCGTACTGCCGTCGGGCAGTTGAGTGGCCCGGAACCGGTAACAGTGCTTCTCTCCCGGGGCGGCGGAGAAAGAGGCCGGCGCACCCTGCGGACGGAGTTTGTGACGGAGATCTGTTTTCGGCACCTTAGCCTTTGCCGCCGGTTTGAAGTCAAAAGCGGTTCCCTCGTCGGTCACCAGGGCGAGATTGCGCATCAGAACACTCATCCGCTCCGCCCGGCTGTTCACCAGAATCTGGATGGAACGGATCAGAATCATCGTGTCCGGGGGCCGATTGAACTTGACTTCAATGGTTTTCCACTCTCCGGGCGCCGGGATCGGAAAGACGATCCGCTTGTCAGGGTAATTCGGCAGTTTCGGCAGGACAATCGCCCCGTTCGCCGTCGGACTGCCGCCCTCCGGAAGATATTTCATTTCGAAACGGATCGCAACAACTCTGCGCAGCGCCCCGGGCTCCCGGACACTGAACAGCGGCCAGATCTGGCAGCTCCTGCCCTCTTCCCGTTCCGCGGAAAAGCGGATTGCGTTTTCCGCATCATCATAACTCACGACAACCGGAACGGCGCCGATGGGACTCCAGCTCCCGGCCCGATTCAACGACACATTTTCTCCGGAAACCACACCGAAGAACCCGGCGGCAGCCAGCAGGACGGAACATATTATCATCATGATAAGAGCTTCTCAATCAAAATGATTTGAAAATTCCATTGACCACCATGCGGGTGAAGCCTTTTTCCCGGAAATCCATCTCGCCGGGATTGTCGGCATGTCCGTCCGCATACGCCATGACGCCGCGGTTGCCGTGATGGATGCTGGCGGTGTAGATGGAGTCGTTGGCGGGGGCGTATAAGTATACCGCCAGATCGGCATCCGCCTGATTGGAAACCTTCGTCACATGCCGCCAGGAGTCGGAAAACAGGTGAAGCCTGCTGGCGTTGCGCATGCTCTTTATGGTATACATCAACTTGTAGACCGGGGTGCGCGCGCTCGGACTATAGAACTTGCCGAAGGTCTTGTAACGTGCGGAATCGGTCCGGTCATCCATGTAGGTGGTATCCGAGAGGTGGTTGAAAATCCCGTAGGTGTAATTTCCGTCGAAGCTCGTCTTTTTCTTCTGGCTCGTGCAGTTCATGACGGCCGAAGTCAGATACTTCGCCTCCTTGAGCAGGGTGCCCCAGGTCTCGGCAGTACGGTTGTTGAACTTGTTCCCATCCAGTCTGCCATAGATGAAACCGTCGTAGTCGTTGGCGTAGAGCAGATGTCCCGTCGATACCTGCTTGAGCTGCGACGTGCAGTTGCTTCGCCTCGCAGTCTCGCGCGCCCTGCCGAGCGCCGGCAGCAGCATCGCCGCCAGAATGGCGATGATTGCGATAACTACAAGAAGTTCAATAAGAGTAAATAAGTATCGTCTCCGGCGGGCTGTCGCCGGCACGGGGTGATGATTTTTTCCCCGGTTCTTCCAAGAGAAAATTCCAGCCGAGCATTGTTTTTTTCCGATATTGTTCTGCATCATGGACCTCCCTGGGTTACAGTTGCCTGATATCAAGAATGAAAACGGCGGAGCCGGGTCTGTTCTTGTGCAGGATGACCCGGTCATTCAAAACGGTGATCTTCGCCGGTTCGAAGTTGTGTTCGTGATCGAGGATTTTCGCCTCCATCGCGTACCTTCCGGCATTTTTGAGTGAGAGAACGATTTCGGTTTCCGGGGTGCGGTAACTCGCGGCCAGAAGCTGCGCCCGTCTGCCGTCATCGCTGATCCCGCCCAGGAGATGGACGTTCACTCCCGCCCGGGCATGCAGACGCTTCCGGTAGTTTTTCATCAGGTCGCCGACGGCAACCATCGAATAGTAGTTTTTGTTCAGCCCGCGGTAGATATCATAATATCCCCAGATATTGAATGGATCGCAGCCGTAGTAGAAAGCCCGATCCAGCGCGGTGTCATGCAGAAGCGCGATGACGGCGACGTTGAACGCCGCCGAGTCGATGCCGAAAAGACCAGAGGGGGAGAGCACGGCGTTTTTGTACTCCTCGCCGGTTCCCCGGGCCGCATTCCAGTCGACGATGTAGTGCCATTCGTTCAGGATCATCTCACAACGGTCAAACCCGTACTCCTGAAGCAGTTTTCCGGAGTTCTCCACAATATCCTTCATCTGTTTCAACTTCGCGGAATAGCGGTGGAAGGAGAGGAAATCCGGCTCGACTCCCGCCGCTTTGCAGGCGTCGAGCACACAGCGATAGTGTTTCTCGTTGAATCCTGAAAACGCGGGACCGCCGATCTTCAGCTCTGGAAATTCCGCTTTCAGCCGCTTCAGGACAATGACGAAAAACTTCGCGAAACTCTCCATGCTGCCGGTCCAGCACTGTTTGCCGCGCAGGTCCGGTTCATTCCAGATCTCCCAGTAGCGAATGGGATACTGAAATCCATTCGCCCAGCCCCGGGTGTAATGGCGGATGATTCCGGCAAGCACTTCGGCGTAATGTTCGAAATCTTCCGGCGGATTGGCGTTGAAGTGGATATCGCCGGTATGTTCGATGCTCGTGCCGAGCCGGTAGAACACCTCCGTCCCCATCGCCAGCGTCTGCTGCAGAATCCGGTCGGTGGGAGCGAAGCAGTAATTCGCCGGATCGTGCGGCGACAGATGCGGCAGCGGGAAGATGAAATGGGTGTCGATGATGCGCTGTCCGGGGTTCACCAGCGCCCAGTCGTGGGTTCGCGTCGCGGTGAAATTCATGCTTTTCAGCATCCCGGTGTAATCACGGTGCCCTCTGGAGGAAAACGGCGGCGGCGCACCGTTGCCGTGCAGCTCTCGGCGCAGGGTGCCGAAATTCAGATCGGTCATCTCCACAACGGATTCCAGCCGGACCGGACGCGACGGAACCCCCAGCACAAACCGGCATCCCTCCGCCCCCGCAATCACCTTGGCCGCCAGCAGATTGCGCCCCTGCTTCACCGGCATGCGGAAGGGAAATTCATCCGGCGTGTAAACCGGTTCGACATTGCCGCAGGCAAGAGTGTCTGCCAGACATTCTCCGTTGAGGACAATCCTCATCCACCAGTCGGCGGCGGCGCCGGCGACATATTCGAACGTTTCCGGCGATTCAAATTCATGGAACAGGTAGAAAATCTGTTTCTCCCGAAAGCGCTGCAGCGTGGTGAGATCGATGCAGGAGTCCTTCAGCACGAACTCCTTCGCCCGCATTCCTCCCAGTGTCCGGGGAATCTCCCGGAAATTTTCCAGGGGCGGCAGTTCCGTCCCTGCAGGGAAACAGAACGCATACCATTTCCCACTCAAGTCAGCGCTTTTCATAAGTTTGCATTCCCCTTTCTCTTTCGAGTCGTCCTCGGCAGCCGGGCCGGCGGCGGCACACAGCAACAGCAGCAGCAGAAAAATCATCCATCTCATCTTGCAGCGCTCTTCCCTCTCTCTTCTGTTTCTCTGACAATCCGGATAAATTCTCCCGGCCCTCCTCATTCCGGCCGTTCAGAAAGAGGACATTCCGATTGACGGAGAGACATATTCCGGATGGATGAACTCCACCTCGGGCACCTCGACACGGGGCTGTCTCAACCGGTCGATGCTGTGAAGCAGCAGCGATTCGGCGTTGAAACCGACGTAGCTGAACCCTTCCGGCAGTGCCCGCGTCAGCGGAATGTTGCAATGGCTGACGATCTGTACCTCCCGCCCCGGAACAATTCCGCACTCCCGCAGACCGGAAAGTGCAGGAAACAGCAGGTTTTCATTGAACACGATCAAACCGTCGGGGCGCTCCGGCTGCGCCGGAGCAAAGAGCAGCCGGATCAGCCGGGAGGCCTCCCACACTCCTTCCGGCAGGTGGTGGATGCCGTGAACCCACTCCGGACGGCAGACGACGCCGCTCTCCCGGACGCACTGCTCGACCTCCGCAATGGTGGTCTCCGCAGTCCGGGCCGCCAGCAGGATCGCCACTCGCGACGCGCCCCGCTGTAGCAGCCGTTCCACCGCCATCCGGGCAAGCATCAGATGATCGTGCCGCATCACGACGGCGGGAATCACATCCACACTGGCCGGAGAATGGAGCACGACCCGGAACTGCCTCACGCGCAGCAGAAGTTCGGGGTTTACCGGAGAAGAGAAGATCACTCCGGCGATCAATCCAAGTTCCAGGTTCTCCACCAGACGCCGGAATTCCGGCAGGTCGGGATCGCTGTAACGATCGATATGATACAGGACAAACGAATATTCCGGGTGTTCCGTCGAGATCTCACGGATCGCCCGCTCCAGAGCGCTCCAGCGGGTATCGCCGTTTGCCTCCATCTCATGGTGGTTGGGCGGCAGCACCACCCCGAAGCGGAAGAGATTCGGCGGGTTGTCGGAGACAAACATCCCCTTCGAGCCACGCGAACTGATGAACCCTTCCTGCGCAAGCTGGTTCACCGCCCGCTGCACCGTCTCGTTGCTCGCCTGATAACTGGCGAGCAGCTCATGCCGCCGCGGCAACGCATTCCCCGGTGAAAACTCCCCGGAAACAATCCGCCGTCTCAGATCAAGGATAATCTCTTCGTTCCGCATTTTTCCACTCTCATTTTTAAATTTTCTAATATATTATGTATTAGAATCAGAAAAATGTCAAGAGGTAATCACAGAAAAAAACAGACTTTTTTGGGGCACGGCGGCCCGTTCCGGAATCGGAACGCTTCTTTCCCGGGCCCCGGGAATCGGCTCTTTCTCCACTGCGGAGCGAAAAAAATCCGGATTTCGCCGCCGGGGAAGTGGATATTCCGCCTCCGGCATGGTACACTATCTCCAGTCGAAAACTTTTTGCCCGGAGGAACATCGCGATGAAACATCTTCTTTTCACCCTGTTGCTGCTCACGGCCTGTTCGCTTTTTGCGCTGGAGGTGGACTGGAGCAAAGCGAAACCGGTTCAGACCGGCGCGCTGCTGTTGAAGTTCGAACTTTCCGAACCGAGGCTGGAGAAGATCAACCTCATGCGGATCGATCTTAGGACGCCGGGGCTGACCTTCACCGGCACCGCCCGGGATCCCGACTGGGGCAAGCCAATGCCCGACTACCCGAAGGGAATCATCCGAACGAAGCGGATCCGCACCCGGGACTTCATGCTCAACTGCCGGAAACAGGGACTCAACATGATCGTCGCCGCCAATTCCGCGCCGTGGTCGCCGTGGCAGAAGCCCTTCACCCATAAGTACGCCAATCCCACCGGACTGGGGATTCTTGACGGAGAGGTGATCTGCGACCGCCGTCCGCACCGTGCGGTGTTCCGCGTCGACCGCGACGGCAGGGTCGACATTGTCGAATCGGTTCCGGAACAGGAGTATTCGAAGATCCGGGTTGCGGCCAGCGGATTTGCCATCATCCTGCGCAACGGCGAAATTCTAGCCGGGAGAAATTACGAAAAAGACCCGATGCCCCGTATCGCCTACGGCCTTTCGAAGGACCGCCACTATTTCTATATCCTCACGGTTGACGGCCGCCAGAAGGGGTGGAGTCTCGGCGCCACCGGAAGGGAACTTGCAACCATGCTGCGCGATGCCGGAGCGGCCGATGCGATCAACATGGATGGCGGCGGCTCCGCCACCCTCTGCTACTGGGACGAGGCGAAACAGACTCCGGTCACCGTCAACCGCCACACCGAAAGCGGGTACCAGCGCCCGGTCGGCTCGAACATCGGCATCTATCTCAAGCAATAGTTTTCACTGCAGCCGTTCTGGTGGTTACGGAATCGAAATCCTCTCCGGCCCGACAAGATAGATCACTCCGGAAGCAGCTCCTGCCACGATGAGTTGCAGCGACAATCCCTCCCGGGAATTGCGAGTCATTCCTGCGGCCTCTTATTCCGTGCGCGCCAGCTTGACGGAGAGACGCCGCAACACTTGCGGAAGCGGGTGGAAAAATAGTAGATGTTTTGCATCCCCACCTTCCGGGCGATATCGGAAATCGAAAGATCGGTGTTTTCCAGCAGTTGCCAGGCGCAATGCATCGCATAATTTTCCCGATACCGGCGCGGCGAAACTCCCACCGCCTCCTTGAACCGGAGATAGAAGACCGCGCGAGACATCCCGCTCTCCTCGGCCAGTCGGTCAATATCCACCGGCTCGGAAAGATTCCGCAGTCGCTCCTGCGCCTGCCACAGCAGCATGGGAACCGTACTTTCTCCGTCCTCCCCTGCCCCTCCCCGGATCAGGACGCCGTCCAGCAAGTTGCGGGCGAGCGGATACCAGTTCCTCCGGCGGGCAAGGTAGAGCCGATGCATCTCAAGGAGCGAACGCAACGCCCGGCGGAACTCCGTCGGGCCCGGAGAAGCGTGGAAGATGCCGGGCAGAACTTCATTCCAGGAAAGGACCTCTTTTTGCTCCTCTTCCATCAGAAAGTGCACCCACAACAGCTCCCATTGCCTGCAGCGGAACAGGTGCGGATGGCCGGGTGAAATCAGCACCAGTTCGCCTCGGTGCAACGGAAGAACGCCCGACGAAAAGATAACCTCCCCCACCCCTCTCGACGCAGCCAGCAGACTCCAGTCGTCCGGACGGTTTCCCCACCAGGAATACTCCCCCTCCGGCAATCCGGTCGTGTGACCGACGATGAGATCGTCGCCGATTGCCGGACTTTCCATCTTGAACGGCATGCGGGACATATGGGGGATCTCTCTGGCTTGCGCCAACTTCTCCACCTGTGAAAACAATGTTGCCATCTGTGCCGTCCTGTGATTTTCCTTCCAACACCTGCCCCATATAAATACACTGCGGGAGATTCTTTGTCAATTCCAGATCGCCGATGCAGGACAAAAATATAAAAAAACAAGATAAAACAATATTTACAAAAAGGTTCTATTCCGGTATAATTAAAAGAAAGTAAAAACAGATTTCACAGTTCAAACGAGGGAATTAACCGGCCGAAACGCAAAAAAAAGCATGACGCCGACCTTCCAATTTCAAAAGGATTTTTTATGCAGCACCAAGACGAAATTCGAAAAAAGATACTGGGCTGCTGGCTGGGAAAAACAGTCGGCGGCGTTCTCGGCACTCCGTGGGAGTCGGATCCTCGTACCCACGCCCTCACCTGGTACGACCCGATGCCCGACCAGGCGCTTCCCAATGACGATCTTGAACTGCAGGTGATGTATCTGGATGGTCTCTCCCGGATGAAGGAGCCGGTGGTCAACCGGGAGCTTCTCGCGGATCTCTGGCTTCAACATATGAATTTCCATGTGCAGGAATACGGAGTCGCACTCTGCAATCTCCGCCGGGGAATCCGCCCTCCCTGGTCCGGGTTGCTGGAAAATCATTTCGTCGACGGCATGGGCGCGGCGATCCGCAGTGAACTGTGGGCCTGTCTCGCCCCCGGAGAACCCGACCGCGCCTCCATTTACGCCCGGGAAGACGGCTGCATCGACCACGCCGGAGAGGGGATCCATGCGGAGGTGTTCTTCGCCGCGCTGGAATCTCTCGCCTTTGTCGAGTCGGATCTCGACACCTTGATCCGGGAAGCATTGTCCCGCATTCCTGAGGAATCCGCCGTCGCCGGTTTCATCCGTCAGGTCTGCCGCTGGTGGCGGGAGAGCGGGGATTGGTTGACGGTGAGAAACCGGCTCTGCGACGCCTGCGCAACCGAGTTTGTCTCCTGCGTTCTGCCGAATGTGCCGATCACCGTGCTGGCTCTGCTGGCCGGCGGAGGCGACTTCGGCAAGACCATCTGCACCGCGGTCAACTGCGGCATGGATACCGACTGCACGGCGGCGACGGCAGGGGCGGTCTGCGGCATCATCGCTCCGGAATCGATCTCGGACGCCTGGCTCAAACCGATCGGCAGAACCGTGGTGATCCGGCCGGAATGTTTCCCCGGCATCACACCACCGGACACGCTCGACGAGCTCACGGATGCCGTTCTGCGTCTGCGCAGCCGGCTGAAGGAGGGCCGTCTGCCGGAACCTGCGCCCCGGCCGGAGCCTCAGCTGCTGGAGATTCCGGCGGAAATCGCGGTACGCCATGCGCGGGAGTGGTGGCTGATTCCTCTGCAGGGACACCGCTGGGAGCCGCTGCGGCTGCCGGGGAAATACGGCAGGATCGACATCGAGCGCTTCGGAGAAGCCCGGCAGCTTCTGCTTCGGCTCCGCTTCCGCGTGGAACACGACGGGGAGTATCACATTCTGTTCAACTCCCCCACCACCAATCACGTCTACCTCGACCCGGACTGGAACCGGCAGACACCGCTTCACGACGCCCGGGACATGCTGTTCGGCCGAATGCGTCCCTTCCTCGGACCGGAACCGGAAGGCAATTTCCCGGGCAAGGCGGCGTTGAGCTGCCAGATTTTCAACCCTTACATCGCCGGAGCACCGCTCAATCAGATCAAGCGTTATCAGTTTCTGAAGCGCGGGGAGCATGAATTGCTGATCAGCTTCGTTCCCTGCGCAGGGGATCGTTTCATCCGGTACGGCATGGGAATCGGCACCCCGGAAGAGTCCGCCTTCCTGCCGGATGCATTCAGTTGCCGTTGACCGCAAATGGACGAAACAGGAAACCGGACGGAATTTTTACTTTAATTGAACTCCTAATCGTGATTGCGATCATCGCGATTCTGGCCGCGCTGCTGCTGCCTGCGTTGGATAAATCACGAGAATCGGCGAAAGAGACACAGTGTGTCAATACGCTGAAACAATATCTTTCCGCCGGACAGTTTTATTCGGTGGATTCCGACGGCTGGTGGGTCCCCGTGCGGGAATTGGGGGATAAGCGACAGTGGTACAGAATTCCCGCGTTCGTCTCAATTACCTTGGAATCCGATACAACCAGGAAAGCGACTATCAGGATTGTTTCCCTGTTTCTCTGTTATGTCCGGTCTCCCGGGGTGCTATGCAATTTGCTGCAACCCGAGAATTTTAATCGGATACTGAAGAATTTCCATTGAGGCATTGACAGAAAAAATGCATTGTCGCGAGAGTGCTGCTACAGACAGAAGAGTGGCGGCACGGCGGGCGCTCCGCCGCAAACGTCTTCTTTGTGGATGAACATGTCGAACAGCGCGGCCTCAAAAGCATCCTGAACGATTACAAAGACGCCGAAAAACGTTTTTTTCTGGGGGCGGAAAGAACGCCGCCATACAAATGACGAAAGTTTACAACAAATTGGAGATGATAAAATGAAGTCGATCTGAAAATTTTTTCTCCCGCTTCTGCTGTTCTGCCTGACAGCCTCGGCCGTACCGCTCAAGTCAGACTGGAAGCTTTGCAGGGGTGCGACACTTGATACCCGTGACGGGAAGCAGTATCTGCGCGTCGTCATCCGCCCGGAGAACAAGAAGGCGATGAACTGCGCCGAAGCGGAGTTCGATCTCGCGCCCAGGGCGGACAGCTTGGTGGAATTCACGATCCGCGCCCGCGCAAGATGTCCCCGGTCCGATTCAAGGCGGAGGATTTCGACACGCTCGGAGAGTGGAACGTGAATCCCGTCCGCGCCCAGATGATCCGCAACTGGGGAAAGGCCGGCACCGACCGCGATCTCGGAGAGTACGACGCCCGGCTCAACGGCATGCTCGACCACTTTGAAAAGATGTTTCCGCTCGGATACCGGAAAGGCATCCGGTTCGTCATCGATCTGCATACCCTGCCGGGGGGGCCGGTATGAAAGCGGCGAGATGGCGATGTTCCATGAGAAGGAGTATGCCGACCATTTCATCGCGGTCTGGAAGAAGATCGCGGAGCGTTTCAAGAATAATCCGGCTGTCTGGGGTTATGACCTCGTCAATGAACCGTCCCAGATTCGCCGCGCCCCGGACTCACGGAGGAGAGTGAAATTCAGGAAGCGCAATGTTCTCAGCCGATCAGGACAACCGTTGCCAGCCGTGTTTTGCCGCCTCGACATCCCGCTGCTGCTGTTCCTTGCCGGCGGAGGGTTCCTCCGCGGGGCGGCACGGCCGGGTTCCTCCCCGAAAACAGCCGGTTGCAGAGAACATCAATCTGTCGACAGGTTGCAATCCAGATTTTTCTGTGATATAGTAAAGTGTGTGTAACAGTGCGGTTTCATCATTCGGAGAGGCCGGAATCCGGCTATTTCTCCTTTTTGCGTTCACCCTGTTGCTCCTCGCGTGCGTGGCAGGTCATGTGGACGCCGGCTGCTTTGTCTCGCTCGACGTTCCGGAACAACACCATCCCAAACTCCATCCCGGTTCCGATACGCTTCCGGCCGCGGAACTTCAGGAAGAGGAGTTCGACGAAGCGGTCGTGCCCAAGACACTCCATGAAGATCTGCCGGTGTTCGAACTTTTCGAACCGCTCCGGCTGATGCGGTCCGCCCTGCGGCGGGTCCCCTGCTCCACGCTTCCTCTCTTCGGCGGTCTCCGCGCCCGCGCGCCGTCGTCGACACCGGCGGTTCTCCGCTGCTGATCCCGGAAATCATCGCTTCCGTACAACGGAAACAGTGAAAATCTGTTTCCGCCGTGTTTCGTATTGTTTTTCCGACTCAGGCTGAAAGAAAACCTGCCATGTCCCACAATGTTCTCCCCACGAAAAAACGCAGAAATCCGAACTCGCAGGAGCTCGGACTGCGCATCGCCAATATCTTCGGTCGCTACCTGCTCAAGTCCGACCATCTGCACTACGGCTTCTGGCCGGACAATCTGCCGGTCACCCTCGCAAACCTGCCGAAAGCACAGGAGCTTTACGCGCAGTTTCTGCGAGAAAATATTCCCGGAAGCGTATCGAGCATCCTCGACGTCGGCTGCGGCACCGGACACAATGCCGAACTGCTGCTCGCCTGCGGGTATCAGGTCAATTGCGTCTCGCCGAGCCCTTATCTCTCCTCCGTCACCCGGAAAAAGCTCCGGGAGCGCAGCAAACTGTACGAATGCACCTTCGAAGAGCTGCCGCCCGGCCGCAAGTACGACTGTCTGCTCTTCAGCGAGAGCTTTCAGTACATCGATCTGGATACCGTATTTCTACGCATGCCGGAATTTCTGAATCCCGGCGGCTATGTGATCATCTCCGACTTCTTCCGGATTCCGGGCGAGGGTTCGAGCGCGATGGGCGGCGGCCACCGGCTGAGCCGTTTCCGCGAAAAACTCGCGGCATCGCCGTTCCGCCTGCTGACGGAGAAGGACATCACCGGAAACACCGCACCCAATCTCCAGTTGGTCGATGAAGCGCTCCAGCAAGTTGCGGTTCCGCTCCGGGATCTCGTCATCGGTGAACTCTCCAGCCGCCACCGCTGGTTCTGGCTGCCGGCAAAGTGGATCGGGCGGCTGTTCTTCCATCGCAAACTCGAGAAGCTTCACTATAAATATTTCAGCGGCTCGCGCAATGCTGAAAATTTCAGGAAGCACAAACGCTACTGTCTCTTCCTTCTGCAGAAAAAACCGGCGGAGGCATAACACGCCGTCCGCCGGACACGCGGTACATTCGCAAACGCCGCCGAGGCCGCCATCCCGCCATCCCGCCATCCGGCGGAAGCGGTGCGGCGGTGCGGCGGATTACTCCGCAAAATCGCCGAAGGTCAGCAGAAGCGGATAATCGCGCAACGGCAGGTGGAGGAACCTGCGGTAGCCTTTGCCGTCGTTCTCCACCATCGATTCCGGAATGGAGTAGATCGTCCCCTCCAGCAGATCGATCAACTTCGCCTCGCCGGGCAGCGAACAGCATTCGATGGTGATGGTCGCTTCATAGGTGGTCGTCAGGATTTCAGCCGGCATCCAGTAGACGAACGCCGCGCTGCCGTTCGGTTTGGCAAAGCCGCAGCAGAACAAACTCCGGCCCGGATCCTCCCGGCGAGCCAGCAGAGGCGAATCGATAGGCCCCACGCGGATCGGGAGCTCCCGTATGGAGAACTCCTCCCGGAAGATCGCCGCCAGCACCTGCAGTGTCCGGTACGACGGTTTCGGCTTGTACTCTCCGGTCGCGACGCCGTCCGCATCGAACTCCGCGCCCAGGACTCCGAAATAGCCGTAGTCCAAATAACTTGCCTTGTCTCCCACGGTTCCATTCAGCGCTTCGATCATGTCCATGCAGGAGAAATAAGAGTTGAACTTCACCCCTTCAAACATGTGGGCGAGCAGGTGGCGGGCGAGGAACTTCGCCTGCCGCACCGGGGTCCAGGCCAGTCCACGAAGCGCTCCGGCCCCGTCACTGCGGGACTGGGTGCCGGTCTCCCCCTGGGCAAACTCTATCGCCGGATTCTCCCGCAGGCAGAGAGCTTTCACCGGCCGCATCCACTCGATCGAATGCCACTCATCCGGCGAATACCCGTGATAGGTCAGAATGTCCATCTGTCTGCCGGCACCGGTGGCCAGCACGTCGCGAATCCATTTGAGATCGTAAATGCAGAGCGCGCCGCCGATCACCTTCGCCCCCGGATCCGCCTCCCGGACTGCCGCAGCGGTAAGGTTGACCAGTTCGCCGTACTCGGTGCCGCTGACGCCGTGTTTCCAGCACCACTTGCCGTCTGGCTCGTTCCACACTTCGTAATAGGTGATCTTTCCCCGGTACCGGCTCACCAGTGCCGCAACGTAACGCTGCCACGCCCGCTTCTGCTCTTCGCTCCGAACCGGCGGACAGCCGACGGCGCCGAACACCTTCGCAGCCTCCTCGTCGTAGAGCGGATTGCCGTAGCAGAGACAGACCCACGGACGCAGGCCGCGACGAAGCAGATTCCCGACGATGTCGTCGAACCAGGCGAAATCGTAGACGCCGGGCTCTTTCTCCGTCCGCGCCCAGCCGGACTGGATGCGAATCCATTTGACGCCGAGAGCGGCGACTTTGTCGTACGCCTTTTCCGGGTCGAACACGGCGCGGTCGAGCTTCTCAAACCCGAGCCCGAGGGTGGACTCCTTCACCTGTGTGGAGTGCACCGGTTTGACGGAACCGATTTTTGTGAGACGATCCATGACAAATTACCTCCTATCCGATTGTGTTGGTAACCGATAACGCATCCGAAAGCTCCGATGCGGCATCGCAAAGCAGCTTCCAAACCAGCTGTGCCTGCTCCGGCCTGCACCGGTTCGCCGGCATGGAGCAGCCCAGTGCGGCGAGATAGCTCCGGTTGACGAAGAGCGGCACGGCAAAGATCCCCTGCCAGCGGTCGAGGGCGCGATATCCACCCTCCCGACGGATTTTCTCCAAAGCGTCCGGCACATCCGTCCGCTTCCGGAATTCCGGAAACGGAACGGCATCCGCCGGCATGGCGTCGTAAAGCTCCATCGCCCGTTCCGTCGGCAGCCACGCCATCTCCACCACCCCCGTGGCGGTGTAATAGAGGTCGTCGAATGCCGGCTGATTCAACCGGATTTCGCGGTCCGGATTGCAGTTGCGGTGGTAGAGCACGTACCGCTTCCCCCGGCATACCTGCGAAATCAGAACCGAATCGCCGATCCTCTCCGCCAGCTGATCCACCATGGGAACCGCCTTCGAGAGCAGCCGGGACTGGTACTGCGCCATGTTGTTCAAGGTGACGATCCGGGGCCCCGCGGCATAGCCCGCCTGCCGCGAAATCTGCACAATGTATCCGGCGTCCAGAAGCATCCGGAGAATCCGCGAGCAGGTGGTCCGATTCAACCCCAGCTTCTTCGCCAGCGCCAGCGGCCCCAGCGGTTGCGGTGTCGCGGCAATGATCTCTTCCAGAATCGCAAAGCTCTTATCAAGCACTTTAATCATTGTTTTACGCTCCTATAGATTCATATTATGAATCTTTGATATTATATTTTTTATTATACATGGTAAAGCGGGAAACTGCAAGCGAAGAAAAATTTTTTTCAGCCGAAAAAGGCGGCGGGACGAAAGGAGGCGTCTCACTTTTCTTCATCGGAAATAGCCTGACCATTTGACGAAACGGATTTTTGGATGTATTCTTTTCCCGGAGCGGAATGAATCCGCGCCCGGCCGGGACACCATCTCCGGCAAATCAAATGAACCGCAACCGTGGGAGGACGCATGAAGCTGAAACGAACCCTGATGGCCGCCGCATTCTGTGGAATTGTTTTCACATTCTGCGGATGCTGTTCCACCGCCCCAACCGACACAAAAGAGGAGAAGCCGAAAACCATGAAAGAGGTCTGCCAGTTTCTGAAGGATGCCGGCGTGTACTACATCGCCACGGTCGAGGGAGATCAGCCGCGGGTTCGCCCGTTCGGGACGATCCATATCTTCGAGGGGAAGCTCTACATCCAGACCGGCCGGAAAAAGAACGTCTCCCGCCAGCTCGCCGCCAACGGAAAGACCGAACTCTGCGCCATGAAGGGGGACGAATGGATCCGGCTCTCCGGCACACTGGTCGACGACAATCGGAAGGAGGCGAAGGCCTCGATGCTCGACGCCTATCCCGCGCTCAAGAAGATGTACAGCGCAGACGACGACAATACGCAGGTGCTCTATTTCAAGGATGCTACGGCGACGATCTACTCCTTCTCACACGAGCCGGTGGTGATCAAGTTCTGAGAGCGATCCGCAGCTCGCCCCTCAGGAGAAAATGGAGAGCTGTTTTCGATACTCGCGGGGAGAGATGCCGAAGCGCTTCCGGAAGCTGGTGGAGAAGTTCAGTGCGCTGTCATAACCGACCGCGGCGGCGATCTCCTTGATCGAAAGAGTTTCATCCGCCAGCAGCTGCCGGGCGTGACGGATCCTCAGGTCGAGCAGGAACTGACGGGGCGTCGTATGGAAATACCGGTGGAACAGCCGGACCAGATGGGTGGGCGAACAACCGCATCGAGCCGCCATCACCGTCTGGTTCCAGCTGTATTGCGGATTCTGCTCCAGCGCGTCGCGCAACCCGGACAACAGCGGCGGAAATTCCGAATCGTCCGCGGGGAGACGAAGCGCCTGCAACAGTTCAAATGCCAGTCTCGCATTTCGCCCCGGCTCCTTTACGGAATGCTCACCGGCAAGTTCGCTGATCTCGCGAAACAGCCGCTCCATCGGTGAATGTGACCGCCGGGGAAGCACATTCACCCGGTCAAGTCCGCTCTCGCCGAGCATGGCGGGAAGCACCCTCCCCTTGAGCATGACCGAGATCTTCCGGCAGCCGCCCTCGCCGGAGAGAAATTCATTTTCAATTTCCGGCTGCATCAGAAAAAGCTCACCCTGTTCCAGCTCGTACATTCTTCCCCGCTGCCGTACCAGCAGCGTCCCTTCCCGCACATACTCAATCGAGAGAAACGGTGCATGGCGCCTCAGGTAATGCGCCCCCCGGAGCAGATGCACTTCACAGAAGCAGTCGATCCGGAGCAGATCCGAAACGGGGTCCGGCGGCGGCTGGCGCATCCGGTAATTGCGCCGCGACGACTGATGATAAAATTCCATCCCCTCACTGTACGACGGCGGCGGCAGGTTCACCCAACGGAACGGCGCGGCATTCGAAAGCTCTTTCATAATGTTTTTATTTCAAATATATTTTGCTTTTTTTACAATATAAATGGGGAAAATCATGGTTGTTTTTTCTGTTTTTTTTACTATAATAATAAAAGAACGAAAAAACAAGGGGCTCAGAGTGAGAATTGCCGAAAACATCCGGCCGCCGTTTGCGGTACGCCTTTGGAACCAGCTTCAGAACTGTCTATACCACCCCGAGATGGAACTGATCTACGATTATGTGACCAGCCGCAATCCGCGCCACCGGTTCGATCACCTGCCGTCGCCGGAGGAGGTCGCCGCGAACTTCCCCAATCCCTGCGGCTGGAGCACCGGCATGGAGGACTGCATGCTCAACGCCGGATCCGCGCTCGACATCCTGCGCCTCCGGCGCGAGGACGAAGGCGGCACTCGGGAGGAGACGGCGTTCGCCTGCCATCTGCTGAACGGCATTCACCGCTGCGCCACCGTGCACGGCCGCAGCGGATTTATCGCGCGCGGCATCACCCCCCGCGATGGAAAAAGCTGTTACGGCAACTCCTCGCGCGACCAATTCACACTGGCGGTCTACGGAGTGTGGCGCTTTCTGCGGGCATTCTCCGACGCGCCGGAACCGGCACGCCGGAACGCGCGGGAACTCCTGCGCGCCGTCGCGCGTTACTGTGAGGCAGCGGTGACGCCGGAACGCGGTTACGACCTCGGCCGCCTCGACGGCGGACGGGCCGTCGTGTCGAAAATGTGGCAGTGCGACGCCCACGAGGTGCTGCGGCTGCCGATGATCTACGCGGCAGCCTTCGAGGCGACCGGGGAACGACACTGGCTGAATGCCGCAAAACACTATGCCGCTCCCGGAGTGGAGGAGACGCTCAAGGTCACCTCGCGGGAGTGCGGCTGGGATATTCCGATCGCGCAGGTGCAGCTCTCGCTGCGCTTTTTCCGGGAAAGCAATCTCTTTCCCGAGCTGCGCCGCTCCGTTTCCTCGGCGATGGAGAGGGTCACCTGCTTCGCCCGGCCGCTCCTTCGGAGACAGCTGGCGGCTGCGCTCTCCTTCTCCGGCGACTGGGGAACGCTCTATGAGAACTGGCGGCTCCTGCCGATGCGGATCACGCCGCAGACGCTCTCCGCCGACGGGCACTCCGCGATTTTCGACGGAAGAACCTACCTGAATCCCTGTTTCGGCGCCGCCTATGCCGAACCGAACTCCTATCTGCGCAGCATCGGCAACTGTCTCACCGCCGTTCTCATGGACGACAACGCAACACTTTCCTCCGCCGAACTTGTTCCGCTTCGACAAATACTCGAGCGGGTGGATTTCTCCCGCTGTTCCGGCTCCGGAGTCATCCAGCTGCTGCACGGCTGCCAACTCGCGCTTCATCGCGGATTCCATTGCCTTTCCTCTGACTGCACCACCACAAAGGAGGTTCTCCATGAAGAAGATATTTACGCTCATTGAATTGCTCATCGTAATTGCAATCATTGCGATTCTGGCGGCCATGCTGCTGCCGGCGCTGAACAAAGCACGGGCGAAAGCGCGTGACGTCAGCTGTCAGAACAATCTCAATCAGCAGGGGAAAATCATTCTCTCCTATATGAATGACTACGGCGACTGGTTCCCCTCGGCCTTCAGCAACTGGGGAGCCAACTCCGGCGGCTGGCTGGATGTCTTCTACATCTATGCCCACCCGGGGAGCGAAAAGGTCAACTGCATCGTCTACGGCGATGTTCTGCAGGCCACCACGCCCCTGCCCCCCTACGACTGCCCCTCGTCTGTATCGATTCCGCGCCAGCAGGGCGTGGTCGATTACGGGCTGAATCTGAAGCTGGAAAGCCGCAACGCAAAAGGCATCAAGCAGCCCTCCCGCCGCGGCGTCATGATGGATATCTATCAGGTCTACTCCGGAGCCAACACGCCGAACGGCTGTGCCTGGCCTGGCAACACGCCGGGCCAGTATTGCTCGGTGTTTCCCTATGAACCGAAACTCTGGCGACACGGCGGCTCATCCGGGATCAACGTCCTCTACATGGATGGCCACGTCAAAACCGCCATGCACCAGGGCTTCCCGTTCGTCGCACCCTGGAACGGTGATTACGGCGTCGAAAAGGCCAACTATTTCTGGGGCACCTTTGACGGAACGGAAATCACCGCCGGCAGATGATTTCCCCCGAAACTCCCCCGGAGATGTTCCGCGAAAAATGAAAACTCAACCGACAGCAAAAGGGAATCCATTATGAAATCACGCTTTCTGATCCTGTCACTGCTCCTCTTCGCACTTGCCACAGTGCCGACGGCGGCCGGTTCCGGCGGATTCAAGGAGCCGCAGAAATATTTATTCCCCAAGGATCTGAACACCTTCTTCGTCGCGCCGGACCAGCCGGCGGTAATCGAACTTCAACTGAAGGGAATGCCGGAAAATTCGTCGCTCCGCTATGAGATGAGCGACTATGCCGGGAAGGTGTTCCGCAAAGGGTCCGCCATGGCGGAAAAGGGCGAACTGCGCCTCCGGGAGAGTTTTCCCCGCGGGCTGACCGATCTCTCCTGCCCCGAACTGAATCAGCGGATCGGCGTTTACGCCTTCGACGCCTTCGACAAGGTGGAGGACGGCTACTGGGGGGTGAATTCGGTCTTTTCCTCCATGGTCTACAGCCGCCCGGGCCAACCGCGCTACCGGAACGGCATTTTTGCGAAGCCGGAAACCATTCGTCAGCACATGCGCCTCCTGCGGAGGCTGGGCATCGGCCAGCTGCGCGAAATGGATACGCTCTGGAAACAGGCTCCCGCACCGGGAAAATTTCTTTACAATGTCGATCTTGCGCAGGAGACGCAGAACGCGGCACGGGAGAACGGCCTCCACATTCTGATGTATTACGCACATTTCCCCGGCTGGTGCGGCGCGGAGGGAATTTTCTCCCGGAAACAGCCGCAGGTCCTGCCGCTGGACTATGCCCGATTCACCCCGATTCTCCGGAAGATGCTCCAGCTCGACGCGGTTCAGGCGAGCGGCGCCCAGGCGGGCAATGAGTGGGATATGGAACGGGTCGCCGCGCCGCCGGACGCCATCTCTCTGCTGGGGCATTACATGCGTTATCTGCTCGACAGCAGTTCGCTTTCCACGCCGCTGGTCGGGATGGCGTTCTCCGGATTCGCCGAATCCTGTATCGTCCGCCCGGAATATCTGCAAAGTTTCTTTGAAAACGGCTACTTCGACAGCATCGACATCTTCGGCGTCAACGGCTACGCCGAACCACCGGAAATGAGGCGTCGGCTGGATCTGCTCACTTCTGAGCTGGAACGCTTCTCCTCCGGCAGCGTCCCGCCGCTGTGGATCACCGAATCCGGCAAGGCGTGGTATCATGGCGGCCTGCGGCCGGTGGTCGCCGAAGATCTGGCCTGCGCCGACGCCTCGGTACGGAAGGCGATCGACGCCCGGGCCATGGGGGTGGAGAAATTCTTCCAGTTCCAGCTGCATTTCAGTCCGGAAGATTACAATTTCAATCAGGTGTTCTCGCTGCTCGACTGGTCGCTCTCGCCGCAGCGGACCCTGGCGGCCTACGCCACCGCGGTGCGGATGCTCTCCAACCTCCGTTATACCGGCACTCTGACAGAGAAGATTCCGGGCTGCGAAGAGGCGCTGCTCTTTGAGAACGGCGGACGGCGGATTCTCGTCATCTACCGCGATCCGGCAGGCGTTGGCAAACCGCTCCCGCTGCGGACAGTTCCGGTAAAGGCGGTCTTCCAGATGGACGGCGCCGAACGGAAGCCGGATGCCGACGGAGCGTACGCCTTCACCGGAAACATCCTCTATGCCGAACTCCAGCCGGGAGTCTCTCTGCCGGTCGATTCGCAGAACGTCCTCACCCGGATCCGCGATCGCTTCCGGGCAAACCGGCGGCAGCGGCCTGCCGCGCGTCCGGTCCTGCTCCGCACCGAATTTGAAAAGATGGAGCGGATGCGGAGCGGTTACATCGTGCGGGCCCGCGAGTTCGAGCTGGTCGTCCGGGCCTTCAACCTCTCCGACACGCCGCAGACGATCCGCCTGAACGTCTCCGGCGAAGGCATCCTCACGGAAACCCCGTCGCAGGGTGCGGAAACCCTGCCGCCGATGCAGGGAAAGGTGTTCCGCTGGAAACTCTCCTGCCCGGAAAAGAACTTCACGCCGATCCGGGTGGGCGACAGCCTCAATCAGGCACATCCGCTGGTCATGCGCTTCTATTTCCCGCCCCGGCTGGATCAGCCCAGGCTTGCGATTACACCCCGTGCCGCCGAATGGAAACCCTGGAGCAGCGGGACATTGAAAATTTCCGACGATCCGCAGGAAAACGCGATGCGCATCGATGCGTCCTTTCAAGTGCTGGACCGCTGGCTGTATCCACGTTACCGGCTGAAACTGCCGGCGGAAAGCCTGAAGGATTGCTACGCCATGACCTACGAAGCGCGCACCGACAAGGCGAGTGCCGAAGCCGGTTACAAATATTACGGTGCCTACCTGATCACCGACAGGAAAGAGAAGGTATTCTCCGGAAGAAGTTTCGACACGCTGGATTCCAACTGGAAGACCTTCACCGTCTTCCTGAACGAGAATCTGGGGGACTCCGCATCGATCCGGGAGATCGAAATCGGCTCCTGTCCACAGACCCCAAAATCGACGCTGTGGATCAGGAATATCCGCTTCTATTGAGTCGGAATGCCTGTAAGGTGACCGGGAAACCTGCCGCTGCCGTATGTGGAAGCCCGGAAAAAAAACGCGCCCGTTGCGATTGCCGCGGGCGCGTTGACTCATATTCGGAGCCGCCTACTTTGCCGGGGCCTCCGCAGCTTTGGCCATGAACTCAATCGTGACCGGCTTGCCAGCCTCCACCATAAAGGGCCGGATAAGACGGTTGTCATGGTTGACCGTTACGCCCGCAGCCCCGTCCGGGCCGCCGTCAGAAACGTAAACCGGATTCCGATTGAACCAGAATCCGTTCGGAATCTGCTTGCCGTTACGTTCATACACCTTTTTCAGATCGGCATTGGGAACCAGCTTGCCGTTGATGGAAAGGTTGGTGACCGTAAGCCAGCCGCGATCCTCCACCTTCTTCGCCGCCTGTCCGCAAAGGGCAAGCTGCAGCTTGCCGGAATTTTCCGGAATGAAGGTCAATTTGCAACGAGTCCACTCCGGACCGATCGCCTTGCCGGCAGCGGTCAGACGGAACGGGCGGGTCTCCTCCGCACCCCAGTTCTGGTTGCTCACCCGCAACCCTCCCTCGATCTTGCCCGGAGTGAGTTTGACCTTCCCGGCCTTGTCCAGCCCGGTGATGTCGCACCGCGGGATGGAGGCGGCGAAGAGCGGTACTGCGGTCATGGCGGCGAGAGCAAGTGTTGCGAACAGTTTCATGACGGACTCCTTTCTTTTTTGCTTGATAATACGCCGTTACACCGAAGAATCCCCATCGGCAAACGAAATAAATACAATATTATTATAATTGCACCTTTCCGGATTGTCAAATCGTCGATTCCGGAAAAACGTTTTTTTCTTTGCGGCGAAACGAAAACGGGTTCAAAACTTCTTCCGGAGAGGGGGATGCAGAATGGCGCCCGCAACGGTTGCCGCGGGCGCAGTGTCGGAACGCAGGGAATTCACCGGTCAGTTGGCCGGAGTCTCAACAGCCTTGGCCATATACTCGACAGTGACCGGCTGACCGCCTTCGACCTTGATGACGCGGGTAAGGCGGCTGTCGTGATTGACCAGCATGGCCGCGGCGCCATCCGGACCGCCGTCCGCGACATAGACCGTCTTGCCGTAGACCCAGAACCCGTTCGGAATCTGCTTGCCGTTGCGGTCGCTCACCTTCTTGAGATCGGCGTTGGAAACCGGCGTACCGTTGACGGAAAGTTTGCTGACGGCCAGCCAGCCGCGGGCTTCGGGGGTCTTCGCCCACTGTCCGCCGACGGCAAGAGAGACGGAACCGGATGTTTCCGGAGTGAAGGTGAATTTGCAGAGCGTCCACTCCGGGCCGACCGGTTTGGCGGCGACGGCGACAAGCCGGAACTGACGCGTCTCCTCCGGCCCCCAGGTCTGCCGGGCGACCCGCATACCGCCATCCACGGTCCCCGGATTCAGCTTGACATTGCCGCTCTTGCCCGCCCCGTTGAGATCACACCGGGGGATGGAGGCTGCGACCAGAGATGCGGCAGCCATGGTGGAGAGAATAAGTGTTGCAAAAAGCTTCATGACGGACTCCTTTCTTCCGGATGATGGTGAATACCGCCGCCCCGTTTTCTTCCCCTCCGGAGCCGGCACGGTACAGTCATTGTATTATAATCTATGGAAAGCCGATTGTCAAATTCCTCCCGATGAAATTTTCATTTTTTCACGTCATCCCCCGTGGGAAACGGGGTCGGCTGCGCCGCCGGACGTTCCGGCTTTTCCTGAGGGAGAAGCGCAAAGAAACCATGATTATGTCAAACAGAGAAATCGTTTGTAAAACAGAACAGGAAGATAATTT
>ENA-UONW01001697-UONW01001697.1-human-gut-metagenome-genome-assembly--contig:-CS52-NODE-1697-length-24946-cov-8.472299_pt1 | contig 24946 bp, 24 predicted proteins | sample MGYA00242463_ERZ724010 | MGnify/ENA metagenome assembly ERZ724010 | reverse complement strand
TTTTTACTTTTCATTTCTGTAATTTTATTGATTAGCTGAACGAAGGTAGGCAAACAGCAGATAATAAACTGAAGAAATGACTCAAAATTCCTCAACGGACACCTCAAAAAATCTCAAAACGCTATTTATCAGAGTAATAGAAGAAGAGAAAATAACAATCAGGGCCTTATTCCAAAGAATCAGGAAAGGACAATTTGTACCCCTGTCCGTACCATTTTATCACTTCGCCAAGACTGGTCGACGGCGAAGAAACGTCCGGAAACAGCCGGAAACAGCATAACAACGCTTTTTGACCGTCACGTCAGGGTTCCGTCTTTCTTGGGCCTGCACAACTTATAGGCAGTACTCATGTCCTGAATATCCACTTCGCTACACGCGTGTAGCTCCCTGCGCAAACGGGAAATGACAGAATGGAGGGAATGGTCAGTACAATTGCCGTCAGGCCACAACCGTTCCATGATATCCGTTTTGGGCACCTGATTCTTCTCCGCTTGGGCAAACAAACGGAACAAGCAGGCCAGCTGGGGATTCAGTTTCCTGCTCCCCTTCTCTCCTTTCACCCAATTATTGTCCAGACGAAACGTCAAGCCCAGCACAACCAACTTTTCCCCCGGCAAGGATATCCAGGAAGGAAACAGTCTATGCCCGCAGATTCTGAGCACACGGGAAACCCATCGGGAATGGATAACAGCCATCACAAGACCTGCCGCAACAGAAAACCATAAAAACAGCAGCCCCCACTCGCCCGCGGTGAGCATGCGGTGCCACACATAACGGGCAAAGCCCGTGACCTCCACCTCGCTCCGCATCCCCAGGTAGCAGGAAAACAGGCTGTCCGCATCCGCCAGATGCGCCGTATCGCCGGCATAGGAAAACTTCTCCTTTTCGGAAAAATCGGTCACACCCACACGGAGCGACAAGCGGAAGCCGGAACCGGGCACCGACTTCTGCCATGCATGCAGCAAGGTATCGGCGCTCAAAGGCGAACGCAACAGGATGTAAGACTGCGCAATCCGATATTCCGGCAACGCTTCGAGGTTGTTCGACCGGCGATGAGGCGGTATCGCATACGCCCGCTTCCCTACCTCCGAAAACCTGAGCACCACCGTGTCCTTCACCGATTCCTTCCTGGATAACACCCGCTGCGGCCGGTTGGACCAAATCGGCCGTTTCAGGTCCTCCCGCTTGACGAGTTCCTGTTCCAAGACCTCCGTACACGCCTGCCGGGCTCTCTTCTGAAAAGAAGACACATGGGCATCGTAATAATACTTGCCTGCCAAGAAAGCACAAACAATCCCAAACAGAATGGCCATGCTTCCATTGATCAATTCAACAGTTTTCGTCCTTTTCATATTCCCCAAAATCATTTATTGTCGCAAAGATAATCAGAACATTTCATACAACACGGCGGAAAACGGTAAAAATCGAGCAGAAACGTTTGGAAAGTGGGGTCGGCAGGAAAATGGTTCAACCGGTTCAGGCTGTTATCCCTGTCGATACACACCGGATGTAATTCAATCGTTCAAATTTATATTTTTAACGACCCATTTCCCGTTTCTTTTTCCGTTTTCCCGTTCCAACAAGCCACGCTCTATCAGAAAGGGAGTCATCCGCTTGACGGTTCGGGGTGATTTGCCGATATGTATGGCTATTTCATTCTGAGTGGCTTCGGGATGGTCTTTAAGGAATTTCAGTAAGGCACTTTGGAGTGCTGCGACATGCAATGCCCGGTTATGCAACTCGTTTTTCTCACCAAACAACAAGTTCCTGAAAAACAGTTCCAAGAATGCTGTTGTGGCGGATATTCCTTTTGAAAAGTTGCCGTCACCGGCCCGGGCCCATGCGTTAATCCACATCCAGCCGATACTCTACCACGGGATTGTCGCTGTTGGTGTCCGTAGCCAGCAGCACACCCCGCTCCTCGTCTACCGCAATGCCGGAAACGGGACGGTCGAGCACGTAGCGGCACAGGGGTTCGCCCTTCAGACTGAACACATAGAGGTAGCGGCCGCCGTCGGGCAGCTCCTCACCCCGCTGCATGCTGAGGGCCATCTCCTTGAACGAAGTGCCCTGGAACACGGCATAGACGGCCTTGTCCGTCACCTGCACGTCGGTGAAGCCCATGATGCCCGTGGGAATGCCGTAGCCCTGATGCACGCGGAACTGCGGCTCGCCGCCGGGACCCACGAGCACCGTATGCGTGCTGTCGTTCAGATGCCACAGCTCGACCACCTCGCCCAGCTGGGTGACGGCAGCCAGCACGCCGTTGCGGGGATTGTAGTCGATGAAGCTGCGCCAGGCCTGGGCCAGGGCGGGACGGGCGTCGCGCAAGGCTCCTTCGTTAACCGTAGGGATGGAGCCGAAGCGGCGCAACAGCCGGCCGTCGCGCCCCACAATGCAGAAGCGGCTGCCGCCCGAATAGTCGGGGATGAAGAAGGAGGAAGTGCCCACCGGCACAAAGTCGAGCGCACGCAGCAGTTCCTTGTCCAGGGCCACTGGGCTGCAGCGCACAGGCGAAGCGTCCGACGGACCGAAAGCAAAGCGGGCCAGTTCGGACTTGTTGGAGTCGAGGGCATAGAGCGTGTCGCCCACCCAGCGGATGTTTTCCAGAGAAAGCTGCTCCCCGGGCCCCTCGCCGCGTCTGCCGAAGGAGGCCTGATGGCGGAAACCGGGAAGGCCGAAGGCATGGAGGAAACTGTCGCTGCCGTGGAGATCCATCACCACGGCACGCCCGGCGTGCACACGGATGCGGAAGGGATAACGGATGAGGGCCGTGTCGACCGATACCGGGGTACCTTTCAGCTCTACCGTCTGCGGGAAGTCCTGGTAAGAGGAAAGGGTTTCACTCGGAGCGGGTGCACCGCAAGAGGCAACTGCCGCCAGTGCGACGACACCGCACGTCCAACACACGGCCTTCGCCAGGAAGGCACCCATCGGGCCTTTGTGCGGCTTGTCCGAAGCCGCGGCCGCATAGCCGGCGTTCCACGGACGGAGCGGCCGGCAAGAAACTTGCTTTTCTGTTTTCATGGTCTTGTCTTTTCTTCTCTGTAATTGTTTCTCAATTCATACCTGCTTTACTTCCGATGCCGGCCTCTCTTTCCGGGCCGACCGGCAAGGTTACTGCAAAAATACGAAAAAATAAACAAACAAACCAATAAAAAGACATGACATTTTTTACAATCCGTACAGATGGTCACGCAACGGGGCTTCCGCCCTCCTGCCGCTTCATCTCCAGCAGCACACCGAACGTCAGCGGAAGGGCCAGCAGGAAGGTGCAGAGGTCTGACACGGCCTGACACATCTCCACCCCCTGAAGCCCGAAGAAACGGGGCAGGATGAAGATGAACGGTACAAAGAACAGGCCCTGACGGGCAGACGAGAGGATGGTGGCACGCACGGGCTTGCGGATGGTCTGCAACATCATGTTACTGATGATGACGAACGTGCCCAGCGGATAGGTGACAAGCTGCCAGCGCAGGGCCGAAGCACCTGTGGCCACCACAGCGGGGTCGCCCTTACGGAACAGCTCCACCACCTCTTCGGCAAAGCCGAAACCCAAAACGGCACAACAGGTAAGGAAGACGAAGCCCACGCGGACGCAGAACCAGAAGCCCCGACGCACACGGCTGTAGAGGCCTGCACCGTAACAGAAACCGCAAAGGGGCTGGAAGCCCTGCCCGAAACCGATCAGAAAGGAGTTGATGAACATGCCGATGCGCGACACGATGGACATGCCTGCAATGGCGGCGTCGCCATAGGCTCCAGCAGCCAGATTGAGCAGGATGGTGGAGAGGCTGGCCAGTCCCTGACGGGCAAGCGAGGGCGTGCCGCCGCCGACAATCTCCCTGATGAAGGCCCGCGAAGGCGTGAAATTGCGGTAGCGGATGGGAATGTTGCCGCCCTTCGTGGCCATGTAGAGCAGCAGCGTGAAGCTGCACACCTGGCTGACAACCGTGGCCAGCGCGGCACCTGCCACGCCCATATCGCAGACGAAGATGAACAGCGGGTCGAGGGCTACGTTGAGGACGGCTCCGCTCACAATGCCCACCATGGCATAGGCGGCGTTCCCCTGGAAGCGCATCTGATTGTTCAGCACCAGCGACGAAGCCATGAAGGGCGTACCTGTGAGGATGATGCCCAGGTAGCGTTCCGTGTAAGGCAGGATGGTGGGCGTGGAGCCCAATGCCAGCGACAACGGCGTGAGGAACACCAGCCCCAGCACCGCCAGTACGCAGCCCGTAAAGAAAGCCATGAAGAAGCCCGTGGCCGCCATCTTCTCCGCATTGGCCGCGTCGCGGGCACCCAGACGGCGCGAAATGTAGTTGCCCGACCCGTGACCGAAGAAGAAACCGACTGCCTGGATGATGGACATCAGCGAGAACACGATGCCCACCGCCGCCGTGGACTGCGTATCGATTTTGCCGACAAAATACGTGTCGGCCATGTTGTAGAAGGCCGTCACCAGCATACTGATGATGGTAGGGACGGCCAGGCGGGTAATGACGCCCGCGATGGGGGCAGTAGTCAGCTGCTCGTAGTTTTCTTTGGCTGTGTGATGGTGTATCAGCATGGCATCAATATTGTTTTATCCGTTGGGAAGCAAGTCCGTGTCCCGAATGACGTCCAGCAGCTCGCCGATGCTGCGGACAGCAGCCGTGGTACCGTCCGCACGGTGGAGCACGAAAGTGCCGTCGCCCCGCAGGTCGCCTGTCTCGATGCAGACGGCAGACTCCACATTGCGCCCGGCCAGGATGCCGTTGCGCTGCAGGGCCTTGCGCACCATGGCATAGCGCTGTCCGTGTCCGGCCAAGCGGATTTGCGAAGTGTATTCGTTGTCCACGCGGAAGAGGCCCGTCTCCAGGTCGAACACAATGCCCTTGCGGGCGAAGAAACGGCTCAGGCTGCCGTCCAGCGACAGGTCTTCGGGCGTGCCGATGGTCACCCCGCTCGCCTTGTCCATCAGCCAGATCTTGTCGGCTATCTGGAGGGCCAGCTCCAGGTCGTGGGTAGAGAGGAAGATAGTCTTGCCCGTGCGCCGGCTCAGGCGGTGGAGCAGCTGCATCATCTCCACCTTGCTGGGAAAGTCGAGAAAGGCCGTTGGCTCGTCCAGGTAGATGACGGGCGTCTCCTGCGCCAGGGCCTTGGCTATCATCACCTTCTGACGCTCGCCGTCGCTCAGGGTGTCCACCATGCGGTCGGCCAGGTGTGCGATGCCCACCAGGGCGATGGAACGGGCCACCACCTCCTTGTCTGCCTTCGACAGGGTTCCCCAGAAGCCGGTGTAGGGGCTGCGGCCCAAGCCCACCAGCTCCGTGGCGGTCATGTTGCGGATGTCGCATTTCTCCGTCAGCACCACGCTCAGCACGCGCGACAGCTGCTTGTCCGTGTAGGCGTCAATCTCCTTGCCCTGCACGTAGATGTTTCCGTCCAGCTTGGGCTGGAAGGCCGAGAGCGTGCGCAGCAGGGTGGACTTCCCCACTCCGTTGGCTCCCAAAAGGCAGGTCAGCTCACCGCCGCAGATGTCGGCCGAGATGCCTGCCGCCACCGTCTTCACGCTGTGCTTCGAGGCATAGCCGATGGAGAGGTTTTCGATATGGATGGTTGGTTGGTTCAAGCGGTCTTTTGTTTTATAGGGTTCATATTCGGTTATTCGTCTATCTCACTCTTCCTGCGTCTGAACAGCACCGAGGCCACGACCGGCGCACCGATGAGCGCCGTCACCGAGTTCACCGGCAGGGCACCTTCGAAGCCCGGCATGCGGGCGATGAGGTTGCATACCAGAGCCAGGGCGGCACCCGTCAGCAGCGTGGCAGGCATCAGCACACGGTGGTCCGACGAACGGAAGATGGCGCGGCACAGATGGGGCACGGCCAGACCCAGGAACATGATGGGGCCGCAGTAGGCCGTCACAATGGCCACCAGCACGCCCGAGCAGAGAATGACCAGCAGGCGGGCCCGCCGGATGTTCAGTCCCAGGTTGCGCGCATAGCCGTTGCCCAGCAACAGCAGGTTCATGGTCTTGATGAGCAGGAACGACAGCGGCAGCAGCACGGCCATGATGCCCACGAACAGCAGCATCTGGTCGCCCGATACGCGGGCGAAGCTGCCCAGCCCCCAGATGACGTAGGCGCGGATATCCTCTTCGACGCTGAAGAACTTCAGCACACCGATGACGGCGTTGGCCACGTAGCCTATCATGACGCCGATGATGAGCAACGTCACGTTGCCGCGCACCTTCATCGACACGTAGACGATGAGTGCCATCACCGACATGGCGCCCACAATGGCGGCCAGCGACAATGCCACTTCGCCCAGATAGCCCAGACGGCTCAGGGCCACACCTCCGACAGCACCGGACAGCAGCACTACCATCGCTACGCCCAGGCTGGCACCCGAGCTGACGCCCAGCACCGAAGGGTCGGCCAGCGGATTGCGGAACACCGTCTGCATCTGCAGGCCGCTGACCGACAGGCCCGCTCCCGCCACCAGCGCCGTCAGGGCTTGGGGCACACGCGACTTCCACACGATGTTCTGCCACACCACCGGCTCGTCCGTCCCGCCCGCCAGGATGCGGCACACCGAGCGCAGGGGGATGTCCACCGAGCCCAGCAGCAGGTTCAGCAGGAAGAACAGGGCGATGAGCACGGTCATCAGCAGCATCAGGGGGAGTATGGGGCGATGGTTCATGGCACTTATTTCAGTCGTTCGTAATACGTAGGTTCATATTGGGGCAGCAGGTCGGGATGGAAGGCGTGTATCAGGTCCTTCAGCACCACGTCGGGCTGCATGGGCATGCTCTCGTAGAAGGGCGTGGTGCGCATGTTGCAATAGACCACCGCCCGCTCGCGGAAGGCGCGGAAGTCGGCATAACGCGCGTCGGTAGCCTTCAGGGCGTCGTAGGAGAAGGTGCCTTCGTAGCTGTTGACGATGCGCCAGAAGTCGGCCTCGTCGGCCCGGCTGTAGACGGTCTCGAAGTCCAGCGTCACACCGCCCGAACGGGGATCGTCCTTCAGGAAATAATCGGCCCCGGCATCGCGGAACAGCTGGGCCAGGAAACTTCTGCCGCCTACGGCATACCAGTTGCCTCCACGCAGTTCGCCGCTGAACACCACGGGACGCTTCTTCACGCCCGCGGCCAGGCGGCAAAGCTCCCTGTAGCGGGCCTCGATGGCGGCAAAGCGTTCGTTGGCTTCGCGTTCGCGCCCGATGAACAGGCCCACCAGCTTCACCCATTCCGCCTGACCCAGAGGCGTCATCTCCTTGTAGCCCAGATGGGGCACCAGGGGAATGTCCGTGTCGCGCAGGGCGTCGTAGCCGCCGCGCTTGAAGGGAGAGATGAAAATGACATCGGGCTCCACGCTCATCACCACCTCAGAGTCGAAGTTGCCTTCGATGCCTATCTTCACCGTGTGGCCCTCGGCCAGCTGGCGGTTCATGGTGGCGTCGAAGAGGTGGCGTGTGCTGGTGATGCCCGTCACCAGCGGACAGGCGTCCAGAACAATGAAATTGGACAGCTGGAGCGACGTCATGCAGATGACACTGCGCACGGGTATCTCTATCGGAGTATAGTCGCGGGGGAGGTCGGCCGGATGCGTACCTCGAGGCACAAGGGCAAAGTGATAGCCCGGCGCCTCGGGGTTCTGCGGGTCGCGCACGTCCAGCAGGCGCACGCCGTCGGCACGATAGTCTATGGTGTAGCCCTCGGCATAAGTGGGAGTCACCCGTGACAAGGAGTCGGCCGGAGCAATGGCGGCGCTGTCGGCCTGCGTTTCGCCGTCGGCCGAAAGCTTCGACGACCGGGAGCCACAGGAGCCCGCACAGCAGGTGGCGGCCAGCAGCAGGCCGGCCAGAAAAAGTCTGTTCATCGGTAAGTCATTTTAAAATCAGGCGCAAAGTTAACCGAAACGGCGGAATATCGCAACTTGCATGTGTGAAAGTTCCCTATCGGTACGGCAGAACATGAATCCCGAAGCAAATGCGGGATGACCTTGATCTTCGTTTAAGCTGGGCAAACCGTCCGTTTAAGCTGGACAAACCAGCCGTTTAAGCTGGGCAAACCGACCGTTTAAGCTGGGCAAACCGACCGTTTAGGCTGGGCAAACATGTACTTTTTCTTTCGCTTTCCCGAAATATAAAGATACCCAAAAAAGAACTCCGGAGGTTCAGCCCTTACCCTTTTCTTTGGGCAGAGGGTATATCAAAATAGAGGTATCTGAGACTCTCCTCCTTCCGGAAGGAGGAGTACCCGATAGGGGGAGGTGGTAGGTGAATACAGAATGCGTTGAATGATAACTTTTCGCGAAAACCTACCACCCCGCCCTTTGGGCACCCCTCCTTCCGGAAGGAGGGGAGTTCAAATAGTCTCACTTCATTAGAACACACCCTCACAATTACGCTCACGCTCAACGCTCACCCGGCGCTCCCTGTCGAGCGAAAACGGTCTCAGAGCCACTTTTACAACTTTCCATCGTACTCCGGCAGCCCACTTTCCATCACCCGTCTGAGCGGATAAATGTCCCACACCCTTCCGGCCATCCCCCGCTTGCAGCAGGCGCGTCAGGATGTCGAAGACGACATTGTCAAACTGAAATTGTCCTACTCTCATCTTTTCATTATTTTCGGACAAAAACAGCTCTTTACCACAACGGTTCTCTCTCGAGGGGGCGCTCGAGGGTGAGCGTTGAGCGTTGAGCGCTTTCGGCTCAGCCAAAAACAACGACAGGGTTCACACAATTTACTGATATTCAACCAATAGTACCTTCCAAATTTACATCGCATCCGGTATGGAGTCTGCCAATCCCACCACCGGCGTTTTTTTCCGAACTTCCGGCTTATTCAACGAAATTATTTTACAGAAGATTCATCCTGCTCCAGAAGCCGCCCGCAACGGTGTCCTTTGACAAAGCCGCAGACAGATTCCGTGTAAGGCGGGGAAGGAAAACTCATCCGGATAGGAAACCGCTTTGTCTGCCGCCAAAAAAAGGTTTCCTGCGCCTCCGTTCCGCATTTCTTTTTGTACTTTTGCCCCCGCAAACCCCTAAACGAAAGAAAAACCTATGAACCACTCTCCCATTCTGTTCATTTCCCTGGGCCCCGGCGACCCGGAACTCATCACACTGAAGGGCTGGAAGGCCCTGCAGGCGGCCGACATCGTGTTCTGCCCCGAGACGGCGGGACGCGACGGACAACGCACTTCGCGCGCGGCCGACATCGTACGCCAGCTCGACGTCGGCGACAACCATATCCGCCGCTTCCTGCTGCCCATGAGCAAACGGCGCGAGGCGGCGCTCGAGGCCTACGACGGCGTCTATGCCCAGGCTCGGGCCTTGCAGGACGAGGGAGTGCGCGTGTGCATCGTGGCCGAAGGCGATGCGGGCTTCTACTCGTCCGTGCACTACGTCTTCGAGCGGCTGCAGGCCGACGGGCGGGCTGTGGAACACGTGGCAGGCATCCCTGCCTTTATTGCCGCAGGCGCCCTGGCGGGGCTGCACACGGCCAGCCAGGAGCAGCGGCTCACGGTGCTGCCCGGCACGGCGACTGCACAGGAGCTGGAGCGGCTGGTGGGCGACGGCGGCACGGTGGTGGTGATGAAGCTGTCGCAGTGTGCCGACGAGGTACAACGCTGCATCAGACTGCATCCTGAATACACGTACCACTACTTCGAGAACGTGGGTACGCCAGCAGAGTTCTACACGTGCGACACGGCGACGGTGGTAGCGCGCCATTTCCCTTACTTCTCACTGATGATTGTACAGCGACAGTGAAACCGGCAAGGATGCTTTCAACAAGTGTTAACGTATCTTGCCGGAGTTAAAACAGATTGTTCCAAAAGTACGTTTTAGCATCCAAAATCGTATAATCAATCAAAAAAATCTGTTGAAAAGCACATTTCTGCCGAATTGTTTTTAATTTTGCATGGCAAGTGGATAGAAGATATGCCCTACCCATCCTTGCATAGAAAAAAGGAGTTTACTAGGAGTTTACTAATAGAATATAGATAAATAATTAGCTTATGTCACAAATTGTCGGACATATTTCACAGGTCATCGGACCTGTAGTTGACGTTTATTTTGAGGGTTCGGATGTTGAGACCGTTCTGCCTGCCATCCACGACGCCCTCGAAATAAAAAGGAACAATGGCAAAAGCCTGATTGTGGAAGTGCAACAGCACATTGGTGAAAATACCGTACGTACGGTAGCCATGGACAGTACAGACGGCCTGCAACGAGGCATGAAGGTACGTCCCCTGGGCGGCCCCATCACCATGCCGGTAGGTGACCAGATCAAGGGCCGTCTGCTGAACGTTGTAGGTGAATCGATTGACGGCATGCGCGAACTGGACCGTACAGGTGCTTATCCCATCCACCGCGAACCACCCAAATTCGAAGACCTGACCACCACCCAGGAGGTGCTTTATACCGGCATCAAGGTAATCGATTTGCTGGAGCCATATAGCAAAGGTGGAAAAATCGGTCTGTTTGGTGGCGCCGGCGTAGGCAAAACGGTACTTATCCAGGAACTGATCAACAACATTGCCAAAAAACAACACGGTTTTTCCGTATTCGCCGGTGTAGGCGAACGTACACGCGAAGGAAACGACCTGCTGCGTGAAATGATTGAATCGGGCGTTATCCGCTATGGCGACGAATTCAAGAAAAGTATGGAGGAAGGCAATTGGGATCTGTCGAAAGTAGATTATGACGAAGTGGCCAAATCGCAGGTTTCCCTGATATTCGGACAGATGAACGAGCCCCCCGGAGCACGTCAGTCTGTAGCCCTTTCCGGATTGACGGTAGCGGAATCTTTCCGCGACATGGGTTCCGAGACAGACGGTCCGCGCGACATATTGTTCTTTATCGACAACATATTCCGCTTTACGCAGGCCGGCTCCGAAGTTTCAGCTTTGTTGGGACGTATGCCGTCGGCTGTAGGTTACCAACCGACGCTGGCTACAGAAATGGGTGCCATGCAGGAACGAATCACATCGACCCGTAACGGCTCCATCACTTCCGTCCAGGCCGTATACGTACCGGCCGATGACCTGACCGACCCGGCTCCGGCCACTACCTTCACCCACCTGGATGCCACGACAGTACTCAGCCGTAAGATTACGGAATTGGGCATCTATCCGGCCGTAGATCCGCTGGAATCCACTTCGCGTATCCTCGACCCGCACATCGTGGGTGAAGAGCATTACCAGGTAGCCCAACGGGTCAAACAGATTTTGCAACGCAACAAGGAACTGCAGGATATCATCTCCATATTGGGAATGGAAGAGCTGTCGGACGAAGACCGTACATTGGTCAACCGCGCACGACGCGTCCAGCGTTTCCTGTCACAGCCGTTTGCCGTAGCCGAACAATTTACCGGAGTTCCAGGTACGATGGTCAGCATCGAAGATACCATCAAGGGATTCCGCATGATTCTGGACGGCGAGGTAGACTATCTGCCCGAACCGGCTTTCCTGAACGTGGGTACAATCGAGGAAGCCATCGAAAAAGGCAAGAAGCTGCTGGAACAGGCCAAACAATAATGTATTGCGGCAACAGGAGAACAACCTGCAAGGCCGCAGTAAACCAACAATCAAATGAGTGCAATGAAGAATTTACAGTTGACTATCGTATCACCGGAAAAGAAACTCTTCGAGGGTGAGGTGAAGCAAGTCACCTTGCCGGGCATATTGGGTTCCTTTACAATCCTGCCGCAACATGCGCCCATCGTGTCCTCGCTGACACGCGGGAAACTTTCGTATGTGCCGGCAGACGGAACGGTACAGAATCTGGATATAATGGGAGGATTTATGGAAATGAATGACAACAACGTATCTGTCTGCATCAACTGATAAAGTAACGGTTACATTGAAAAAACGAATGACGACGTGAGCAAGACAAAACGCAATTATCTGATACAAACAGCTGTGCTGACCTTGCTGTTGGGAGTGGCAGGAGGATGGATTTACTTCAAAATAAATCCGCATCACTATTTTGACGGATATCCGCTGATACCATGCTACTTCTTCCTGTTCGGGTGGCTGATGATCAACATAGTGGAGTGGAGCCGGAAAAAAATGCCCGGCAAATTGCTGCAGATTTATATGTTGCTCCGCGTAATGCGGATGCTCGCTTCATTCATCCTGATGGTACTTTATTGCGTGATAGTCCGTGAGGAAGCGCAATCCTTCCTGCTGACATTCATTGCCAACTATCTGATATATTTAACGTATGACTCCTGGTTCTTCTTTACATTCGAAGTAAACAAGAAGTCGCAAAAAGAACACAGAAAATGAAACGATTGTGTAAAATATGGACTGGATTATGCGTCATGGCAGTACTCCTGACGGTATGTTCTGTCCCCGCATCGGCCGCCGATTCTTCTACGGGACAAGCGGAAGAAGAAAAAGTGGACATCAAGGAGATTGTATTCGGACATATCGGAGATGCATACGAATGGCACATCACCTCATGGGGAGACACTCACCTCACCATTCCCCTGCCGGTCATCGTCTACAGCCGGACAAGCGGATGGCACATCTTTTCGTCGGCCCGCCTGGAAGAGAACGGAGGAAGTTACGAAGGACTGTCCATCGCTCCGGCAGGCAGCCCCTACGAAGGCAAGCTGGTAGAGCATGACAGCGCCGGCAACGAAATCCGGCCTTTCGACCTTTCGATCACGAAAGTGGTACTTGCCCTGCTGATCAACAGCCTGTTGCTGGTAGCCATCATTCTCGGAGTGGCCCGGTGGTACAAGAGACACCCCAAAGAAGGTGCTGCCCCCGGCGGCTTTGTCGGCCTGATGGAGATGCTCATCATGATGGTCCATGATGATATCATCAAAAGCTGTGTAGGTCCCAATTACAAGAAATTTGCCCCCTACCTGCTGACGGCCTTCTTCTTCATCTTCATCAACAACCTGATGGGACTGGTGCCTTTCTTTCCCGGAGGTGCCAATGTAACAGGAAACATTGCTGTGACGATGGTATTGGCATTCTGCACTTTCCTGGCCGTCAACCTGTTTGGTACCAAAACATATTGGAAAGACATTTTCTGGCCCGATGTGCCCTGGTGGCTGAAGGTGCCTGTCCCCATGATGCCTTTCATCGAATTCTTCGGAATCCTGACCAAGCCTTTCGCCCTGATGATCCGTCTGTTTGCCAATATGCTGGCTGGCCATGTGGCAATGCTGGTACTGACCGGACTGATTTTCATCTCGGCCAGCATGGGTCCTGCACTGAACGGCACACTGACGGTAACCTCTGTCCTGTTCAACCTGTTCATGAATGCGCTCGAACTGCTGGTGGCCTTTATACAGGCCTATGTATTCACCATGCTTTCGGCTGTATTCATCGGTTTGGCCCAGGAAGACCATTCCCATAAAGAAGAAAACAAATTGGAAGAAAAACAATTGATAAAATAACCCTTTAAAATTTAGAAAGTTATGTTACTATCTGTATTATTGCAAGCTGCTGCGGCAGGTATTGGAGTTACAAAATTGGGAGCCGCCCTGGGTGCCGGCCTCGCTGTGATTGGTGCCGGTGTAGGTATCGGTAGAATCGGTGGTTCGGCTATGGAAGCCATCGCCCGCCAGCCGGAAGCCGCAGGCGATATCCGTATGAGTATGATTATCGCTGCAGCCCTGATCGAAGGTGTGGCCCTGCTGGCTGTAGTCGTATGTCTGTTGGTATTCCTCATCTGATTTTGTAAAACCTATCAATCTGCATCGGGCATCACCGCCCTGCGTGACAAGATGCCCGTACAGATTGTCAAATAACGAAAGAATTATGTCATTGTTATTACCCGACAGTGGTCTGCTGTTCTGGATGGTCCTTTCCTTCGGCATCGTCTTTGCCATTCTGGCCAAGTATGGTTTTCCCATCATCACTCGGATGGTGGAAGAGCGGAAAGCCTACATCGACCAGTCGATGAAGGTTGCCCGGGAAGCCAACGCCCAACTTGCCCGCCTGAAAGAGGAAAGCGACGCCTTGGTAGCTTCGGCCAGCAAAGAACAGGGACGCATCTTGCGGGAGGCGATGCAGGAACGTGACAAGATAATCGCCGACGCGCGCAAGCAGGCCGAAATGGCAGCGCAGAAGGAGCTGGACGAAGTACGGATGCAGATCCAACAGGAAAAGGAAGAGGCTATCCGTGACATCCGCCGGCAAGTGGCTGTTCTATCTGTAGACATTGCCGAAAAGGTGCTTCGGAAGAATCTGGACGAGAAGCACGAACAGATGGACATGATAGAGCGCATGCTTGACGAGATGCTGTCCGCACCCAAAAAGAACTAAGAAGATAAATCTGAAAAAAGATGGATACAGGAATTGTTTCTATGCGATATGCAAAAGCATTGATCGACTATGCCTACAACAGTGGCAAGGAAGATGTGATGTATAGAGAATTCAGCACACTGGCCCGAAGCTTCGAGAAACATCCCGAACTGCGAGCCGCTCTGCTGAACCCCATTCTCTCTGCAGATGACAAGTTCAAGCTTGTCTGTACGGCAGCAGCCGGCGAACAACCGGCCAGCGACGAATTCAAGCGCTCTGTCGCCTTGATACAGAAAAACAGGCGTGAAGGGCTCCTGCAATACATCAGCCTGTCGTTCCAGACACTGTATCGCAGAAAGAAGCATATCGGTACCGCCAAACTGACAACCGCCATACCGGTCAGCCAGGAAGTGGAGGAACGCATCCGCCAGACCGCCTCTTCCCTTCTGCACGCACACATGGAACTGCAGACAGAAGTCAATCCTGAGATTGAAGGTGGATTTGTCTTCGACATCAACGATTATCGGCTGGACGCCAGCATAGCCACCCAGCTCAAGAAAGTGAAACAGCAGTTCATAGACAAGAACCGGCGAATCGTATAACCTTTCCCTGTTCGGACTGAGGGACTGCAGGTTTCGGAGTTTGTAAATAAAGTAATCTGTAAAATAGCAAAACAAATGTTGTCTGAAAATATAAAAGTAAGCGAAGTATCCGACGTCTTGCGCAAACAGCTCGAAGGCATTGATACCCGCGTCCAGCTGGACGAAATCGGTACGGTGCTTCAGGTAAGCGACGGTGTGGCCCGCATCTACGGACTGCACAACGCCGAAGCCAATGAGCTGCTTGAGTTTGACAACGGCATCAAAGCCATCGTAATGAACCTGGAAGAAGACAATGTAGGTGCCGTGCTACTGGGACCTACCGACAAAATCAAGGAAGGGTTCACCGTGAAGCGTACCAAGCGTATCGCTTCCATTATGGTGGGCGAAGGTATGCTGGGGCGTGTCATCGACCCGCTGGGCGTACCCCTCGACGGCAAAGGTCTGATAGGCGGCGAGCTCTGTGAAATGCCGCTGGAGCGCAAAGCCCCCGGCGTCATCTTCAGGCAGCCGGTCAACCAACCGTTGCAGACGGGCCTGAAGGCAGTAGACGCCATGATTCCTATCGGCCGCGGACAACGTGAGCTGATTATCGGCGACCGCCAGACAGGAAAAACAGCCATTGCCATCGATACCATCATCAACCAGCGGGCCAACTACGAAGCGGGCGATCCCGTGTACTGTATCTACGTAGCCATCGGTCAGAAAGGTTCTACCGTTGCCACCATCGTCAATACCCTGCGCCAGTATGGTGCCATGGACTATACCATCGTCGTGGCCGCAACGGCCGGCGATCCTGCCGCCCTGCAATACTACGCACCGTTTGCCGGTGCAGCCATCGGCGAATACTTCCGCGATACCGGCCGTCATGCGCTGGTCGTTTACGACGACTTGTCCAAACAGGCCGTGGCCTATCGTGAGGTATCCTTGATTCTGCGCCGTCCTTCCGGACGTGAGGCCTATCCGGGCGATATCTTCTACCTGCACTCCCGCCTGCTGGAGCGTGCCGCCAAGATTATCAACCAGCCCGAAGTGGCTGCCCAGATGAACGACCTGCCCGACAGCCTGAAGGGGAAAGTCAAAGGCGGCGGTTCGCTGACAGCCCTGCCCATCATCGAGACACAGGCCGGCGACGTTTCGGCGTATATCCCGACCAACGTTATCTCCATTACCGACGGCCAGATATTCCTTGACAGCAACCTCTTCAACCAGGGCAACCGCCCCGCCATCGATGTGGGTATCTCGGTAAGCCGTGTGGGCGGTAATGCCCAGATCAAGGCCATGAAGAAGGTGGCCGGTACGCTGAAGATAGACCAGGCCCAATACCGCGAACTGGAAGCTTTCTCCAAATTCAGCGGCGATATGGACCCCGTTACGGCGCTCACCATCGACAAAGGACAGAAGAACACGCGGCTCCTCGTACAGCCCCAGTACAGCCCGATGCCGGTCGAAAAGCAGGTTGCCATCCTCTACTGCGGCACACACGGACTGCTGAAAAACGTTCCGCTGGCCAAAGTGAGCGACTTTGAACGCAGTTTCCTCGATTCACTCGAAATGAGCCACCGGGAAGACGTGCTCGATGTGCTCAAGAAAGGTGTCATCGACGACGATGTATGCAGGAAATTGGAGGAGACAGCCGAAATGGTTGCCCGTCAATTCTCATAAACAGACGGATTTCGGGTTATATCCGTACAGACCGGTACAGGTCTTGCAGTTATAACCCGGAATCCCCGATATATCATTCATAATCATTCAGAAATGGCTTCACTCAAAGAGGTAAAAAATAGAATCAATTCTGTAAAAAGTACCCGTCAGATCACTTCGGCCATGAAGATGGTGGCTTCTGCAAAGCTTCACAAGGCGCAGGGACAGATCGAAAACATGTATCCCTACCAGCAGAAACTGAACGAAATCCTGACGAACTTTTTGGGAACCGACATTACAGTGGAATCTCCCTATACCGAAGTACGCCCCGTAACGAAAGTTGCCGTCGTCGTCTTTTCGTCCAACAGTTCGCTGTGTGGCGCCTTCAACTCTAACGTGGTGAAAATGCTCGAACATACGCTGGAAGAATACAGCACGCTCGGCAAAGAAAACATTCTCCTCTACCCGGTGGGCAAAAAAGTGGAAGAAGCCGTCAGAAAACTGGGATATACCCTGCAAGGCAGCTATCAGGATATGGCCGACAAACCGTCCTATACCGAGGCTTACCAGCTGGCCGAACAGCTGATGGCACTGTATGCCGGGAAGGCTGTAGACCGCGTCGTACTGATTTACCACCACTTCAAGTCCATGGGATCGCAGGTGCTGACAAAGGAAAACTACCTTCCCCTCGATCTGGAACAAATGGCCATGCAGGTGGCCATGCACCCCGACAAGAAGGAAATGGCTTCCTACAACAATGACTACATTGTCGAACCGTCGGTCGGCGAACTGATAGCCGAACTGCTCCCCAAGGTGCTGTGCCAAAAGGTGTTCACCGTATTGCAGGATTCCAATGCATCCGAACATGCCGCCCGAATGCTGGCCATGCAGGCTGCGACAGACAATGCCAATGAACTGATTCAGGACCTGACACTGCAATACAACAAGAGCCGACAGCAGGCCATCACAAACGAACTGCTCGATATTATCGGCGGCAGCCTGAGGTAAAAAAATACTAATAATCCCCGAAAGGCAGGCTATTTACAGGAAAATAGCTTATCTTTGCCGCCATAGTAATCTGAAAAAGTGTAGAAAACATGAAGAGAGCATTTTTGTATATGTTATTTGCCGTGTTGGGCATGGGATATGCCATGGCACAGGCTGAAATCAAGTTCGACAAGACCACGGCCAACCTGGGCACATTCCCCGAGGAGAAACCGGTAGTAAGCTGTGTCTTCACATTCACCAACATCGGCGACGCTCCGCTGGTCATCCACCAGGCTGTAGCTTCCTGTGGTTGCACCGTTCCCGAATATACCCAGGAGCCTGTGCTTCCCGGCAAGAAGGGTACCATCAAGGTGACCTATAACGGTACCGGCAAATATCCCGGCCACTTCAAGAAGTCCATAACAGTGCGTACCAATGCCAAAACCGAGCTGATGCGCCTGTTTATCGAAGGAGACATGACGCCGAAAGCCGAAAAATAAAGGAACGACATACAACATCATAACCGAAGAGGTTGTCTTATAATAGAGAAGTACTAATACAATGTCATTCTGAACGTAGTGAAGAATCTTGAAAACAGTTGTTTGTGTATTGAGATCCTTCACTTTGTTCAGGATGACATTGTGTTTTGATAATACCCTTCTATTTTGAGACAACTTTTTTCTTTTTATCAGAATGCTTCCCGAAAATCTCTTTACCGCACAGCCTGCATCTGCCGCACCGCATTTATAGCACTGATTATTTTGACACCTCCCGTTTTTTTGCTTTCTTTGACCTTTCAAAAAAACAAGGAGTATATGGCCTATTCATTTAATCAAAAAACAATATCAAACATTCTACTATGAAACAGGAAGAAGAACAAGTGACCGGTTTGCCGGAAAACGCATTCCGCGAACTGAAACCGGGCGAAACGTACAACCCGCTGATGAGTCCGGACAAGAAGTATCCCGAAGTAAACGTATGGTCGGTGTCGTGGGGCATCTGCATGGCTATCCTCTTTTCGGCCGCAGCTGCCTATCTGGGCCTGAAGGTGGGCCAGGTGTTCGAGGCCGCCATCCCCATCGCCATCATTGCCGTCGGCGTCTCGAGTGCCGCCAAGCGCAAGCATGCCCTGGGCGAGAACGTCATCATCCAGTCCATCGGCGCCAGCTCGGGCGTCATCGTAGCCGGTGCCATCTTCACCCTCCCCGCCCTCTACATTCTGCAGGAGAGCTATCCCGAGGAAGTGACCGTGACCTTTGCCCAGGTATTCATCAGCTCCCTGCTGGGTGGCGTGCTGGGCATCCTGTTCCTCATCCCCTTCCGCAAATACTTTGTCAGCGACATGCACGGCAAGTATCCCTTCCCCGAAGCGACGGCCACCACGCAGGTGCTCGTATCGGGCGAGAAGGGTGGCAGCCAGGCCAAACCGCTGCTGGCAGCCGGCCTGATAGGCGGTCTGTATGACTTCATCGTGGCCACCTTCGGCTGGTGGAACGAGAACTTCACCACCCGCTTCTGCTCGTGGGGCGAGATGCTGGCCGAGAAGACCAAGCTGGTGTTCAAGGTGAACGTGGGCGCCGCCGTGCTGGGTCTGGGCTACATCGTCGGCCTGAAGTATGCCGCCATCATCTGTTTCGGCTCGCTGGCCGTGTGGTGGCTCATCATCCCCGGCATGTCCATCTTCTGGGGCGACGCCGTGCTGAACCAGTGGAATCCTGAAATCACCCAGACCGTGGGCCAGATGTCAGCTGAACAGATATTCACCTACTACGCCAAGAGCATCGGTATCGGCGGTATTGCCATGGCGGGCATCATCGGCATCATCAAGTCGTGGGGCATCATCAAGAGTGCCGTCGGTCTGGCTGCCAAGGAAATGGGCGGCAAGTCGAAGGCCGAAGCCAACGTCATCCGCACGCAGCGCGACCTCTCGATGAAGTTCATTGCCATCGGTTCCCTCATCACACTGGTGCTGGTGTTCCTCTTCTTCTACTTCGACGTGATGCAGGGCAACCTGCTGCACACCGTCGTAGCCATCCTGCTCGTGGCAGGCATCGCCTTCCTCTTCACTACCGTAGCAGCCAACGCCATTGCCATCGTGGGTACGAACCCCGTATCGGGCATGACGCTGATGACACTCATCCTGGCTTCGGTAGTCATGGTGGCCGTCGGCCTGAAAGGCCCAGGCGGCATGGTAGCGGCTCTGGTGATGGGCGGCGTGGTCTGCACGGCCCTGTCTATGGCAGGCGGCTTCATCACCGACCTCAAGATAGGCTACTGGCTGGGAACGACTCCCGTGAAGCAGGAGGCCTGGAAGTTCCTGGGCACCATCGTTTCGGCAGCCACGGTAGGCGGTGTGATGATTATCCTGAACAAGACTTACGGATTCACCAGCGGCCAGCTGGCTGCCCCGCAGGCCAACGCCATGGCAGCCGTCATCGAACCGCTGATGAACGGTGTGGCCGCTCCCTGGCTGCTCTACGGCATCGGTGCCGTGCTGGCCATCGTGCTCACCCTGCTCAAGGTGCCCGCACTGGCCTTCGCCCTGGGTATGTTCATCCCGCTCGAACTGAACATTCCGCTGCTCGTGGGCGGTGCCATCAACTGGTACGTGACAACCCGCAGCAAGGATGCCAAGGTCAATGCCGAACGCGGCGAGAAAGGTACGCTGCTGGCTTCGGGCTTCATCGCCGGCGGTGCACTGATGGGTGTAGTCAGCGCAGGCATGCGCTTCGGCGGTATCAACCTGGTCAACGATGGCTGGATTGCCAATCCGTGGTCGCAGATTGTGGCACTCGTGGCCTATGCCGTCCTGATATTCTACTTCATCAAGGCATCCATGAAAACCAAATAGTGAAACAGCCATGAAGACAATCATTTTCTCTGTCTTATTATCTGTAACAAACATGTTATCAGCTCAAAATACAATGGAACTTCCGCTCTGGCCGGCCGGAGCACCCAACAGCAACGGCCTGAGCGGAGCGGAAGAAATGCTGGACGGAGGCAGGGTGTCTCATGTGAGTACTCCCTCCGTCACCATCTACAAAGCCGAAAAGCCCAACGGCATGGCCATCATCATGTGTCCCGGAGGCGGCTATGCGCTTCTGGCCATGAACCACGAAGGCCACGACATGGCTCCCTGGCTCAACGCACAGGGCATCACTTACATCGTATTGAAGTACCGCATGCCCAACGGCCACTACGAAGTGCCGCTGAGCGACGCCGAACAGGCCATCCGCCTCGTGCGCCAGCATGCCAAGGAATGGAACATCCGTCCGGACCGCATCGGCATCATGGGCGCTTCGGCCGGAGGCCATCTGGCAGCCTCGCTGGCCACGCTCTACAGCAGCGAGGAGACGCGCCCCGACTTCCAGATACTGCTCTATCCCGTCATCTCCATGCAGACGGGCGTGACGCATGGCGGTTCGCGCCAGAACCTGCTGGGCAAAGAGCCATCGCAGGAACTGACGGAGAAGTTTACACTGGAGAAACAAGTGAACGAACGCACCCCGCAGGCCTTCCTTGTGCTCTCGGCCGACGACCGCTCGGTTCCGCCTGCCAACGGCATCCACTATTTCGAAGCCCTGCTCCAGCACCAGGTGCCGGCCACGCTGCACGTCTACCCTACGGGCGGCCACGGTTGGGGCTTCCGCGACGCCTTCCCTTACAAGCGCCAATGGACGGGCGAACTGGAGAAATGGCTGCGTGAAGGACTTAAATTCGACTGACAATGAAATCGGCTATCCGCATACTGCTGCTCATGGCAGCCCTGCTACCCCTGACAGCCGGCGCCCAGACGCCCGGCTGTCAGTCTGTTTTGGACCATGCCCTCACCTACCTGGGCAAACCCTATGTGGCCCACACATTGGAAGTGAACGACGAAGAACAGCTGGTGGTCAACCTGGAAGAAGTGGACTGCACCACGTTCGTGGAATACGTGCTGGCGCAGTCGCTGGCCGACACCCGCGGCGGGGAGATGGAAGACTACCTGAAACGCATCCGCTATCGTGACGGACGCATCGACGGCTACACCTCGCGCCTGCACTACATCGCCGAATGGATAGAGAGCGGCGTGCAGAACGGCTTCATCGAAGACGTCACAGCCCGGTGCAGCCCCGATACCATGCTCCTGCAACTCTCTTTCATGTCCACCCATCCCGACGCCTACCGCCACCTGAAGCAGTCACCCGAGAATGTGGAGAAGATGAAAGCAGTCGAGAAAAAGCTTTCCGGCCGATTCGTCCACTACCTGCCCAAGGAGAAAATCACCGACGAAGGCCCTGCCTGGATTAAGGATGGCGACATCTTCTGCATCACCACCGGCATCGCCGGGCTGGACGTGGTTCACCTCGGCTTTGCCTGCCATCGCGACGGGCAACTGAAGCTGCTCCACGCCTCTTCCAGCCGCAAGCAGGTAGTCCTGTCCGAAGGGTCGTTCGCCCAAATGTTCCCACTGAACAAAAGCTGGACGGGCGTACGGGTACTGCGGATGACAACCCATGAAAAATAAGAGGGTTTCATCGCACGCCTATCTGTAAAGTAAAATAACCAAGTACAGACATACGTATCACCCGTCGTTTTCTCCCGACACCACAATCCCTCTCTGGAAGGTTTCAAACATAGAGGGGGTATGTTTGAAACATTCGACCCCTATGTTTGAAACATAAGACCTTTAGGGTTGAAACCATCCTTCACGGCACAAAAAACGGGCCCGTCAGGCCCGTTTTTATTTTGTAAGCTTATATTATCATCAGAACGGTACCGGTCCGTCCGTTCCTACTCCACCGAACGGATTGAAGTCGGCCTCGGTGGGCGGCGGAGGCGTGGACGGGCTGCCTATCGGCGCATTCATGCGCGAGCCGAAGGTAGCGCCGCCGCCATCGCTGGGAGGCGGAATGACGAGGTCGTCCTCGGGATTCTGGAAACGGGTGTACTGCCCGATGAACTTCAGGCGCACGTCGCCCACCGCACCGTTACGGTGCTTGGCGATGATGATTTCGGCCATGCCGCGCAGGTCGGTACCGTCGGCCGAGGTATAAATCTTGTAGTATTCGGGACGGTGGATGAAGCACACCATATCGGCATCCTGCTCGATGGCACCGGACTCACGGAGGTCGCTCAGCTGCGGGCGTTTGCCCTCCTCGCCTTCGCGGTTTTCCACACCACGGTTCAACTGCGACAGGGCGATGATGGGGATGTTCAGCTCCTTGGCCAGTCCCTTGAGCGAACGCGAAATGGTGCTCACCTCTTCCTGACGGCTGCCGAAGGACATGCCGCTGGCGTTCATCAGCTGCAGGTAGTCGATGATGATGAGCTTCACGCCATGTTCGCGCACCAGTCGGCGGGCCTTGGTACGCAGCTCGAAGACGGAGAGCGAAGGCGTGTCGTCCACGTAGAGCGGGGCGTCTATCAGGTCGCGCAGCTTGTAGTCCAGTTGCTGCCACTCGTAGTCGGCCAGCTGACCGCTCTTGATCTTTTCGCTTGGTATCTCGCAGACGTTCGATATCAGACGGTTCACCAGCTGCACGTTGCTCATTTCGAGCGAGAACAGGGCCACGGGGTTATGATAGTTCACGGCAATGTTCTTGGCCATGGACAGCACGAAGGCCGTCTTACCCATGGCCGGACGGGCAGCAATGATGATGAGGTCGGAGTTCTGCCAGCCCGAAGTCATCTTGTCCAGCTTCGTGAAGCCGCTCTCCAGTCCGCTCAGACCGTCGGTACGCGCGGCCGCCTTCTGAATCAGCTGGTAGGCCTCGGAGATGACGGGGTTGATCTGTGTGTAGTCCTTCTTCATGTTCTGCTGCGAGATTTCGAAGAGCTTTCCTTCGGCCTCCTGCATCAGGTCGTCCACGTCGAGCGTCTCGTCGAACGCCTTCGTCTGTATGTTGCTGGTAAAGGTGATGAGCTCGCGCGCCAGCGCCTTCTGCGCGATGATGCGGGCGTGGTACTCGATGTGGGCCGACGAAGCCACCTTGCTGCTGAGCTGCGCCAGGTAGAAGGGGCCGCCCACCTCTTCCAGTTCGCCCCGCTTGGAGAGCTGTTCCTTCACGGTGAGGATGTCCACCGGCTTCTGGTTGACGGCCAGGTCGGTGATGGCGGCGTAGATGAGCTGATGGCGGTGTTCGTAGAACGACTCCGGCCTCAGAATCTCGCTTACCAGCGAATAAGCATCCTTTTCTATCATCAGTGCGCCCAGTACGGCCTCCTCCAGTTCGGGAGCCTGGGGCTGAATGCGTCCGTAGTCGGTCACCGGCTGCGGCGTCTTGCTGCGCGACGTGCGTATGTTTCGTTTCTGTTCTGCCACGGTCTTGAAATATAGCGGTTTATATTCATTACCTCTCCCATCGGCGGGAAAGGGAAAACAAAGATAGTGTAAACTGAGCGCACTACAAAAAGATAGGCTTGCTTATTTTTTTGCAACGCTGAAGTGCGGTCCGACAGCCCCTCCCTCCATCCACTGCTTTTTGTGAAAGGATTTTGCGGCGATTCGGCGGTTTATTGCTACATTTGTACACGCAACATCTTAATAAGAAACAAATATGATAACCTTTCCGAACGCCAAAATAAACCTGGGGCTGAACATCACGGAGAAACGCCCCGACGGATACCACAACCTGGAAACCATCTTCTATCCCATCCCGCTGGAGGATGCGCTGGAAGTCTGCCCCCGCGAGGAAGGTGAGGGCAAGTATTCGCTCTCGCAGAGCGGACTGGCCATCGAAGGAGACCCAGACAAGAATCTGGTGGTGAAAGCCTACAAGCTGCTGGACGAAGCCTGTGGCCTGCCCCCCGCAGACATCTATCTGTACAAGCACATTCCTTCGGGCGCCGGACTGGGAGGCGGTTCGGCCGACGCGGCTTTCATGCTGAAGCTGCTGAACGACACTTACAATCTGAAACTGACGGACGACCAGCTGGAGGAATATGCTGCACGGCTGGGAGCGGACTGTGCATTCTTTGTCCGCAACCGACCCACGTATGCCGAGGGAATCGGGAATATCTTCTCGCCCGTAGAACTTTCGCTGGCGGGCTGGCAGCTGTTGCTGATAAAGCCGGATATATTTGTCTCCACCCGCGATGCCTTCGCCCGCATCTGTCCACGCCGTTCGCAAAGCAATCTGAAGGACATCATCGGCCAGCCGGTAGAAAGCTGGAAGGACTGCATGGTGAACGACTTCGAAGAAAGTGTGTTCCCGCAATTCCCGGCCATCGGCGACATCAAGACAGAACTCTATCGTCTGGGGGCTGTCTATGCTTCGATGAGCGGTTCGGGCTCGTCGGTCTATGGGCTGTTCGCTCCCGGCACATCCCTACCCGATGCCGACTTCGGCACAGGCAGCCAGGTGTTCCGCCTGACGCTGAAGTAAAGGTACTAAAAGAAACAAGAGACCGCCCCAAAATGTACTGCACCCCAAAAGTTAGACACAAAACTTTTGGGGTGTTTTTTATGAAG
>ENA-UONW01001684-UONW01001684.1-human-gut-metagenome-genome-assembly--contig:-CS52-NODE-1684-length-25125-cov-5.641284_pt1 | contig 25125 bp, 25 predicted proteins | sample MGYA00242463_ERZ724010 | MGnify/ENA metagenome assembly ERZ724010 | reverse complement strand
CGCGACCCCCAGCTTGGAAGGCTAGTGCTCTATCAACTGAGCTATTTCCGCAACATTTCTCATTTTCAACATTTTGGAGTGGGTACAGATGGATTCGAACCACCGAAGGCGAAAGCCAGCAGATTTACAGTCTGCCCCATTTGGCCACTCTGGAATGTACCCGAGCACTGTTGCAATAAGTGGACCCGATGTGCGAGTCATTTTTTGAGCCTCTTGTCGGATTCGAACCAACGACCCCGAGATTACAAATCACGTGCTCTGGCCAACTGAGCTAAAGAGGCTTAAAGACCGTTCGCATAGAGCGAGCTATGCGAAACGGGTGCAAATTTAGGCAATTATTATTTAACTGCAAATTTTTTCAGAGTTTTTTTACGCTTTACTCTGTTTTTCTTTATATTTTGAGAGTTGTTTCTCCAAAGCTCCCAATGCTTCCGTTACTGCTTCTTCAAAAGAGTCGCAAACTTTCTCTGCAAACAGTTCGTCGCCAGGCAAGAGAATTCTGACTCCGGCAGACTTGTTCAAGGCTGTTTCAGGCTTTACGACTTTCAGCGACACCTCGACTTTCATTATATTGTCACAAAATCTATCCAACTTACTAACCTTCTTCTGGATAAACTCCTGCAACTTCATTGTTGCTTCGAATTTGATTGCTTTAATGTTTATATCCATAGTACTACATTTTTAAGAACGCGGATGTGCATTCTTGTAAATTTCCTTCAATTCTTCGAAAGTCGTATGCGTATAGACCTCCGTAGTTGCGAGATTGGCATGTCCCATCAGCTTCTGGATGGATACGAGATCGGCATTGTGGTTCATCATGGCCGTGGCAAAAGTGTGCCTCAACACATGCGGGCTTTTTTTCTTCATCGTGGTAACCTTTGAAAGGTTGCTCGACACGATGTGCTCCAGCGTACTGACAGGCAAAGCCATTCCTTTGAGGTTTACGAAAAATCTCGGAAGTGCGATATTGCCGAAAGTATTTCGCCGTGAATCCAGATATGTCCGAATCTGCGCTTCGAGCTCACTGCCGAAAGGTACAATCCGCTGTTTGTTTCTTTTTCCAGTGACCTTTATACGCATGCCTTGAAGATCGACATCTTCATCTCTCAGGCTTAGTAGTTCCGACCGTCTTATACCAGTATGGTAAAACGTCATTATAATGAGTCTATCCCTTATTCCATCAAAACCGTCTCCGAAATCGACATCATCCAAGAGCCTGTCCATTTCCTTGTCTCTCAAGAAACAAGGCAAAGGCTTTTTGTTCTTGGGTCCGCTTATCATTCTTGTCGGATCTTTGTCGACCAAGCCGCGCCTCAACAGAAACCGGTAAAAAGAACGGAGCGCACTTAACTTGCGGTTTACTGACGCGGAACTCATATGCTTGTGCTCGACCATGTCAATCATCCAATCTCGTATGGTCTCGGCGTCAAGTTTCTCCCACGTCATATTGCTGTCAGAATTCCTAAAGAAGTCCTCCAGCTGCTTCAAATCATCCCCATAGCTCCTGACCGTACAAGAAGAACTGTTCCTCTCGATTTCCAGGTAACGTAGAAATAAATCTGTCAGCATATCATCAACCGCTATTTCATGCGACTAATTTAAGATTTATTTTTCAAAAAGCAATCAATCAAAAGCGATTTTTTAATCAATCACATAATAATCGGGCCAAAGCCCTCAAGAATTACTCTTCTACAGTTCTGAGCTTGTTAACGTAAATGGCGTGCTGCATCTTGATGCGCTTCAGGACAGATGGTTTGTCGTACTGCTTACGAGCTCTTACTTCCTTAATTACGCCAGTTTTTTCTGCTTTTCTCTTGAACTTCTTGAGAGCCTTCTCGATGTTCTCACCTTCTTTTACAGGTACAATAATCATTACGTTTTAGTTTTATTGGTTTAAATTTAAAAAATCAAATACGTCAGGATTTTCCCGACGACCGGCAAAATTACGCATTGTTTGTTATTTGACAAAACTTTAGGACTTTTTTTTGAAGCCGCAGACTTAAAAACCATTCGGATTAATCGACAAATGCCTTAAAGCGCATATCATGCCGGCAAACAAGAGAGCACATCACATGCATTCTGAAATTTCGCCGGACGACACAAGTCGGCGCACGATATGGCAGACCGTCAAAAATAAAGCACTGCAAATCGATGCACAACCGTAAATCCCGAAAAAAAAGGCGGCACCTATGGTAATGCCATAAGTGCCGCCGTATACGGTAAAATCCGAAATCAGTTTGATACGCTCTAAAGAATTAGAGGTTTGGATTGATCTTGTTCCACTCAGAAATAGCAGGAACGATGTTGAGAGTTACGAGCTCATCACGCATCTTGCAGAGGTGCTCATAGCTTGCATCCAACTTAGCTACTTCTTCAGCTGTTCCTGTTGGAACCTCATAGTGGCAACCAGTAGTATCCATTGTAGTCTTCATGGCCATCATGATGTGGTCATACTTGTCTGTCTTTACATAAGTACCTGCAGGCCAACGGAATGTTTCACCGCCCATGACTGAACGAATCATTTCTACAGAAAGATATGCAGGGCTCTGGAATGAAGAACGTCCGCGGAGTTCGATGATTTTTGCACCACCCTTTGTAACGTCAACCTTCATCTGCTCCCATTCTTCTGCAGGGAACTCTGCTGTGCCGATGATGTCGTTCAATGGTTTGCCGTCTATCTTGACTGCAGAACCGAACACTGCCATCTGTTCTCCGTGTCCGCCGTATGTTGCACATCCTGTAACTTCGCTCTGCATTACGCCGAACTTCTTTGCCAAAGCGCTCTGAAGTCTTGTTGAGTCAAGAGCGGCAAGTGTTGTAACCTGAGATGGTTTCAAGCCAGAGTAAAGCAATGTTACAAGACCTGTAAGGTCAGCCGGGTTGAAGATGATAACAACATGCTTTACATCAGGACAATATGTTTTGATATTCTTACCAAGCTGCTCTGCGATTTCACAGTTGCCCTTGAGAAGATCTTCACGAGTCATGCCAGCCTTACGTGGAGCGCCGCCTGAAGAAATGATATACTTAGCATCTTTGAATGCTTCAGCTACATCTGTTGTTGCAGTGATGTTTACATCGCCGAATCCGCTCTGACGCATTTCTTCTGCAACACCTTCCGGTGAAAATACATCATACAGGCAGATGTTTGATGTAAGACCCATCATAAGCGCGGTCTGTACCATGTTTGAACCGATCATTCCTGCAGCTCCAACTATAACGAGCTTGTCATTTGTTAAGAATCCCATAATAAATTATTATTTATAATTAAACAAATTGTTCCTTGCTTCAATCTTTTTTTGATTATGCAAATATACGAAAATCCGATAAGATTAGCAACTGAGCCTTTTTATTTATTTCAGCGTCTTTTATATCTAACATATTTTCACGCTAAAGATATTACAGGCTTGTTTTTTGTTAAATGCAGTTTACAAAAAAAGGACGCTGTGCATAAAGCGCACTACTATACAACATGATGGCAACTGATTATAAACATATTTATTTAACTTTGTGGTATCAGATTCAAATACTACATCAACACATACATTTAAGCCATGAACAAGATAAAAGAAAGACTCGAGTCGCTGAGGACTCTCATGAAGGCCAATAATCTGGACGCCTTCATTACACCTAGTACAGACCCGCACTCTGGCGAATACGTCCCTGAAAGATGGGAATCAAGGAGCTGGATATCCGGATTTACAGGCTCGGCCGGAACAGCGGCCGCAACGCTTGACAAATGTGCATTATGGACTGACTCAAGATATTTTCTGCAGGCCGAAGAACAGCTGAAGGACACCGGCTATGTCTTGATGAAAGAAAAGATTGAAGGTACTCCATCCGTAGCTGAATGGCTGACAGAAAATCTAAAAAGCGGAGATACTGTAGGAGTTGACGGCTGGACCAACACTGTCACAGCCGTAGAGGAGCTGGCTGAAGAACTGGCCGGTAAAGGCATAAATCTTCGCACCGATATAGACCCTTATGACTCTATATGGAAAGACCGCCCTGAAATACCGTCGCAGAAAGCTTTCATTCAACCTATCGAATATGCAGGAGAAACGTGTGCGAGCAAACTTGGCCGAATCAGAGACGTATTGAAGAAAAACAACGCAGACGCCCTGCTCGTATCTATGCTTGACGAGGTGGCATGGACTCTCAATTTGCGCGGAAACGACATAGAATACAATCCTGTATTCGTAAGTTACCTGCTTGTAACAAACGACAGTGCAACTCTGTATACGCGCAGATGCAAGATTGACGACATCACAGAAAAATATCTCAATTCAGAGGGTGTTGCCGTTGAAGAATATGCACAAATAGAGGCAGGGCTCAAATCCTTTGAAGGGAAAGTAATGGTTCAACCCGACAAGACCAACTACATGGTATACTCTTTCATCAGCCGCCCGATAAGGAAAGACTGTCCTGTATCCAACATGAAGATAATGAAAAACGATACAGAAATCGCAGGATACAGAAGTGCTATGCTGAAAGACGGAGCGGCAATGGTCAAATGGATGAAATGGATGACAGAGGCTGTCAAGAACGGTGATCAGACAGAACTGTCGCTCGAGAAAAAGCTATATGCATTCAGAGCTGAACAACCGCTGTTCAAAGGCGAAAGCTTCGCCAGCATAATGGGATACGGTCCGCACGGAGCCATCGTGCACTACGAACCGACTGAAGAAACAGATATACCTGTCAAACCGGAGAGTTTGCTGCTCATAGATTCCGGAGGCCAATATCAGGACGGCACAACCGACATAACACGTACCATTCCGCTCGGCCCGCTGACCGACGAAGAAAGACGAGACTACACGCTGGTACTAAGAGGATTCATAAATCTAGGTCGTGCACACTTTCCTAAAGGCACATGCGGCACACAGCTCGACTGCCTGGCCAGAACACCGATGTGGGAATACGGCATAAACTATCTGCACGGCACAGGCCACGGCGTAGGTTCATTCCTAAATGTGCACGAGGGACCTCACCAGTTCAGGATGAATCACATGCCTACAAATCTCGAACCTGGAATGACCATTACCGATGAACCTGGAATATACATTGAGGGAAAGCACGGTGTGAGACACGAAAACACAATGCTGGTTGTATTCGACAAGGAAGGCTTGACATTCGGACCATACTACAAATTCGAACACCTCACATTATGTCCGATATTCACATCACCTATCGTGAAAAGTATGATGCAGGAAGAAGAAATAAAATGGTTCAACGAATATCAGCAGATGGTTTACGACAAACTATCGCCGATACTCGATGAAGAACACAGAAAATGGCTGTTCGAAATGACCAGACCTATTTGAAAAACAAACAAAAAAACATTTATATGGCACTAATAAAATCAGTTTTAGGCAAAACTCCAAAATTCGGGAAAGACTGCTATTTCTCGGAAAACGCGACAATAATAGGCGATGTTGAAATGGGCGACCAGTGCACGGTATGGTTCAACGCTGTAGTAAGAGGAGATGTCAACTATATCAAAATAGGAAACCGCGTAAACATACAGGACGGTTCCTGCCTACATACGACATTTGAAAAAGCGGCAATTGAAATCGGCGACGACGTAACAATCGGCCACAATGTAACACTCCACGGATGTACAGTACACAGCGGTGCTCTAATAGGAATGGGAGCTACAGTTCTAGACAAAGCTGAAATAGGCGAAGGAGCGATTGTGGCAGCCGGAGCCCTTGTTCTTCAGAATGCAAAAATCGGACCGGGAGAACTGTGGGGAGGTGTTCCTGCAAAATTTATAAAGAAAGTGGAACCTCAACAAGCGAAAGAGCTCAACCAAGGAATAGCCAAGCACTACATCATGTACGCCGACTGGTACAAAAACGAACAGTAGCATAAAACAAGCAAAAGATATCTTCTACAGTACAAAATACGCCGCAAGGGCTCAAAAAAACAAATACAAGCCCTTGCAATAAACATTGCGGGCGCCCGAAGCTTTTATTTCAGGCGCCCGCAATGTTTATCGGAATCAAGCATCCGCAACGGCATGAAGCCGTATAAAACGACGTAGAATCATTTGCCGTTGAATATATTTATGCCGACAAGAATCCTTATAGTACCGACATTGTTAGACAATATCAGATTTCTGTCCCAATAGACAGAAGTGTGCAAATCATACATGGCTGTGAGGCTGTATTTATCCCCGCGCCATTTAACTGCTATGTCATTGACAAAATCACAACTAACGGAATCAGAGAAACGACGCCCGCTACTTTCAATATCTTCTTTTTTCATATGCCGGTACCCGACAGCAGGATTCGACGCCAGACCAATCATCCAATGCTTGTTTATAACCCAGTTGTATCCATATCCGATACGTACGGCATAATCCCAATAACGAATACGGTTGAAAAGCATGGAACTGCTCATATTGACTTTTATATCATCGGGAATCTTTGTCTGGTCGACATTTGTGTTCTGATACACGAAACTGAAGCCCAGCATGAAACTGCCGCTGCTGCGCTTCTGAACAGCTGTATTTTTACTGAATGCTGATGCCCATGAATATTTACGGTTATTGAACACATATGATATGTTGGCTCCAAGCGAATAGGCTTTCAGTCCGTTGAACCTGTACATATCATCAGGAAGAATATCACTGTATACATTAGATATGCGAGATTTATCACTTGACTTGAAATAATAGGCTTCTCCTACGAGCTTGCTCGTATTAAGCTTAAATGTAAGTCTTCGGCCAGAAACACCGCTTCGCCCACCTTTTTCCCATAAAGGATTAAGATTGATGAAACCGCCGACACCTACGGATTTCCAATAAACATAACCGCCCAAAGCATATGACATGTCGGAAATGATGCTCAATCTCTCATCATCCTTGCGAGAACGGATATCATAAAATTCGTGCACAGCACGCACGCCGGCCATGACAGTAAGTCCTTTAGGAGATGGGGCGACGTAATTGGTATCGACCTGATTGAAGAAACGGCCTATTTTTCCTGCAAATCCATAAATTCTTGAAAGAAAAGAATTTCTTCCGACAGCATTGCCAGTACTATCCGGTTCTGATTCATGCAATATTTCTGTGTTTGTTACGTACGTACATGCAGACGTATCATACATACATCGGGAGATGCTTTTCATCCCCACCAACAAACTGCCGGAAGCAGAAGCATTGATGGAAATGAAAAACATCACCGCAAGGATGTATAATCGACATATACGCATCAAAGCTATGATTTAAGGATATTGACAATACGGAATGAACACTCAACACTAAACATCACATCAACTGTTGAAGATAGCATCGAAACATTTGTCTGCAGCACCGGCATTTCCGCTTATATACTCGCCGGCCTTGCGCCCTGAACTTTCAAGAAAGGCCCTATCAGACAACAAACGATCCATCTTTCGGGAAAACTCATCATAATCTTTAAATTCAAAAGCACCGCCGCATTTTAAGAGATACTGAGCCTCACGGAATTTTTTATTATTTGGACCTATAAAAACAGGGATACCGTAAACGGCAGCCTCTGGAACGTTATGTATGCCGGCTCCAAAGCCGCCTCCTACTAGAGCTATCTCACCGTAACGATATATTGAAGAAAGCTTGCCGTAGCAGTCTACGATAAGAACTTCTGCATCCTTTACTGTTGATATGTCCGCCTGTGTATAACGGACAATCTTGCGTTCGCCTAGACAATCACATATCTGTTTGATATGTTCATCGTCTATTACATGAGGGGCTATGACTAATTTCCAGTCGCGATGATGATTGAAATAAGGGATGTAGATTTCATGATCCGGTTGCCAGCTGCTTCCGGCAATGAAAGTATTCTTACCATCCTTGAAAGCCTCCACAAGGGCCAAATCTGCAGCTTGGCGACGAATGTCAAGCACCCTATCGAAACGCGTATCGCCCACAACCGTCACATTTGTCATGCCCTTGGAAGCAAGCAAGCGTCTTGACTCTTCATTCTGAACAAACAGATGAGTAAAAAGCTTTAATACACGTGCAGAACCATACCACTGAAAGAAGTACTGAGTACTGCGGAATATACTCGAAACGCTGTAAGTTGGAACATTTCTTTTGTGTAAAGCGCTTAAATAATTTTTCCAGAACTCATACTTTATGAATACTGCAATTTCAGGATTGGTAATGTCAAGAAATCGTTTCACGTTTCCCGGAGTATCAAAAGGCAAATAACAGATGACATCAGCCCCATCATAATTCTTTCGGACCTCATATCCTGACGGCGAAAAAAATGTCAGCAGAATCTTATATTCAGGATGATGGCGTTTCAAACGCTCCATCAACGGCCTGCCCTGTTCAAACTCACCCAACGAAGCAACATGAAACCATACATAACGACTCTTGGGATCAATTTTCTCCTTAAGCAGCTTGAAAGCATTCTTCTGCCCGTCAATAAGCAAAGAAGCTTTTTTATCGAACAACGCGACAATATGAGCTGCCAGAGCGTAAAAATAAATAGCCAGATTGTACACTTTGATTTACTTTTAATTTAAACTCGATCAAAAAAATCAACCGCAATGCCTTACAATATTATACAGAGAAGGCATTGCGGCAAAAGAAAATATTTATCCAAGAACCGATATGGCACGGCGCATACGTGCCACGGTTTCTTCCTTACCCAAGAATGCAGCCAGTTCATACATATCAGGTCCCTGGCCTGTGCCTACAAGACATACACGCCATGCGTTCCAAGGCTTCTTACCCTCTGCCTCAGCCCAAACATCAACAACAGCTTTCTGGGCATCTACAGAGAAGTCATCCAGTTTCTCAAGCATGTCTGCAAGTTCCGACATATCAGAAGCTGAATTTTCCTTCCAGTTCTTCTTGACAAATTTGTCTTCAAGACTGTATTCTTTAGGAGCCCTGAAGAAAAATTCACACAATGGCCACAAATCACTGATGAAGCTGACGTTGCGTTTTTTCTTGTTGCCATCGTTGTCGACATATTCAACAACCTTCTGCTTCATCATTCCAACAACCATTGCTTCACGCTCTGGAGTTGATTCAACGCCGTTTGCACGTAGAATCTTATCAAACTCAGGAACCCAATCCTTGTCATCCTTGCGCAGGAGATACTGATGATTAAACCATATGCCTTTCACATAATCGAAACGCGCACCAGCCTTGCTGCACTTGCTAAGATCAAAGAGGGATACCATTTCGTCTAGCGACATGATTTCCTGATCATTTCCTGGATTCCAGCCAAGAAGAGCCAAGAAATTTATTACAGCTTCAGGAAGATAACCTTTTTCTCTGTAGCCCGATGATACTTCACCGCTCTTAGGATCATGCCATTCCAACGGGAATACAGGAAATCCCAGCTTATCACCATCACGCTTTGAAAGTTTGCCATTTCCAGTAGGCTTCAAAAGCAAAGGAAGATGTGCAAATCTAGGCATTGTGTCTGTCCAACCGAAAGCTTCATAAAGAAGGACATGCAGAGGAGCTGACGGAAGCCATTCCTCACCGCGGATAACATGAGTAATCTCCATCAGATGGTCATCAACGATATTGGCAAGATGATAAGTTGGGAGTTCATCTGCGCTCTTATAGAGAACCTTATCATCAAGAATAGATGAGTTTATCTTTACATCTCCACGAATCATATCGTCAACATGCACGTCACGTCCCGGCTCAATTTTAAAACGTACTACATATTGTTCACCTGCTGATATGAGCTTGTCAACCTCTTCCTTGCTCATAGTGAGCGAGTTGCGCATCATACCTCTGGTTTTTGCATCGTACTGGAAATTTTCGATTTCCTCGCGTTTTTTATTAAGCTCTTCTGGAGTATCAAAAGCTATATATGCTTTATCGTTGTCTAGAAGAATCTTTACGTATTTCTTATATATGTCTTTACGTTCAGACTGTCTGTACGGTCCGTGTTCGCCACCAAAACTGACGCCTTCGTCAAACTTGATGCCCAGCCACTTAAAAGACTCTAGAATATATTCCTCTGCGCCTGGAACGAAACGGTTAGAATCGGTATCTTCTATTCTGAAAACAAGATCTCCACCATGCTGCTTTGCAAAAAGATAATTATACAACGCAGTACGCACACCTCCAATATGAAGCGGTCCTGTAGGACTTGGTGCGAAACGCACTCTTACTTTTCTTTCAGCCATAATATATTTTAAGATTTTTTAATTTGCCTGCAAAAGTAACTCTTTTTTTCTTAAAACAAAAACATACAGTTCATTCCCTTGTCCATAAGGACATTGAATGAAGTGTTTTCTCATAATCCTCAATCAAACGTTTCATGATACAATCTATGGTATCTACTTCATGTATCTGGGAAGCAGCTTGGCCGATTTCCATCTCTCCTTCATCAGTATCTCCTTCAAAAATGCCACGTTTGGCACGACCGCGCCCTAACAGAACGGTGAGTTCTTCCGCACTGGCACCGCGGTCTTCTGCATCAATTACAGCCCTTTGGAAATCGTTTTTGACAAGCCTCGTAGGAGCCAACTTTTTCAAAAGGAGCTTTGTATCCCCCTCTTCTAGATTTGTGCACGCATTTTTAAATTTTTCATGAGCAGAACTCTCAGCCGAAAGAGCAAAGAGAGTACCAATCTGCACTCCGTCGGCACCAAGAGCCTGCGCCGCGCACACGGCTCTGCCCGAAGCTATTCCGCCAGCGGCAATCAAAGGCAAATCTGTCACACTGCGTACAGCAGGAACAAGACACATTGTTGTAGTTTCTTCGCGACCGTTATGCCCGCCAGCCTCAAAGCCCTCTGCCACTATAGCGTCTACTCCTGCTTCGTTGCACTTGCGGGCAAAACGTGAACTGCTGACAACATGGACAACCTTAACGCCATGCTCCTTCAGGAATGGCGTCCATGTCTTAGGGTTTCCTGCGGATGTAAATACGATGCCGACCTTTTCATCAATGATTATATCCATAATCTTATCCATTTCCGGATACATAAGCGGCACATTCACGCCGAAAGGCTTGTCTGTGGCTCTGCGGCACTTGCAAATATGTTCTCTCAGTACATCAGGATGCATAGATCCTGCACCTATCAAGCCCAATCCTCCAGCATTGCTTACAGCTGAAGCCAGACGCCAACCGCTGCACCACGCCATACCGCCAGCTACAATAGGATAGCGGATACCAAAAAGTTCACAAATTCTGTTCATAAGTATATACCGGCTTTTTTGAATGTTATGCTTTCATATTCGAATCTCACGCTGACAAATATAGTGAAAGGCAAGTGCAGAGACAAATGGAAAACAAAGTTTTCAACATTTGCTTTGCCGAGCCGAATCCTATATTCTCAAAATATAGTAAAAGCCAAGAGCAGAGACAAATCCGGAAACGAGTTTTCGAATTTACCGAGCCAAGGCGCATCCTATATTATTCAAATATATAAAAAATGCCGAAACCCCAAAATTGGAAATTCGGCATTTTAATCATAATGTACTATTCCTGCACTTAATCCATATGGAACATCTCCGGCAGAGGAATAGAAATTGGTGAATTGTCAGGATTTACCTCCATTATATCGGCCATATAATCCCACCACTTCTGTACAATAGGATTAGAACCCATATCCTGAGAACCAGCTTCGCCCTTTGTTTTTTGAAAAGCAAAAAGAATGTTTGTATCCTCATCAAGATATATAGAATAATCATACACCCCACCCTCCTGCAGTAGTTTACGCATTTCTGGCCACAGAGCGGCATGACGTTTCTTGTACTCTTCCTTGAAACCTGGTTTCAGGAACATCTTAAAAGCTTCTCTTTTTTCCATGTTGTTATAGGTATTAAATTATTAATAAGTTGAGTGATAATATCTACACTCAATGTATAGTCACCATAGTAGCACCGAATCCGTATTCACGGAAGGATGCATCCTGATAAGTACATTTCTTGTACTTGTGCTTAAGTTCTGTTATAATAGCATTTCTAAGAACACCTTCGCCTTTTCCATGGATGAAGACTATTTTACGGCCTTTCTCGTTTATATGTTCATCCATTGTCTTGCGAAACACTCCCATTTGATAATCCTTCATGTCGACTGCAGACATACCAGTGGTTGTGTCGAGAAGTTCGTCTATATGCAAATCTACTTCAATAAGCGCGTTCTTGTCATTCTTATGCTCTTGTTTCGAAACATGAGCATGCTCGTCATCTTCTTTCTTGGCAAACATCGCCTTCTTCAATTCTGCAGCATCGACGACAAAAGATTTTGGAGTAACATCGTCCTTCACTACATCATAGATCAATGCAGGAACATCGAAGAACAACGAATCCTTAAAAGTATGCAGTTTATAAAATTTAGTGGTATCAATTTTCAGTTCCGCATTTACTGGAGATTTTATAAGGAAGCCCTTGTTCTCCTTATATGCAATCAGCTGAACCGCGACCTTTTCCATCTCATTAAGCATGGAGTGGTCAAAATTCTCCAACAGTAATTTTGTGTTCGGTTCAATGACACCGCTAGATCTCAACTTCCATGATGTATTTTCACAAGACATGTAAGTATACATCACGTAATAATTGCAATCATTGACCAGATAAGCATTAAATTCCGTAGAAGAAATCGCACGGCTGTCTTCTGGAACAAAAGCAAGAAAGACATTAAGTTTATCGCCGTCACGACGCTCCTGCGGTGTCGGCTTGTATGTTACGGGACGGTCGGCAGGCTCAACATCGACATATTCTTCAAGTCCCGACGGCATGTCCATTGCCGAAATATTCTTTTCCGGACGCTTATTGCGTCCCATAGTATCGACCTTGGCAATATTATAATCGTCTGTGTCAATAACGACACACTCTGACATCGGCATAGGAATATCAAATCCATCTTCATCCTCTACAAGAACTATATTGCCCTTCTCAAAGCCCTTAACTATTCCGCCTCCTGTTTCACTGAGAAAACGGACTTTATCTCCTATTTTCATAATCATTCAATTTTGAAAAAAATAAAATGCCATTAATTTATCTATCAAGAAAAACACGACTATACTCCTTCTCAAAATTTGGAGTGAAAACGCCTGTTCCTATTCCCGATACAATCTCATCTTTAGTCCAGAAGCGCCCGCCATCAAGCTCGGCACTCGGCAGTATAGGCCCATCATAGATGGTTCTGTGGACAAACACGAGTTCGCGTTCCCTATCCGACTCAAAAACATAACTGAGCAAGAACTCCGGCACAAACTCATATATACCGAGCTCTTCCGAAACTTCACGCTTAAGAGCAGAAGCAACATCCTCACCCAGGTCTACATGTCCGCCGACCGAAGTATCCCATTTACCAGGTTGAATATCTTTCCATTCCGGACGCTTCTGAAGGAACAAGTTGCCATTGCTGTTAAAAACATGAAGATGCACTACCGGATGCAGCAGTCTACTGCCTCCATGGCACTCTCCACGCGTAGCCGAACCGACAATGTTGCCATCTTCATCGACAATAGGGAAAAGCTCTTCGTTGTTATCAAATAGATTTACCATAATAAAATTTATAAGAATAAGACATCAGGGCATCAAGATGGAGCTGTCGCCGTAGCTCAAGAAACGGAAATCGTGCGACAACGCATAATCATATATTTTCCTCCAATCGCCATGGACAAACGCAGAAACAAGTAAAAGCAGAGTGCTCTGAGGCTGATGGAAATTAGTAACCATCTTTCGGACTATATGATACTCATACCCAGGAGCAATTATTATCTGTGTACTTGTGCGCAATGCATTCAAACCGTTATGGTCAAGATAAGCCTTAATATTCTCCAGCGCCCTGACAGTAGAAATCTTCTCGCCTTTGTAATCATAAGGCATCCACTGCTCCACATGCAGCTGTTCCTCTGTCAGGTCCATATTTTCCTCAAGTTTTACGCCTATATAATACAGACTTTCCAAAGTTCTTACAGATGTTGTACCTACCGCTGTAGCCTCACCTCCATGCTCAATAAGTTTTTCTATGACACGTCTGCTCACTGAAAAATATTCAGAATGCATCTCATGTCCCTCTATTTCTTCACTTTTAACTGGTTTAAAAGTTCCTGCCCCTACATGCAAAGTAACTTCTTCGCGCTCCACACCAGCTTTATCAAGACTATCAAGCACACGTTCTGTAAAATGAAGTCCAGCAGTCGGAGCAGCAACAGAACCTTTTATCTTGGAATATACTGTCTGATAAGTCCGCTTGTCGCTTTCTTGAGTTTCACGATTAAGATAAGGTGGTATAGGCAATTCACCCACAGCCTCCAAAACATCAGCAAAAGTCATTGACTCATCGTCCCAAGAAAATTCCACTCTGTGGCTTGTACCATTCCCATGCTCCTCTTTTTTTACGGCAGTCAACGTAAAATTCTTGCCGTTGACACTTACCGTCCTCGAAAGCGGTCCTTCTTTCCATCTTTTCAGATTTCCAATCATGCAATACCAGGAACACGATCCCACAGCCTGAAAATTCAATGCATAATCATTAGGAACAGCAGGTTCAAGGCAAAAGACCTCAATCAAAGCACCTGTTTCCTTTTTAAAATGAAGACGTGCCTGAATGACTTTCGTATTATTGAAAATCATTAGCGAACCTTCAGGTATATATTTAGGTAAAGAAGTAAATACATCTTCACTGACCTGACCATGATTATAAACCAAAAGTTTACTACTGTCACGTTCGGCAAGCGGAAACTTTGCTATCCGTTCGTCTGGAAGCTCATAATTGAACTCGTTTATCCTGATATGTCTTGTATCCATAAAAAATCAAAGACTGGGCCAAAAGCCCAGTCACTGTGAAATATGTTCTTACGCCCCGGCAAAAGGGCTGTTATGTTAATGTTCAAATTCTTTCAACCATCGAAGCCAAGTTCTTTCTGTCCTTAGGCTTGTTCTCACAATCTGGAGCGATATGACCTATCGGAACAATGGCAACAGCTTCAAGTTCTGCAGGCTGAGGGAACAATTCCGCCAACAGTTGTGTATTGAAATTGCATACCCAGCACGTACCGAGTCCGCAGTCAGTAGCGGCAAGGCAGATATGCTCTACAGCAATAGCCACATCTATATCTCCGTGAGGTTTCATGTCATACTTTCTGACCCATTCCTCATTTTTGTTCTTATATGCGATGATATACATAGGAGCGGTCTTAAACCAGTCACGATTATAGCACTTCCAGAGTTTCTCTTTTGCTTCCTGGCTTTCAACCACCAAGAACCTCCAAGGCTGTCTGTTGACTGCAGATGGAGCAGCTTGAAAACTTTCCAGGATATACGACATATCCTCTTCTGAAACTGGTTCATCTGTATATTTTCTAGCAGAAAAACGTTTCATGCATAATTCAATAAAATTCATAGTAATACCTGTTTTAGTTGTTAGATTTAATTATCCGGTCATCATCGGCACATGTCTGTCCGTAGTCGCTGAAGGTCAATATCACCATCCGCATCCAGTGAGGATACGATTATTTGGAAATCAGCTCCAATATCTGATCTGCATGTATTTTAGTCTTGATCTGCTTAGGCGTCATTATATTTTCAACACGACCGTCCTCACCTATCAAGAACGTGGTTCTGAGAGTACCTTCTGTAGTTCTTCCACACATAGTTTTCTCGCCCCACGCGCCCATTTCTTTCTGAAGCACCTTATCAGTATCGCTAATCAAAGTGAACGGGAGTTCATGTTTTGCAATGAATTTCTTATGCGAATCAGTACTGTCTTTGCTTACGCCGACTACCACGTATCCTTTTTCTGCAAGCTCTGTGTACTTGTCACGCAAGCTGCAAGCCTCCGCTGTACATCCTGGAGTATTATCTTTAGGATAGAAATAAAGTATGACTTTCTTTCCCGCAAAATCGCTCATTTTGATTTCTTTTCCATCCTGATCTACACCTAGCACATCAGGAACCTTATCTCCAATTTCCATAACCTCTGAATTTTTTGATATGCTACAAACTTAATAAAATGTTTTCACAATATAGTCATTATACGCACAAAAAAAGGCTTGTCCATGCTTGGAATGCAAGAAAAAATCACATTTTCAGTCAAAGACAAACTTTACCTCCTTAAACTCATACCTTCTTATATTTCCCGTCTCATCGCGCAAAATAAGATGGCCGCTTGGCTCAACACGTTCGATGCAGGCTCTGAATGCTCCTGATTCATCTTCAAAACAGTGCATGCCGTCGTTTCTGTAAAGAGAATCAAAATATTCTCGGTCAATGACATCCCAGTCACCTTTTTCAGCCATTATATAATATCTGCAGAAATGTTTGATTATAGACGTCAAGATTTCTTCTCTATCCAAAGTTCTACCAGTCTTCAAAGTGAGTGATGTAGGATGCGGAATGTCTGCTTCAAACTTCGTCTGATTTACATTTACACCACAGCCCAAAATACAATTGCTGACATATTTACCGCTCAAATCGCATTCTATCAAGATTCCGCAAAACTTTTCATCGCCGCAATAAATATCATTAGGCCATTTGACCCTAACATTATCCGTATACTCGCTGCAAGCACGACTGATGCTCAAGGCAATAACCTCTGACATCAAGAACTGTCTATTGGCCAAAAGGAAATCAGGATGGCAAAGCAGACTGAAAATAACATTTTTTCCGGCCTGCGTTTTCCACGAATTGCCACGCATTCCGCGTCCGGCAGTCTGTTGCTGCGTAACAGCAAGAGTAAAACCTGGAAGTTCTGCACCAGATGCAATAAGATTCTTTATATAATTATTCGTTGAATCCACTTCATCCAAATCTATTCGTCTTATGCTTAATCCGTCCATATACATACAATTTTATGAATACAGACACAAAATTAGCGATTAAGGATATAAAGAACTATTTTTGCACAACAATTGTTCAAGACTAAGGATTATGGATAAAGACGAATACTACATGAAAGCGGCACTTGCAGAAGCTGAAAACGCACTTTCCAAAGACGAAGTTCCCATCGGCGCAGTCGTTGTATGCAGAGATCAAATCATTGGCAGAGGGCACAATCTGACAGAAACTCTACACGATGTCACGGCACACGCCGAAATGCAAGCCATAACAGCTGCCGAAGAACACCTTAACGGTAAATATCTTGATTCGTGCACCCTTTATGTCACAGTCGAGCCATGCGTTATGTGCGCAGGCGCTATAGCATGGTCTCAAATAGGAAGACTGGTGTTCGGAGCAAAAGATGAAAAAAGAGGATACCGGAAATATGCACCTCAGGCACTTCACCCTAAAACAGAAGTCACCGAAGGCATACTCGCCGAAGAAGCATCAAAACTAATGAAAGGATTCTTTAAAAAGAAACGATGAAACGAGATTAAGACAAAATTCAATCCTTGACTTCCACAAAGTCAACATATTTGCCCTCATCCTTACCGAATATCTTGCCACGTTTGTTTCCGTTTCTTTTACTGCCGGAATTCTTATGACCGTCATTCTCATATTTTTCAGAATGCGCATTATCCCTACTGCGGTCATATTCAGAGCGCCTGTTGTCAGAAGCAAATCTGTCACCACCGAACAAACGTGATATGTAATTTCTTATTGCAACACCAGCTATAACTACAATAGCCAAAGCCAGTAGAAATAAAAATCCAAAGAAACCGATTATGCTACCTATGAAACCTAATATTACCATAAATTCTTGATTTTGCTTTAACTTCTGCTATACTATACAGCAAGAAGCATGCCAACAGACGACAAATCAAACAACAGCGTCAAAAAAATAAGATTTATTACCTTTTACCGAAAACAAACGAACCGATAGACAGCACAAGGTACAATCCTATACACAAAGCTATGCCACGCGTAAGCGTGAGAGCCACGATGCCGACAGAAACTCCATAAATGAGAGAAATCAACAGCACAACTATACAGATGGCAATAAATATGAACTTAATTTTATTGGATTTCCATGTCATATTGCTGAACTTCAATGCAAACATTGGAATCTCACAAACCAAAAGCCAGCTGAACATTACCACAAATGCCAGCAAGAACAAAGAATTGAATCGGGAAGATACCAAGAAATCCCCACAACCATTTATGAGCGCGCCCCAGAAAATAGCATTGGCTGGAGTCGGCATCCCGATGAAACTGGTATGCTGACGTTCATCAATATTGAACTTCGCAAGACGGTATGCAGAAAAAGCCGCCATCAAAAAAGCAGTAAAAGGCAGATAATGATACCAGAAATTACAGCTCATGAAAGACGGATAATAGACTTTTGTAAACAGGACAAATATCATAGCAGACGGCGCAACGCCGAATGTAACGACATCTGCAAGCGAATCAAGTTCCAAGCCCATCCTTCCGGAAACCCCTAAAGCACGAGCTGTCAATCCGTCAAAGAAATCAAAAAATGCTCCTATCAATATAAAAAGAAATGCCGTAGAAAAGTTACCATGAAATGCCGCACCGACCGCTATACATCCGGATATAAGATTGCAACATGTAATCATATTAGGTATATTGCCTATGAATGAATTATGAGTCCTTTCCATAATCAATCTTATTTTTTATTCGAAGCCAATTTTGCTATAACAGTCTCATCTCCAACTGACGTCTGTCCGAGCTTAACTTTTATTTCCGCATCCATAGGAAGATACAAGTCTACCCTAGAACCGAATTTTATGAATCCGAGATGGTCGTCTATAAAACATTCCGAGCCCTCTTCGGCATAAGTAACGATACGACGTGCAACAGCGCCTGCGACCTGACGCACAAGAACCTCCTGCCCGTGAGGCGTACGTATGATAATTGTAGAGCGTTCATTTTCCGTGCTCGCCTTAGGAAGGAAAGCCTGATGGAAGTTGCCGTCATGATGCTCTACCTTAGTTATGACGCCATCACAAGGAATCCAGTTGGCATGGACATTTGTAAGGCTCATAAATATTGAAACCATCATGCGCTTATCGTGAAAATATTCTTGTTCCTCCACTTCCTCAACTACAACGACTTTTCCATCTGCAGGTGCAACCACCGCATTGTTTGTGCCCCCAAGAAACATACGTATAGGACATCTGAAGAAATTCACCATGATGCCATAAACCACGGAGAACACCACGATAACAGCCGCTGAAACATATCGGTTTTCGATAAACAGATACGAAAGCACAATAATTGCAGCTAGCGCCAAACCGCATACAATCAAGGTGTGAACCCCTTCATGGTGAATTCTGATTCTGTTTCTGCGCTTATTATGTATAGCTGGTTTTGCTGATGCCATTTCTATAAAAATCTATTGTTTTTTCTGAATAAGGTACTTATCCGTGCAAAGATAAGTCATTCCTAAAACTTTACAAAGAAAAACACTTTTTTATTGCCAAATTGTAACCTTGCGCCCCCATATAGGCTATTGATTCCAATGATATGCCGTCAAGAACAAATGGTTGCGCACATAAACACGTACATGTGCGCAACCACCGTCTATTATCTTATAGTATTTATTCCAGCACGACCATCATTTCAGCAGGTCTTTCATCTGTGTATCCATGCGTTTGATTCCCTCTGCTATACCCTTCGCATTGAGTCTGGCGCCTTTGAGTGAAGAGTGTGTATGATCATGGCAAAACATTTTGGATGCTTTTTTACGACTCATGTCGTCAAGAGCATCAGCCGTAATATTATGAAGATCTATGAAATCTACACCGGTAGCCTCAACGACCTCTCTATACCATTTGCCGTAAGAATCATTTCTGCGTTCAACCTTACCTCCAGGCCATTCGTTACGAGGCGTAAGCGATACCAAAACAGGTATACCGCCTTTTTCCCTAACATCACCTATAAATTTCTTAAGATACCATCCGAAAGAATAGATGACTTTATATTGTCCGTTAGATGCCAATTTATACACATGACACGTATCAGACGCTGTGGCAATGGTTCCACGTTCCTTATTTTTATCTATGTCACCGATATCATTGTGGCCGAACTGAATAAGGACATAATCGCCAGGACGAATTGAATTGTAAACCTCATCCCATCTTCCTTCCTGAAGATAGGTACGAGTACTGCGGCCGGCCTTTGCACAATTTACGACAGTACATTTTGTCGAATCAAACACTGTATACGCCTGACTACCCCAGCCCCACATGCCGTCTTTGTCCTTATCTTCATTTTTGACAGTTGAATCGCCTGTCAGAAACACTACAGGACGTCCGTTCTTACGATTCACCTTTACCGTCGGCAGATCAAGAGGGAGCAGGCAAGCTCTGAGTCTATCCAGCTGCGGATCAGGATTTGCGGCGATACCTTCAGCAGCTGAACGTGCATTCAACACGGCACCGAATTCACTTGAATGTATTTTGTCACCGAAAAAATGATAATCTGTCTTCCATTTTCCGAAACGTTCGAACTTTCTGGCAGAAATATCATTGAGATCAACGAAAGGCACATTCTGCTCCTCTGCTATCTGTTTTGACCAAAGTCCGAAAGTCTTGTCCACTCGTGCAATTCTATTAGGATTTTCAGCTTCATAAGCATTACGTGGCGTCAAAGACAGAAGTATCGGGGTCGCACCTGCCTTGCGTATGTCAGCTATATACTTGCGCATATATTCTCCGAAAGAATACACAGTATCAACTGCACCTGTTTCTTTTATAGTAACGACCAACGAATCTTCATGACTTATGCCCTTGATGCTGGCTCTTGCACGTCCGGAATCAAAAGGTCCATTGTCATTATGCCCAAGTTCAAGAATGACATAATCGCCAGGACGAACGCCCTTAAGAACGTCTTTCCATAGGTATTTCCAGAAAGTTCGCGAACTAGTACCTCCCAAAGCATGGTTCTCTACGGTAATTTTGTTTTCATCAAAAAATTGATGTTCAAAATATCCCCAGCCCCATTGTCCGTTGTTTCCATTTCCGAGGGTACCATTTCTCATTGTCGAATTACCAACCAGAAACAACACAGGATTGTTCCCCTTTCTGCTGGAGCCTGAAACCGGCCTAACCTGATTGGCTTTTGCGAGACTGTCGAGTGTCAGGTCTGTCACTTTGTTTACGTCCTTCATGCCTTCAAGTTTCTTTGGAGCCTGTGCCATCAAAGACCCGCAAAACGACAAAGCCAAAATAAACGATAAAGTTGTTTTCATAATAAAGATGTTATCAAGTGTTTTTATTAAGATTAAAATCCCGATTCAAAGAATCGCCGCAATCCCGTTCGTGCATCCGACAATTTCGAAGCCCAATCCTCCACAGAATTTTGCCCGATCAAGTCTGTGACATATTTCACAGATGCAAACGGAATATTCATGGCATTGCATACCTCCGCTTCTGCATAAGCCTCCATATCTACAACATCTCCTTGTATGCCAGACATGTCTGTAACAAAACTGTCACCGGTATTGCACCAATAAGCATCACGGCAATCATCTATACGACCTATGCCCAACCTGCCGTCAAGTGAAATTCTTGAATCTATGCCAGCCAAATCAACCTTTTCAAGATCACGGTCTGCAAAATTACGACATACAAAAATATCTCCTATATTATGTTTTACCGTTCCCGCTGTACCTATATTAAGAACAGCATCTGGATTGAAATCATATATAGCACGCATCAGATTCATCGCCGCCTGCACCTTCCCGACACCAGTTTTAACAAAGGTTATATCATAATCTGGAATAAAAAGCGGAAACCTCTCGCCTTCTACTGCATATGCAACTATAAGTTTCATGTATTTTTGTGCAAAAGTAACTATTTTTCCGCCACCTTGTGAATATTGTACGACAATATTATGGTTGCCGACGGCTCGACATACTTTCATTCATGTCTTTTTAGTTCTATATTTCATGGGAGACACGCCGTATTTTAGTGCAAAGAATTTACCGAAGACAGACTGATCAGAAAAGCCCAAAAACTCAGAAATCTCGTTCACACTCATATCAGAACTTTCAAGAAGCCTTTTTGCCTCTGTACATATCAATTCCGAAATATGAAACTTAACAGTACGGCCTGTTGTATTCTTTACGATACGCGAAAGATACGTTGTCGAAATATTAAGTTTGTCGGCATAAAAGCTTAAATCATGATGCAGCCTGTAATTGTCGGCCAACAATTTCTTAAAACTGCGGAATATCTCATCTGCTCTTTTCACATACAACGAACGGCTCCTTCCGCCGCAGCACAACATATCAGTTATTGAAAGCAACAAGAACCCGCACAAATGGCGGATAATACCGTCACGAAAATATCGATATGTCTTCAAATGCTCCGAAAACAGCCTTACTTCCAACTTCATATATCTGTATCGGTTGGCATCAAGATGAAATATCGGGATATCAGATACACCGACATTTCCCAAAAGATGGTAATACATAGGCAATCCGTCAAACAGACTGTCAAAATAATCCGGATTCACATATATGCACCTCATTGCAAAATCATCGCTGTAACTGCATATCTCACACCTCATGCTTGGAGTAAGAACAAACATATCCTTCTTGCATGCCTCGCAAACCGTTGAATTGGCACCCGAAAGCCGCACATGTCCGCTTTCAACAAGAGCCACATAAAAACCGCCTTCCAGCAAGACGCTGGCCTTTCCGGCAGTCCGAGCAGACACTACACAACTGAAAATATATCCTTTGTCATCCTTGCATAATGTATATTCACAAGCGTCCCGTACATCCATAAAGAAAAAGTCTTTGAACAAAAATAAACAATTTGTTTCGTTTTTAACCAAACACGGTCATTTTTTCATTAAATTATTTATATAAATAGCAAGAACTTTGCATATGCATCTACCATGCAAAGACGGCACATATATCCAAACAATTTTATCAGAAACATCAATATTGTACACAATTAAAAATCAGGCAATGAAAAAATACACAGTCAGACGCTTCATTCTTTTTGCAATCTCGCTGTTCATCAATGCTTTCGGAATAGCATTCATCACCAAGGCGACACTGGGAACATCACCTATCACCAGTGTAACCTATGTACTCAGCATGTTCACCCAATTGACAATGGGCCAATGGACAATAGCTATAAATCTGCTGTTCGTACTCATTGAGCTTCCGATGATGACAATAAAAGAACTCAAGTCGGATTTCAGGATGTTCATATTGCAGATTCCTATATCCATGTGTTTCGGCACATTCATAGATATTTCAATGAACATTCTCTACTGGCTGAGACCGGCCGAATACACGAGCCAGATGACCATATTGATTATAGGTTGCATAATCCTTGCCGCAGGAATAGCACTTGAAGTGAAAGCCAATGCGGCAATGATGGCCGGCGAATACCTGGTGCGCACCATCTCCAGATTCTTCAACAAAGAATTCGGTTTTGTCAAATTAGGCCTGGACATCACGCTGCTGTGCCTCGCATGCCTGCTGTCTATATGCTTCATGTCGGGAATATACGGAGTACGCGAAGGCACCATCATAGCAGCACTTGCCGTTGGTCCGATTGTACACTTCATTAGCCCATACTATTCATTTCTAGACAAATGGATAAAGGATTCGAACATTGGTGCTGATACAAAGATTGCAATGGTTCAGAACAAAATCATAACTATAGCGCGCGAATACGGCAGCGGCGGGCATCTGCTCGGCGAAATGCTGTCGAAAGAACTCGGGCTTAAAGTATACAACAAAGAATTAATACACATGGCGGCTCAAAAGAGCAACATTGACGAAGAATTCATATCAAAGAATGAGCAGACAATACCGTCATTCTGGCTTAAATGCATCATCGGTAGAGACAGCGGACAGACGGCCGAACATGTTCTTTCTAAAGAAGATGTGCTGTTCATAGCAGAAAGCAAAATTATCCAGGAAATAGCAGAAAAAGAGCCATGCATAATTATCGGACGTTGTGCAGACTTTATTCTGAAGGACAACCCTAAAGCCATCAAGGTGTTCTGCTACTCCAACCCTGAAAGCGCATACGAACGCTGCACACAATCATACGGCATTCCAAAAGATAAGGCCGAAGCCGAGATACGGAGAATAAACCGCAACAGAGCTACACATTATGAGTATTATACCGGAAAAAAATGGAAAGATCCGGAACACTACGACCTGATGATCAATACTTCGCACATAGATATTGCAGAAGCATGCAATCTTATAAAAAGAATATACAACAGAATGTAAGACTACGACATAAACGCCATCATCTGCCGGAATATAAACAAAGACTTAAGTCCATGCTTATATTTCGGCATTTTTCTGCAATACAAAAAAAAGAACAATCTAAATATTAGATGCATCAACACAAAAGTCACAGGTAAAATCAGTAAAATTCGAAAGTCATCATCCGACGGAAAGGAAATTTACGCCAAACATAAAACAAAAAGAGGGTGTGTCAAAACTCATTTTTTGAAAATATGAACTTATAATTTGAAATTTGAGCATCCTAAAAGACTAAAGAAAGGGCCGTATCATTACTCAAAACAGAGTTTGATACGACCCTTTTAAATATTATAGTTACAATCTGTAACTTTGAGGAGTAGTCATTTTAGTTTTGACACACCCTCTTGATTTTCAAAGTGGACCAGCCTGGGCTTGAACCAGGGACCTCCAGATTATGAGTCTTTTCGAGTAATATTTCATAAAATTCCGTGTAATATAAATGTGTTGATTTACAGTATCTAATGTATTTGGCAGTTTGCAGAGAAATACATACATATGCAGTAGTTTGCTCCCGAAAAGGTCACCTCAAGGTCACCGAAACGAGTAAAGTTTGGCTTATAAATTAACGTATTATGAAGAAAGAAGGAATTGATAATGTCACCGAAATGGAGAATAAGGAGGTAAAAACCATTTCAAGAGGTGAAAAATGCCTTGCTAAATTCACAGCTTCTAATGGCAATGTATATGGCTCGTTGACTCTTGACATACGAAAAGCAGGAGATTATTCGCAACCGCTTCCTGTTGCCGTGCGTGTATGTCATGCCGGACAGAAAGTCTTTCTTCGTTTGGGCAAAACATACACTATGGAAGAATGGTTGACCTTGTGCGAATACGAAAAAAGTGGTCGTCGTGTTCAACTGACAGAGAGAAACAACATGAAAAATCTAATGGATAGGGTGGAACTTATCGCCAATCAACTTATCGCAGAAAACAACTTCTCTCTTCGCAAGCTGCAAGACAGATTTCAGGGTAGAAAGGATGATGACAGCACCATTAT
>ENA-UONW01001673-UONW01001673.1-human-gut-metagenome-genome-assembly--contig:-CS52-NODE-1673-length-25212-cov-8.671900_pt1 | contig 25212 bp, 14 predicted proteins | sample MGYA00242463_ERZ724010 | MGnify/ENA metagenome assembly ERZ724010 | reverse complement strand
AGCGTACTCTTTCCGGCACCGTTCTGCCCCATGAGGGCGTGCACCTCGCCGTCGCGGATGGTGAGATTGATACCTTTCAATATCTCTTTGCCATTGATGCTGGCATGCAGGTCTTTTATCTCTAGCATAATTTATGTAGTTAAGAATGAAGAATGAAGGATGAAGAATCACTTCTCCATTCCGACTTCCCCACTCCGTTTAAATTCTTAGTTCTTCATTTCTTGTTCTTCAATTAACCGACGCTTCCCTCCAAAGAGATGCTCAGCAGCTTCTGTGCCTCGACGGCAAACTCCATCGGCAGCTTGTTGAGTACTTCCTTGGCGTAACCGTTCACAATCAGTCCCACGGCGTCTTCACTCGAAATGCCGCGCTGGTTGCAGTAGAAAATCTGGTCTTCACTGATCTTGCTCGTCGTGGCTTCGTGTTCAACGACCGCCGTTTCGTTGTGAATATCCATATAGGGGAAGGTATGGGCACCGCACTTGTCGCCCAGCAGAAGCGAGTCGCACTGGCTGTAATTGCGGGCATTGTCAGCCTTAGGGCTTACACGAACCAGCCCACGGTAGGAGTTTTCACTCCGTCCGGCCGATATTCCCTTGCTCACAATCGTCGAACGGGTATTCTTTCCGATGTGGATCATCTTGGTACCCGTGTCGGCCTGCTGGTAGTTGTTGGTTACAGCTACACTATAGAACTCCGCCACAGAATTGTCGCCCGCCAGTATGCACGAAGGGTATTTCCACGTGATGGCACTACCCGTCTCCACCTGTGTCCACGACAATTTGCTGTCCACACCCTTGCAGATGCCACGCTTGGTGACGAAGTTGTATACACCTCCCTTGCCCTCAGCGTCGCCCGGATACCAGTTCTGCACGGTGCTGTACTTCACTTCAGCCCGGTCGTGCACCACGATTTCCACGATGGCGGCATGCAGTTGGTTCTCGTCACGCATCGGTGCAGTACAGCCTTCCAGGTAGGAAACGTAGGCATCGTCATCAGCTACAATCAGCGTCCGTTCAAACTGCCCCGTACCCTGTGCATTAATACGGAAGTAGGTAGACAGCTCCATCGGGCATCTTACCCCCTTGGGAATATACACAAACGACCCGTCGGAGAAGACAGCTGAGTTGAGTGCGGCAAAGAAATTGTCGCGGTAAGGCACCACAGAGCCCAGGTACTTCTGTACCAGGTCGGGATGTTCACGTATAGCCTCGCTCATCGAACAGAAGATGATGCCTTTCTCCATCAGCGTTTCCTTGAAGGTGGTCTTCACGGAAACGGAGTCCATCACGGCGTCTACGGCCATACCGCTCAACGCCATCTGCTCCTCCAGAGGAATGCCCAGTTTATTGAAAGTCTTGATCAGTTCGGGATCTACCTCATCCATACTCTTGGGTCCTTCCTTCTTTTTGGTAGGATCGGCATAGTAGGATATGCTCTGGTAGTCTATCTCGGGAATGCGGAGATGTGCCCACGTAGGCATCTCCAACGTCAGCCAGTGGCGGTAAGCCTTCAGGCGGAACTCCAGCATCCAGTCGGGTTCTCCCTTCTTTTCAGAGATGAGACGGATCACATCCTCGTTCAGTCCCTTCTCGATGACGTCGGTATGCACGTCGGTGGTGAAGCCATACTTGTACTTCTCCTGCGTGAGTTCCTTGACGTATTTATTTGGTTCTTCTTGTTGCATATAGCATCTATATTCAAGTTCATCATTCATTGGTCAGAGCAGTTCGGAGGCCACTTCCCTGGCCGCGGGCAGAAAGAGTCCCGCAAACTTCTCCACCGGATAATATAACACCGACTCCTGCTTTTTTGTTTTCTTCAAAATCGTGTTGTCCGTATCAATGTATTCAACCACACAGACAAGCAGACTCACCAGCAAGGCTGCCTTTAACGCGCCCAATACAGCCCCCAACAGGCGGTTGACCCAACCGAGCGAAACAGCCTCCATCGCCTTGGTCAGCAACGAAGCCAACAGCAGAAAGGCCAACGGAACGGCCAGCCAAATGACGACAAAGGCAATACCTTGAGCCACCGTCAGCGAATCGGTCAGCGGCAGAAAGACCCGCTCGGCCACCGTAGCATACAGCGCCTTGGCTATCAGCAAGCCTGCAACCAGTCCCAACAGACTGGCCAGCTGCTTGAGAAAACCCTTACTGAAACCCACTATGGCTCCGGCTCCCAAAACAACGAGTATAATGATATCTAATGTGGTCATACATACACCTCCTATTCTATAATAATAGAGCCGCAGACAACACCGACAACGCAGATTTCACCATTCTTACGGCCCGGCGACACGCTATCCCGTGCACCCTGACAAATCCGTGTCATCCGCGTTGCCTGCGGCTGAAAAAGCTATTGTTCAGAATCAAAGCGTCTGCTTCACTTCCACTTCTTCGTAAGTTTCGATGACGTCACCTACCTTGATGTCGTTGCAGCCTGTCAGACTGATACCACATTCAAAGTTGGTACCGACTTCCTTCACATCATCCTTGAAGCGCTTCAGTGCATTGATATTGCCGGTAAATACCACGATACCGTCGCGGATCAGACGAGCCTTGTCGGTACGTTTTACCTTTCCGGTCTTCACCATTGCACCGGCCACCACGCCGACCTTACTGATATTGAAGACTTCACGCACTTCGATGGTAGCGGTAACCTGTTCCTTCAATGTAGGAGCAAGCATACCCTCCATTGCAGACTTCACTTCCTCGATGGCGTCATAGATAACGGAATACTTGCGGATGTCCACTCCCTCCTGCTCAGCCAGCTTGGCGGCCGATCCTGAAGGACGAACCTGGAAACCGACGATGATGGCGTCCGATGCAGCAGCCAACGATACATCCGACTCCGAAATCTGACCTACACCCTTGTGGATGACATTGACCTGAATCTGTTCTGTAGACAACTTGATCAGCGAGTCGCTCAAAGCCTCTACCGAACCGTCCACGTCGCCTTTCACAATGACATTCAGTTCGTGGAAGTCGCCCAATGCCAGACGGCGGCCCACTTCGTCGAGGGTCAGCATCTTCTGTGTACGCAAGCCCTGCTCGCGCTGCAACTGTTCACGCTTGTTGGCAATCTCGCGGGCCTCCTGTTCGGTTTCGATTACATGGAATGTGTCACCGGCGGCAGGTGCACCGTTCAAACCCAGGATAAGGGCCGGTTCAGAGGGGCCAGCCTGTGTCATGCGCTGGTTACGTTCGTTGAACATCGCCTTCACCTTACCATAATTGGTACCGGCCAAAACGATATCACCAACTTTCAACGTACCGTTGGACACAAGGACAGTAGCCACATAGCCACGACCTTTGTCGAGAGACGACTCGATGATGGATCCCGTCGCCTTGCGGTTGGGGTTAGCTTTCAGCTCCAGCATTTCGGCCTCCAGTAATACCTTTTCCATCAGTTCGGGTACACCGATACCTTTCTTGGCCGAGATATCCTGCGACTGGTATTTTCCTCCCCATTCCTCTACCAGGAAGTTCATGTTGGCCAGTTCTTCCTTGATTTTGTCGGGGTTGGCTGTAGGCTTGTCTATCTTGTTGATGGCAAACACGATGGGAACACCGGCTGCCATGGCATGGTTGATGGCTTCTTTGGTCTGAGGCATGACGTTGTCGTCGGCAGCCACAATGATGATGGCGATATCCGTCACCTTGGCTCCACGGGCACGCATGGCGGTAAACGCTTCGTGACCCGGCGTATCGAGGAACGTAATCTTACGACCATCTTCCAGCGTCACATGGTAGGCACCGATGTGCTGGGTAATACCTCCCGCCTCACCGGCAATTACATTGGCCTTGCGGATGTAGTCGAGCAACGAAGTCTTACCGTGGTCTACGTGTCCCATCACCGTAACAATCGGTGCACGGGGTTCCAGATCTTCTTCGGCATCCTCTTCCTCTACAATGGCCTGAGCCACTTCCGCACTGACATATTCTGTCTTGAAACCAAACTCTTCGGCCACCAGATTGATAGTTTCCGCATCCAGGCGCTGGTTGATAGACACCATGATACCGATACTCATACAAGTACCGATAACCTGCGTAACAGGTACATCCATCATGCTGGCCAGTTCATTGGCCGTCACGAACTCTGTCAGCTTCAAGATTTTGCTTTCAGCCATTTCCTGACTTTCAAGTTCGTGCATACGGTCGGCTGCCTGTTCACGCTTCTCCTTGCGGTATTTGGCTCCCTTGCTCTTGCCTTTCGACGTGAGGCGTGCCAAGGTTTCCTTCACCTGCTTGGCTACGTCTTCCTCGCTCACCTCCTGCTTGATGACAGGTTTCTTGAAGCGGTCCTTATTCTTCTTGCCGCTTCCCTGCTGGGCACCGGCATTGTTACCTTTTGCACGGTCGCCACCCTTCTGATAGTTGGAAGCGTTGTTGATGTCTACCTTTTCTTTATTGATGCGGTTGCGTTTCTTCTTGCCGCCTCCTTCGCCATCCAGATCGTCCTTCATCTTGCTGTCTTCGCGACGTATCTCTTTCATAATGGCTTCTTTCATCTGCCGTTTCTGGTCCAGACGCTGTTTTTCCTTTTCCTCGCGTTCCTTCCGCTTTTCCTCTTTCGATTTCTTTTTGGGACGCGTAGACTGGTTCAACGCCGCCAGGTCAATCTGCCCGATGACATTGATTTTCGAGACAAATTCCGGCTTGCGCAGTTTGAAGATTTCCTCTTCGGGTTCCTTCTTGGCTTCCTCGGCAGGCTTTTCATCTGCCTCTTGCTGCGGTTCTTCAGCCACGACAGCCACTTCCTCCGATGCCTTCTCCGGCTCTTTTGCCGGGATGGTTTCTGCAACGTCATCTGCCATTTCCCGTACAGGTTCTTCCACCGCATGCACAGGAGCCTCTGCTACAGCCGGCTCTGCCGCTACGGCCGGTTCCGGTACGACCTGAGGTTTCGTTTCTTCCACAGGCGCTACAGTCTCCGGTTGTACAGCAGGCTGTTCCACGGGTTTTTCCGGTTCTTTCTCGACCACTGTTTTCTTGCCGAGATTGTCCAAATCGATTTTTCCCACCTGCTTGAATTTCGGACGTACGTCTTCGGGGACCACCGTCTTTATTTCTTCTACTTTCGGTTTGGTTTCATCCTGTATTTCATAGCCCTCGATAGCCACCGAGGCTTTGCGTTCCTTGGTCTGGCGTTCCTGCAGGAACTTCTCAGACTTGATTTTCAAATCCTTGTCCGTACTGAACTCTTTTTTCAACAGTTCGAACTGTTCGTCGGTAATCTTGGTATTGGGGTTTGCTTCAACTACAAAACCTTTCTTCTGCAAGAATTCGACAGCCGTCGTAATCCCTACATTCAAATCTCTTGTTACTTTATTTAACCTTATCGTCATATATTACTTTTAATGATTTAATGTGCCAATGTGCCAGTGTGCTTACAAGTTGCATACATTCTTGGGTTCCTCCTCAATGTGCCTCAACCGGCTTCAGCAGCACACATTGGCACATCCAACCATCAGCACTTTCCTTACTCTTTTTCAAACTCCTGTTTCAGTATGCGCAGCACCTCGTCTACCGTTTCTTCTTCCAAGTCGGCCTTTTCGATCAGCATTTCGCGCGGAGCGTTCAACACGGCTTTTGCCGTATCGATGCCGATACCCTTGATGGCATCAATGACCCATCCTTCAATCTCGTCGCGGAACTCGTCAAGGTAGATGTCTTCGTCCTCTACCGTTCCGTCAATCTCGCGGAAGACGTCGATGGTATATTCGGTCAGCATACTGGCCAGCTTGATGTTCAAACCTCCCTTACCGATGGCCAGGGACACCTCTTCGGGTTTCAGGAAGACTTCGGCCTTGTGTTCCTCCTCGTTCAGGCGGATGGACGAGATCTTGGCCGGGCTCAAGGCACGCTGGATGAAGAGCTGGATGTTCGACGTATAGTTGATGACGTCGATGTTTTCGTTGCGCAGCTCGCGCACGATGCCATGAATACGGCTTCCCTTCACGCCCACGCAAGCTCCTACGGGATCGATGCGGTCGTCATAACTTTCGACAGCAATCTTGGCACGCTCGCCGGGGATGCGGGCAATCTTGCGGATGGTGATGAGACCGTCGTTGATTTCGGGCACCTCCATCTCGAACAGACGCTGCAGGAACACGGGCGACGTACGGCTCAGGATAATCTTGGGATTGTTGTTCTTGTTGTCCACACGGGCCACCACGGCGCGTGCCGTCTCGCCCTTGCGGTAGAAGTCGCTGGGAATCTGCTCGGTCTTGGGCAGCAGCAGCTCGTTGCCCTCATCGTCCAGCAGAAGTATCTCCTTCTTCCAGATCTGATAGACTTCGGCATTGACCACCGTTCCTACCTTGTCGATGTATTTATTGTAAAGGCTGTCCTTCTCCAGCTCCAATATTTTGGAAGCCAGCGTCTGGCGCAGATTCAGAATGGCTCTCCGGCCGAACTTGGCGAAGTTCACCTCATCGGTCACCTCTTCGCCCACTTCATACGAAGCGTCGATTTTCTGAGCCTCGCTCAGAGGTATCTGAAGGTTGGGATTGGTCAGGTCCTCGTCGGCCACAACCTCCCGGTTACGCCATATCTCAAAGTCGCCTTTGTCAGGGTTCACGATGACGTCATAGTTTTCGTCGGTACCGAACATCTTGGCAATCACACTGCGGAACGATTCCTCGAGCACGCTCACCATCGTGGTTCTGTCTATATTCTTCAGTTCCTTAAATTCCGAGAATGTGTCAACCATGCTGACTGTTTCTTCTTTCTTGGCCATAATCTTATTTAAAGCTGATTAAGTATTTAGTATATTTTATTTCTTCGTACGTAAAGTCGAGGTCCTCGTCCACCATCTTCGGGCGTTTCATCCCCTCTTCCTTCACCTTCTTCTGAACGGTAACGATAAAATGCCGTTCGTCGGCTTCCTTCAGCACGCCGCTCAGCTTGTGTCCGTCGTTGGTCAGCACCTCCACTTCTTCGCCAATGTGGTTGATGTACTGCTGCAGCACCTTGAAGGGTTGCCCGATACCGGCCGAACCCACTTCCAGCTCGAAGTCTTCGGCATCGCGGTTCAAGCGCGACTCAATGAAGCGGCTCAGGTCCACACAATCTTCAATCCAAACACCGTCCTTGTGGTCTATCTCCACCACAATCTTGTCATCAGGGCTTACTGTAACTTCGACCAGAAAATAGTCTTTGTCCTTCAGCCACTCTTCTACAAGTTCACAAATCGTTTTTTTCTCTATCATACCAGATTAAACCGTATAAGAATAAAAAAGAGGAGCTTGACTGCCCCTCCACCTTTCATCCGTTTCCGACGGCAAAGATATAAATAATCTCTTCGAGTACAAAATATTACGGAGAAAAATATGGGAAAAATCGGCCATGGAAGCCGATGCTTTTTACAGAAAGCCTTCCGAAAGCTGTCTCATGCGAGGCCGAAGGCTTGCTCCGAAACGTCTTCCTGCCTCTCCGAGAAAAATAACAGGCAGAGGGCAGGCCGACTTACCTATAATGGCAGAGCAAGCTCATACAGGCCGCAGAATGTAATAATAAATGAAAGCTGGAACTCAAGTAGGAATCGACAAAAACACTACGTCCAAGGACAAGCCGTTCCTTCCGGCATCCGTTCTTCCTGAAAGAAGGCTTGCCGAGATGAGCAGACCTCGTAAATCACTGATAAACAGTACTCATTTTTTCAGGTGCAGTTTTCATTTTACCTGAAAAGTTTTCAGGTTTTATTAAGGCAGCACCTGAAGGGTCTTCAGGCAGGGACTGAAGGGTCTTCAGGTAGGGACTGAAAGGTCTTCAGGTCCTACCTGAAAAATGGCATCCTCAGGAGAAGTTCGTTTCATCGGGCGGAAGAGTTCGCGACTTCCTCCTTTTATGTAAAAATAAATGAGGATATATCAAAATGAAGTGATGCTATTTTGATATATCCTCATTCATGCGAACCATCGAGAACAGACACTCAGAGTTTACAAGCGACCGTCGTCCCCCTGTCCTTTCCCTGAGGCAACTGAATGGTTTTCTTCACACCGTTGATTTCCAGCACCAATGAATCGCGTTGTTGTGTAGGGTCGCCACAGAGTATCTGGAACGAATCGCCCTGCCGCTTGATGCAATAAAGTCCCGGAGTGAGGACATCCACCCAAAGAGAGGCTTCCAAAGTGAACGTTCCTTTCTCCCACGCTGCAATCCACCAGGCGTCTTCCTTGGCCACGTGCACCACCTGCATTTTCTCCGTATTGACCATTACCTTGAAATCGTCTGTGGAGAAACGCTCCACCGCCTTCCGGTCGACCTGGGGCAGGATGTAATACTGATAGGAAGCTCCGCTCGGACGAGTGCCATGATTCATATAAAGGCTGAACACTTTCCCTTCTTCTGTCTGCTCCCTATAAATCTGCATGATGTCGTTCCAACGGCCGCTCCTTTCTTCCACCTCGGCCACGCATTGCCCCTCCGGTATGATGTATCCCTTTTGGCCATGGAGCAGGCGAAGGCCTTTCCCAGCAAACGTCTGACGGGTGGGCAATTTCTTCCATGTGCCATCGGTCCATACCTCGGCCTCATCCGCGGCCCAGCACTGCTCTATCGAGGTGGTTACCGGCAACAGGCTGTCCGACTGTATGCCACTTCCCAAAACGACCAACGCTTCGGGAGTAAACAGGCAATACTTACGGACGGTCAGCCCGTCGCGCTTCAACTCCATCACACTCAGTCCCTGCTTTCCGTCCGAAATGCCTCCGACAAAGTCCGACCCGTTGCCGGGATAGTATGACTTCTTCAATGCAGGTACGGCAGCATCGCTCGCATACGTCGTGACACCCGGCACTTTTCTCCAATCCCACACGGGGAAGATATTCAGATACTCCCGCCCGCTACCATAGACGAACAGGGCGCCGTCTGCCAGATAATATCCTTTCTTATTGTCTCCGTTCATGCTCTCTGTGCCCAGTACGCGCGTAGAAGCCATTTTCAGGGAAACCATCCAGGAGGGTTGCCTCATGAGGGTATAGTCGGACTGCCAGAAGTGCTTGTGCCCCACCAGCGTATTTTTCTTCGGGCTGAAGCAGTTGCGCGTCATCCTCTCGGCCACTTCATTGCAGAAACGGTTTTTCCCGCCTCCCAACTCTACGGCGGCAAAAGCTGCTCCCAAGGCCTTATGCTCGGGTGCCGACCGGAACAGCTGACGCCCTAAAGCGCTGACGTCCATATTGCCTTTCCAGATCACCCACTGATAGCCCTTGTCGAGCAACGAGCCGATGATGCCCAACTGCTCATCCGAAAAAGCCATCGAGGTTCCAGCAAACAGGCCGGAGAAAAGGCTCATGCTGCTGATATAGGCCAGGCCATAGTTGCCGAACTGTTGCTGGGGTCCATGCTGGTGGAAGCTCCAGTCGTCCTTGATACCTTCCTTCTGCCCTGTACGGATTTCCGACACAATGGTATCCCGCGCCTGTTGAACCAGAGCCTGGTCATTCTCGAGCAAAGCCCGCATCATCACATTGCCGGCCAGCCATACCTTGTTCTGCCCCGTCATGCCAAACCGCGAATCTTTCATCAGTCCGACGGCCTGCTTCCTTTCATCGGCCGTCAGATGTTCTTCAAACAAAATGAAGGCTACACCCAGCGTACGCGGCACACCAATCTGATTGTAGTACCAGTTCGGGCATTTCAGCTTTTCCTTGAACCAGAATCCCAAAGCGGCGTGTACGGCCCGAATCACCTTTTCCGACTGATAATACTCACTGTTTTCGTCCTGACAGGCTTTCACCAGGCCCAAAATGCGTTCAGGATGCAGACGGGGCTCCCAACCCGAACGGGTCTTGTCGGCGTAATTGATATCCGTCCAGGCCCCCTCCTCATTTTGCTTGGCAAGCAGCTCTTCAATGAAAGCCTTGCTGAAAGAAACTCGCTGCTGAAGTTCCATCACCACTCTGTCCGATACGCCAAAACCCGGCGGATTGGCCTCCAGTCCTTTTTGAAGTCCGTCTGCCAAGGGCGAACCTGTGATGTAGACTTTCTTGAAATTTTCCTTGATTTTCAGCAAATCCCCTGTTCCGCTGTCCGCCCAAGAAGCATGATTACAACCCAACAGAGAACAAACAACCAGTAAAGCAGCAATGATACTTATCTTTTTACAACACATACCTATTATATTGTTTTTATACTATTGAACCACACATTCTTTTTACTCAGTCCTCCTTCTTTATCTACTGGATATGTTCATGAATAGGCTGCAGATTATCGGCCAGTTCAGAATAAGACCGGTCGCCATACACAAGCGCCGCCGTCCGCAAGACATCCTCCATCGCGTCGACTTTTGCCTTGCTTATTTGCTTCCACGTCCATACCTTTTCTTTTTTCAGGAAAGGGACAAACCAGTCGATCATCGACTTCAGATACATCTGTCCGTCGTGCGTATAATGCCATAAATCCACGCCTATTTTTTCTCCCATCTTCGCCGTAAGGATAAAGCCTTGCAGGTTCATCGTAGCATACCCCCAAGAGTTCGTCCTTTCCAGTTCGTGCGGTTGGCTTCCATCTTTAGCCACCTGCTTCTGCAGACGTTTCTGCGTTGACTCCACAATCAGACGCTTTGCCTCGTCCACCTGCCCAAAGAACAGATGCATGGCCACACACTGGGTATCATAATAAGTTCCATGATTGTTGTGAGCCTTGCTTTCATCGATTCCATACGGATGGGTCTGCAACCAGTTCAGGTATTCCCCAACCCATCGCTTCAGCCCCTCATACACATGTTTGTCCCAGCTTTCGGCTCCGTGCATCAAAGTAATCCCTTCGAGCAAACGGCCCATAAACCGTGTCTCAATGATTCCGATGCCCCGCCCTTCACAGATGCCCGGAATAAATTGTCCGTATTTCAAATTGGGATTCATGCGGGTAGCCGGATTCACAAAAAAAGTGTCTACCAACCCAAACGCTTTCTTTGCATACCGTTCGTCATTCGTGTAATAATAGGCATTTCCCAAAGTAAAGACGCCGTCTATCACTTTCGACAATTGGCTGGCATCCGAATACTTGTTCCTTTCCGGATTGCGTTCTCCATCCCTGCGGACATAAGGTAAGCCGTCGGCCGTCTTCGGATTAGGCCACCAATAGGGGCCCATACTGATATAATCATGCTTATCGCCACTGGGCGGAAGAGCTTTCTTATAGGTGACCGAATAAGGTCCTTTCTTCAGCTGTTCATCGGCCCGTTTTATCCAACCGGCCCTTTCACTCCGGCCGGCCTCCGTAGTACGTACTTCCTCCATCCGTTTCATATCCAGACTCAGATATCGGTAGGATTCCTGAGCCGACACCCACCCTGCACAAACGACAGATAGTAGCAACAATAAAAATCTCTTGTTCATAACGGTCTTTCCGTATTATTCTTCTTCAATGATTCTCTTCAACCGCATCAAAGCCTCCACATAATAATAGTCGGCATAGCTCAACGGTACATCCACTTCACTGCCAGCTCTAAAGTGCCCGGTCGAATGCTTCAATACAAAGTTACAATTAGTTCCTTTCTCTGCCAAATATTCAGAAGATGTAAGCGACCTGAGCTGGTCTTCGGCATAAGCCAAATAGTTCTCAGCCTCAGCCGACTTGTCTATCTGGCTCAGTTCAATCAAAGCCGAAGCCATAATGGCCGCCGCCGAAGCGTCACGGGTTGTATTGGGGATGTCGGGCGTATCAAAATCCCAATACGGGATCTTGTCTTCAGGCATGCGGGGATGGTTCATCAGGAACGAAGCGACGTGCTTGGCTTGTTGCAGATAAGCCTCATCGCCCGTTTCGCGGGCCATCATGGTGTATCCATACAAAGCCCAAGCCTGTCCTCTGGCCCAAGCCGACTCGTCGGCATATCCCTGATGGGTCTGCTTTACGTCAGGAAGGCCTGTAAGGGTATCATACGACACGACATGATACGTACTATAATCTTTTCGGAAATGATTCTTCAGGGTTGTATGGGCATGTTCGGTCGCAATGTTGACCAGCGTCGTATCACCAGTCTCCTTGCCTGCCCAAGTCAGCAACTCCAGATTCATCATATTGTCGATGATAACGGGAAACTGCCAGTCACCATGATCCCACGAACGAAGCGCCTTCACAACAGGATTATATCGTGTGCTCAACGAGTGGGCACCCTGTACCAGCACATCACGATATCGCTCATTGTCGGTCAGCCGCAACCCATTCCCATAACTGCAATAAAGCATGAAGCCCACATCATGGCTCGTCGTCACATATTGCACTTTCTTCAGACGGTCGGTATACAGCTCCGCATACTTCTTCAGTTCCGGCTTCTGGGTGTATTCATACAGGTACCAAAGTTCACCCGGAAAGAAACCGCTACACCACCAATAGCAATTACTTGTCTCCAACTTCCCATCCTTAATACTCTTGGGCAGGCGCCCTTCTTTGTTCTCCAGTTCTTTCGCCATCAGTACAGCCTGCTCGGCGGCCCTGTCAAGTCCTTTGGAGATGACAGATTCCATAGGCTCTATACCCGTATGGGAGGAACATGCGACCATCACGGCCGCAATACCCATCCATGCATTCTTAATCAAAAACTTAATCATATAACAATAATCAAAATTTTATCACTGATACATATAAACAAGAAGTGCATTTGCACTCCCCACAAAATACGGAAAATGCCATATGTCACACATGAAGTCCTCGTGTGTCACACACACACCTCTCGTGTGTCACTCACGACATGCCCGTATGTGACACACGCCATTTCCACATTCTCACAGAATAGAAAGCCGGCATTACCCAGCCGACGGGGGAGAGGGAGAGAACATTCCACATTTTTTGCAAAGAAGCACAATTCTTCTACATGCTCCTATCAATAATAGAGCAAAAGTTCTAAATTCTGTTCCATCTGTTTCAAAACATATATAAATCACTTTACTAAAGTATCCAAAAGAAATCCTTGCCTTGCCATCAGCTGCGCCACGTACAATGAACGGGGAAAAACATTCGTCTCGCCCTGTCCTTCCCAGACGCCGTCTGGTCTTCCACTCAAACGGCCTTCTGTCTTTTCTCCTTTCAAGCCGAAGCAATAATTATCACCCGATACCCATGGAGACTGCACCGTAGCAGACTTTGCACGACAATTCCACAAGACTTGGGTCACGCCAGCCCAACCATGCCCCGAACCCCAGTTACCACGATCCTGAACATTGATTTCTCCGTCTGTTATGATATTGTCATACAATGTACCTGAAGCCCAACGATGATGGGGACCGATATCTGAATAGGTCTGAGAAGCCGTACAGTTGTAAAAAACATTCGGCCCACAGACACGCGCACCTGTCACAAAGTCGTGACGGCCTTCCGTAGCCTGGCAATTCATAAAGAGATTCTGTTGCCCGTTGTTGTTGAACGAATAGCGCCATCCGCCAGTAATGACCGACTTGGGCGAGAAACAACGGCAATCGGTCACGGTCACATTCTTGGCAAAAGTACCGCAACTCACCGCCGCATAACCAAAATACCGGCAGGTCAAATTACCGGCCCAACAATTCTCTACCTTATCAAACAGAACACCCACCCAACCATGATTCACGTCTTCATAATCTTCGAATTCCGACTCGAGACACAGATTCATAATACCTACTTCCTGAATCCGACCGTCAAACCGATATTTATAAATGGCTCCGCCACCATATCGGGCATCCATCTGCATGACAACTGGATTGTCAATCCATATCCTCTTGCCTTCTACCTTCACAACCTGGCGTTCGTATGACAAATCGTATTCTTTTGCTCCCCACTGGCGGGTACCCGACCTTTCTTTGATACGGTCCATCTGCAAATCATGAATCCATTGTGTGGTGCCCGGCCGAAAAAGGATGATTCGGTCGCCCGGCTGGAAACTCGCCGCCCGCTCCACTTCAAACGACGTGGCACCTACAGGCACGAAAGTATCTGTAATACGCACGCGACTGCCCTCTACCTCAACCGGCCTACCCTCACCCGACACTTGAATCAGCGCATGTTTTTCCCTACCGACGGCTACAAGCCTTGTTTCGTTCACCTGATCGCCCTCACCCATCAGGACAATGCCACTCTGACGGATATGAATGGTACCTTGGACAGGATATACGCCCCGTTTCAACAAGATGGTTCCCCGATGCCCTTCCACGTCAGGAGTCATGCGCGACACGTCGTCAATGGCATCCTGAATCTGCCGCCTGTTATCCCCATCGGCCGCAGGCGAGAGCACTTTGGTAACCTTTGTCAGTCGGGGGATGGAGCGGTCTCCATGATGGTATCCCACCCGGCTGAAATCGGGAATTGTATTTCCCTTTTCATCGGGGATATAAACCAGTTTCCCTTCAGAAGTTATCTTCACGTAAGAAGACTGCCACCCTGCGGGCATCTTCAGCTGGGCCTGCATCTGAGGGGAGCATATCAACCACAGAATCAGGCCACAGACAAATGCTATATTTTTCATAATCTTACAGATATTCAATGGATTATCATACAAACAAGAACTTTTCCACATGCAACGACAATGCTTCGGATAAAAAGAGGCAATGTTTGGAGTGAAAGGAAGCAATGTTTCAGGCAGAAAAAAGCAATGTTTTACACCCGATAAAACAATGTTTTCTTCCCATAAAAACAATGCTTTCTTTCCGAGAAAGAAAAAGCAAAGTGGTACGTCGCCAGCCGAATGCCGACGGCATACCACCTCACCGACTCAGGGTTTCACCTGCAAAAAGGCTGTAGGTATTCCCTCTGCCTTGACCGACACACAAGAAACACCCCCATTCAGACGTACACGGATTCGTGCCCGACCGTTCTGGGCCTGTACCTTACGCGAACCGATGGAAGTGCCCTGATTCTGGATCAGCTCTCCGTCGCCAGTCAAACCAAAGTAAACAAAGTCGTCTGCATCCAGGCATTTCACGCCGTTCTTGTCCACCAGATAAGCCTCAACCTCTGCAACTCCGTCGGTTACCATCGAGGAACTCACTTCGAGGCGGGTGGGTTTCTCCCATTTTTCGGTCTGATATTCAAAGGAAATCTCGTCTTCCACCACAGCCTTGCCACGCGAAACGGCTTTCAGCACGTTCTTCCCTTTCTGAAATTTCACACGCCAATGGAGGCCGGCGGCAGGGAAGTCCTGTGAATTTCTTTTTCTGATGCCCTGGCTCACTCCATTCAAGAACAATTCCACTTCTCCGCAATTAGAATAAACCAGCACCTCCTGCTCTTGGCCGGGCTCTCCCCAACGGATGGGCCACGTGTGTCCATAGATATGAACCATCGGCTCTTTTGCCCAATAAGACTGAAAGACGTAGTAGGCTTCCTTCTTCGTGAAATCGCGCTCCACCACTCCTTTCTGATTGACGTAAGGGACAGGGTTCTCAGGACGGACAGGTGTGGAAAAGTCCTTGAAAGGCCAATAGGCCGTACCCGTCAGCCACGGCATCGTCTCCTGCTCCTTCAGATGCCAGTCTATCAGGCGTACGATGTAGGATTCACTCCATTCATTCTTCTTTTTTGTCCAGGCTTTCAGATAGCTTTCCGTACCCCAACCGCCATCGATTACCTCGTTGTGACGACCGGCATGGCTGTCTCCACCCCACTCCACATGCAAGAAACGCTTCACCTTCTCCATTTCCGTCCGCGAGGTTTCCTTGTAATCGGTGAACACACCGCCATACCATCCCCGCCAGATAGAAGGTGAATAGACATCCACAATGTCGCTACAGAAAGCACAACGGCGGATAGCCGTCAGGCGGCTGGCATCCAAACGATGGGCCAAACTATGCAATTCGCTCATGAAAGCGCGAATCTTGGCCTTGTCGAATTCAGGGAAATCATTGGGCCAATCATTCTCGTTGCCCAGTCCCCAGATGATGACAGAAGGGTGGTTGTAGTGTTGCTCTATCATATGAGTAAGCATCCGTTTGGCCTGTGCCTGATATGCTTCACCTCCCAAACCACCTCTGCACCAGGGAATTTCTTCCCACACCAGAATGCCCAGTTCGTCACAAAGATTCAGAATGATTTCCGATTGCTGGTAATGGCCCAGGCGAATAAAGTTGACACCCATCTGCTTCATCATCTTCATCTCCTCTACCATCTGCTCTTCGGTCATTGCTGCTCCCACGCCGGCATGGTCTTCGTGGCGGTGGGTTCCCCTCAACAAAAGTCTCTCGCCGTTCAAGAAGAACGGACCTTTCTCCTGAAACTCATACGTACGGAAGCCGAAACGCTCTGTTGATACCCATGTCTGTCCATCGGCCGTAACAGACACCCGACAGGTATACAGCTTCGGAGCGTCCACATGCCACCAGACGGGTTTCTGAATCTCGATATCCTCCACATAGAAATCTCCCAACGGCACCACCGAATCCATCTGACGCGAAGCCACGACCTCGCCTTGAGGATTCTCGATTTCGACAGAGACAGAAGCCGTTTTCACATCCGTCGGATTATAGAAACGGCCTGTAATGTTCAGCACTCCCCGTTTGGAGGCAGGCACTTCGGGAGTAATCTGCAACGAGCCGACCGAAACTGCAGGCGTATATACCAAATTGACATAACGGTAAAGGCCTCCATAAAGATTGAAGTCAGACAAGTCGGAAGGGATCATCTCCGCGTCGCGAGAATTGTCACAACGGATGCTCAACGGAACCTTTCCTTTAAAACGCTCCGCATCCTTGGTAGCCAAGAAACGGTTGACGGCTTCCGTTATATCCACATTCCAGCTGTCGTAACCTCCTACATGAGAGGCCACTTTCTCCATATAGACATATACTTCAGTCTTCTGTCCGGCTCCTTCGAACTCCAGCAACACACGTCCGCCGGCATAAGGGTTGTTCACATCGAGCAGCGTCTTGTACCAACCCGGCCCCTGATAATAGTTCACATCAGGATCAACCCCATCTTCTGCATTGAAGCAATGCGGAAGAGTGACCGATGTCCATATCGGCTGATTTTCGGGCTGCCCCTTCCGCGCGGGGCGCACCAACTCCCAAACGTTGCCTACGTCCCCTTTCAGGAATTGCCAATTCTCAACCAACCTGATTTTCTTGTCTTTAGAAACAGGAATCTTGGCAAAAGATTCTACTGAAATCAGGCAAAACAATACCAACCAACATCCAATGTATTTATTCATAGTCCTATCATCTAACTATTTATAACTTAGTCATTACATCCATCTGAGAAGGCAACACAAACTCGCAACCTTCTTTTTGCAGGAATTCTATAATCTGCACAAACTCCTTTATCCTTTGCTCGTCCCATTGGTTGGGATGTCCCTGCAGAACGATGTAGGGTTTCTCTACCGCTCCTCCAGCCTTATAGTTCTTCAGGAAATACTTGTAATCCACCTTACCGGTACCATCTTCCATATTGATCCGATTGTTCAAGAGACAAACATCTGAACCCTGAAACAGGCGTTCGTTAGCAAAGAACACATACCGATAATTACCATTCTCCTGAATAACCCGTGCCGTCAGACTGTCCACCTGATTAAAAGGAGCGCCAAAGGTGGTCAGTTCAACGCCCAACATCGCCTTGCCCAAAGAGTCGGCCAGTTCAAAATGGCGCTTCTGATGTTCATAGGAGGCCCCTCCGAATTCAGGGCGTTTGTGATCGTATCCATGATGCCAGAACTCGAAAAGGCGGTTCCCTTCCGCATCCTTGGCTTGCATGTAAGGGCGTAAGGACGATTGAAGAGTGGCGTCGCAACGTTGCATAATGATACCAAACGAAGCCGATATTCCACGTCGTTTCAATACATCCATCACAGATGCACAACTGCATATATGGTTCTTCACCGACAAATCATCCAATTTCAATATTACTTTAGGAGAACATCCAGCTAGCAGGTCTTCATCCAAAAACAACAGATTGAAACGATCCTTCAGATGATATACATGATGGGAGCGGAAAAGACGCAGATATTCCTCCTTCTTCGCAGGATTCAGGCAAGAAGCAATGCGATACAGATCCTTGCAGAAACTCTGTACTTCCCCATCCCACCCGCTAATCTGTTGATAGGGCCATGCCTCCTGACCTTTTTCAACATATGGAGTGAGGAAATCTATCGCTTTGTAGAAACTTCTTCCGTCTGCCGACTCCAGTCGGTCGATAGGCAAGCCAGCCCGTTTCGCCATCAGCATGATATTGATGACATGGGTCAAGTTCTCTCTGGAGTAGTGGAAAGCAAGTGTCCTGCGCAATTCCTGCGGCTGGCTGCCATCTGGCTCCACCTGGCGGAACAGACGTTTTTCAGGGAAAGCCTTGATTGTCTCTTCAGCCAACTTTCGGTTGCCCGAATAGAGAGCAAAAGTAATAATCTGCGTATCGTACGACACACTATGATTATTTGCACTGGCGGCTTCCTTCTTGCCTTGCGGGCTTGTCAGCATCCATTCGGTCAATTGCTCAAACCACGCTTTCAGTGCCTTGCTGTCTGCCTCTGTAAACGAGCGTGATTTCTCCAACAGAGTCACCGCCTCCAGCATTTCGATAAAAGAGTAAGTATCGATAAGTCCCGAACTGCGTCCCTTGTTATTGTCTTTCCCCATCACCACTTGCGAATACTCCAGATTCGGATTCATACAAGTAGCCTTGTCCAAGAACCAGACGCGTACCTGTTTCGTAGCTTCAGCCGCATACCGTTCTTCACCACTGAAATACCAGGCTAATGTCAACGCTATGACCCTGTCCACCATCTGCCCCAGGGGATAGCGGTCGTAATCGAAGATTTCAGGGTTTACCTCTCCATCTTTATTTATATAGGGAAGTCCGTTGGGTTTCGACGGGTCGGGCCAATAATATCGCGCGATGCTCATATAGTCGTGCTTGTCGCCACTGGCCGGCACCTGCTTCTTCATCATGACCGAAAGCGGCTCCTGCTTCAACCAGCCGTCCGCTTCCTGAAGCAATGCCTCATAGGACGCTGCATAAAAAGGTTTCCGTATCTGTTTCTTCACTTTGGCCAGATGCTCCATGTCCCAAACGGAGGTTACTTGGATAACGGGGATTACCTTAGTTTCAGCCTTCAATCCCAGCATGCAAGCACAAAGCACAACTAGTAATAAGATAAACTTCTTCATTGGTACTAAATTTTACGTCACATCATTTATAAGTTTCACTTGTCAGATACAAAAATAGGAACCATCCCCAAAAGTCATTATCAATAATATCCCCAATCCTATCAAATTCAACCCACCTGCCTCCTCAAAAAAAGGAATGCCCTGCCCAACCCATTCTTTCGCCAAACACAAAACAGCCTTTTGTGCTGGAGAAAACAATGGTTTAGACAGGGCAAAGCAATGCTTTTTGAAATCGCACTACTTACCAACTATCTGAAATCAATTACTCACACAATTTATAAATCTCGCACGCAGCCATCAGGAAAGCGCCCGGTCCGTAAAGTTCTGTCATCTCGCGTGTCACTTTCTTGGGGTCGGCTCCGATAGGTTGTACCCAACATAGTTTTCCATCCGCATCCACTGCGTCAGTCAATGCCTGCCACCCTTTTTTGACAACAGGCAAGAAATCTTTTGCCGGCAGATATCCACGATTGATGCCATACGCCAGGCCGTAAACGATGAAACCTGTCGAACTGGTTTCGGGCGACGGATAGCTGTCCGGATCGAGCAGACTGGCATGCCAATAGCCGTCTTTTCCTTGAAGTCCGGCCAAACGGGTAGCAAACTCCACGAACAATGCTTCATAGAAGGGACGGAATTCAGTGTCAGCCTCCGGCAAAGTTTTCAGTATCTCGGCAAGGCCGGCAATGACCCAACCATTTCCCCGTCCCCAGAAAACTTTCTTACCATTTGCTTCACGCTGGTCAAAGTAACGGCTGTCCCGATAGAACATCTTCTCCTCCTTGTCGTACAGATGATTGTAGGTAGCTTTAAACTCTGCATCCATAAAATGCATATATTTCCGATTGCCCGTCAAGCGATAAAGACGAGTGTACACCGCAGGAGCCATAAACAAGGCATCACACCACGTCCAACGTTCCTGACGCAAATGAGGGACTCTGAAATCTACACTTCCATTGGAAGGATGCCCCACCAACCACTCTGTACGAGCCAACGTAGGCTCCAACATGTTCTTATCCTTAAACTTTTCGTACAAATCAATGTAAGTTTGGGCTACACAAAAGTCATCCGCATGATACATGCGATTGCCCAATTGCCAACGTTGTCCCGAGAAAGTCTTTTTCATCCAGTTGTAATACGTGGAGTCACCTGAAAGCTCTGCCCAGTCACACAAGCCCATATACCATGCTCCAGCTACCCAACCTCGCTGGTCTTTTGCCCCATGTCGGGTATTGGGGAACTCCTTTATTTGCCAGTCGGCAACTTTTTTCCCCAGTTGCTCAACGGCCTGCCGGCTCCATACGTTTTCAGCTTTAGTTTCGGATACTTGGGATACATTCAACCCTGCCCCATTTACTGCATAAGTCATTACACTTGCGGACATGCATACGGCCGCACAAAAAGTCTTGATCAATGTTCTCATGGATAGAATATCAATATCTATGTTTGTTTATCAATTGTCAAAACAAAGATAGAGGAATCCCACAAAATGTTCTATCAATTCTATTCAGAAACTTATCAATATCGTCCCAATATAGAACTGACAGATCCATTTGGATCAAGCCTGATCTTTTTTCATCTGTACCCATTCCGTAGGCGAATAGCCATAGAAGTTCTTGAAACAACTGGTAAAATAGGCATGACTGTTGAACCCCGCATATACTGCGACCTCCGATATCGTGTAAGATGACTCCAATAAAAGCTTAGCCGCGATTTCCAATCTTTTATTACGTATCAGTTCTGTCGGAGACAATTCTGTGACAGCCTTCAGTTTCCGATACAGATTAGACCTGCTCAACCCCAACTCGGAACTTAACAAATCAATATTCAAATCAGGATTGGAGATATTCTTTTCAATGACTTCAAACAGTTTCTGAGTAAACCGGTCATCGCCCGATACAATCTCAATACCCATGGCATCAGGAGCAAATTTCTTGCCATACAGTTTCTTCAGTTTTTCTCGCGACAAAAGTATGTTTTGCAATCGGCTTACCAGAATTTCAATGTTGAAAGGTTTCACAATGTAGTCATCAGCCCCTACCGAGAAACCTTCTTTAATATGCTCTACCATCGACTTGGCTGTCATCAGAACTACCGGAATATGCTCCAGCTGAATATCATCCTTAATGCGTCTGCACAACTCCAGACCGTCCATTTTAGGCATCATAATGTCGCTCAACACCAAGTCTGGATATTTCTGTAAAGCCAACTCCAAAGCATCTACTCCATTATCTGCTTCCACAATGTAATAATAATCTTCCAGATATTCCTTCACATACTGACGTACATCGGCATTGTCTTCTACCAGCAGTACCGTCCATTTCCGTTCGACAGGTACCTTTTCATGCGTTCCTCCAGAAACAATCACCTCATCCGCCACCGAACTGCCCCTTTCGATATCCTGCTCGGAATAAGCCGAAGAAAGAATAGGGATGTACACAGTGAACACACTACCTTTTGAAGGGCTGGAATCGACCGTTATACAACCATGATGTAACTTGACTATCGTGTGTACCAGACTAAGCCCCAAGCCTGTCCCTACTTCTGCCGGTACTTGCTCCTCTACCTGATAGAAAGGAGTGAATATGTGTTTCAATTCCTCCTCAGGTATGCCACAACCACTATCTGAAACACTAATGAGGGCAAACTCCATCTCTTGCGGTATTTCCGCCGGTAATGTTGTCCGCAATTCTGTCGGAATCTCTTGATACCCACATTTCTTCAAAGACAAGACGATGCGCCCATTATCGGGAGTAAACTTTATCGCATTGGAAAGAAGATTGAAAACGACCTTCTCAACCAGTGATTTATCGAACCAGGCATAAAAAGAACTCTCATCTTTCTCAAACTCAAAATGAATGGACTTCCTCATGGCCAAATGAGAGAAGGCCAAATGAATCTCCTCCAAGAAAGGTGTCAGATTGCTCTTGGATATGTGCAAATCCAGCTTTCCTTCCTGACTCTTTCTCAAATCCAACAGCTGATTGACCAACAACAACAGACGCTGAGCATTACTATAAACCAAATCCAACTTGTTACGGACAACGCTCGTCAATCCCGACATTGCTACCAGTTCCTGCAATGGCGAAATGACCAATGTCAACGGAGTTCGCAATTCATGCGAGAAATTGGTAAACATACGAATCTTGTTTTCATGGAATTCATCCTGCTGCTTTTGCAATTGTTGCTGATAGTACAGTTCTCTCTCAAGCTTCTGCTTCTTGCTGACATAATACATGATAAGTACCAGAACCGTCAACACAAGGACGACATAAAACGAATAGGCATACCAGGTTCTCCACAGAGGTGGATGAATTTCAATCACAAGCTTTCTGGTTTTTTCCTGCCACACACCGTCGTTATTGGCAGCCTTTACCTCAAACACATACGTACCAGGCGAGAGATTCGTATAATAGGCTTCCGTTCGATTACCTATATAATGCCATTCCTTATCGTACCCATGTAAAAAAGTGGCATACTGATTCTGGTCCGAAAACACATAGTTCAAGGCACTGTAAGCGATGGACAGATTATTTTGGTTATACTTCAAACTTACTTTATCAACATCATCCAACACAACATTCAAAATACCCGTTTCATCCTGTGGCTTGATAAGCCGGTTATTGATAGTCAGACTGTTCAATACCAACGAAGGTACATAAGAATTTTGCTGTATTTCTGCCGGATTGAACGTTATGAAACCATTATTGCCTCCGAAAGCAATCTCACCGTTGGGCAACAAAATACCACTATGAGGTGTAAATTCTTCTATTCCAATACCATTATTCAAGTGATAATTTACAAAAGATTCCTCCTCAGGATTAAAACACGAAATTCCGCTGGTAGTAGACAACCACAAATTACCATTTCTGTCTTCAACTACAGCTGCAACCTCGTTGTCAATCAACCCCTGGTCCTTTGTATACGATTTGATGATACCTTTACCATCCTCATACAGAGCTATACCGCCTCCAAATGTGCCAATCCAAATTCGATTTCCTATCCCTTTTGAAATAGATGTAACATAGTTATTAAGTAAATGTTGCTTTCCAATTCCACCTACATGATATTGATGACTTTCTCCCGTCAACGGATTATAACGGAACATCCCATGATTACGCGTCCCTACTAATAAAATTCCAGAATCCAACTCAATCAAACATCTAGCGCTATAAATATTTGACTGTTTACCACCAATTGCGGATAAATCCATTTGTATTTGACCATTCGGCCATCGACAAATCAAACCGTTATTACCAGAATTGGCAATCCACATTCGACCAATACTATCTCTCATCATGGAATAAACAGTTACATCTGAAGGTAAATGACAAACAAATTTATATTTTTTTTTATTAACATCAAATTTATAAATTGTACCTTTTGTCGTTCCACACCACAATGTGTCCTTCTCCCAATATAGAGATTTAATCATATTATGACTAAATTTTTGTTGCGATTTTCCGTCAATCGGATAATATGCACAACTTTTATCTGCAAGATAGTCATATAAAAGGACACCGCCACTTTCTGTCGCAACATACAGATCCTTTACATTTCCATAAGACATAACCCCATATATCTTTAAATAAGCATTCAATGTAGAAGCAGGATCATGAAACACAAATCTATCATTAAGACTACTTGTATAATTTACGCCACCTGAATATGTCCCTACCCATAATGTTTGACTTCTATCCACATATAAAGCATATACTGAAAAATGATTCAAATGACCACGTTTCAACGAGATATCAGAATGACGAAGAATTTTTTCTGTTCCCAAGTCCATCACATACAATCCATCGAACGTTCCTATCAATAGCTTATCCTGATATCCAATAATTTTTCTTATACTATTGTTGTTTTTAAATTCGTTTATTTGTGAAAGAATGTGGATACATTTATTCTTTACATCTATTTTATACAAATCTGCAGATTTACTCCCCGCCCATATATTACCATTGGCATCCTCATAAATAGCCGATACAGAATTATTAGGCAAACAAATATCTTTTGACCCATTAAATAAATGTTGTAAAACATTCAATTGTGAATCAAATATCCAAATTCCACTCCGCTGGGTTCCAACTAGTATCAACCCTTCATGAGTTTCATAAATTGAGGTAACATCGTCAGATTGAATACTTTGCAAAGATTCAGGTAATTTGTAGCATCCACTTTGAATATCATATATGTATATTCCTCGTCTTGTTCCAATCCACAAACGGTCATGGGAATCAACTAATAAGCATCTAATTATTTCTGTTTGTATTTCCACATATGGGCTATTGGTCACACGAATCATTCTATTTGTTCGCATATCCAATCTGCTTAGCCCCTGAAAAGTTCCAACCCACAAATTCTGATTATAATCCTCAGCCAAACTCAATATATGATTACTACCTAAACTCAACGAATCCTTCGGGTCATTCTTATAAACTACAAAATTTTTTCCGTCATATCGGTTCAACCCATTGCGCGTAGCAAACCACATATAACCTTTGGAGTCCTGAAGAATATCCAAAACAGAAATCTGCGACAAGCCATCTTTCAGATTCAAATTGGAAAAATAAAAGCCTGAAGACGAATACAAATCCGTACGAAAGAAAAGAATCCCAACAAGAGCTATCAAAAGGGTGATGCGTTTCATTATTAGATAACTTATTTTTTGTATAACACCGAATCAATTCACAAAAATACAAGCTTTTTCGATTACTCAATCATATTGAGCCTTCAAATTTTCCATATCGGCAAAAAGAAGTTTCTCCCAATTCTTTTCCAAAACAAAACAGATTTCCCCATTCCCCGTGCCAGAGATGCCTTTTCACATGGCATGTGAACAAATTTCTCCGACAATGTGAAAAGGTATCCCTGGCACAGGGAACGGAAAGAGAAAAGCGGAAGAAGAAATAACTTAACGCCTTGAGAGCTTGGCATCGGTCTTTATCTACCCCTGTTAGTACCCAGCCAAGTCAGCTTCTTCCATACCCATTCCAACGGTCCCTGCCTGTGACGTCCGAGCCACCAACGACTGAAAAGGAGCTGAATCGTAAAGATGCCTAAGGCTATCAGCAGGCAGACCGTAGCACCCGTATAGCGATACAATCCCAAACCGAAACCATAGAACAGGGATA
>ENA-UONW01001658-UONW01001658.1-human-gut-metagenome-genome-assembly--contig:-CS52-NODE-1658-length-25364-cov-7.844996_pt1 | contig 25364 bp, 20 predicted proteins | sample MGYA00242463_ERZ724010 | MGnify/ENA metagenome assembly ERZ724010 | reverse complement strand
AAATCTCTCTAACAAAATGACAGGCGTACAGTAACGCTAACCAGCCAACAATATAAAAACTGCGTAATGATAAACAGCTCCCATTCTGTTCTCGGGGGTTAAAATTACAGAGATTTATGACACGGCAAATGAATTCAATAAAGAATTTACATTGTAATAGAAAATATAGGGTTTCGTAACATTAAATTCCTGCATCAAAGTTTTATCCTTTTAGAAAAATTTCATCTATCAAATCATAAAACAGATCAATTAATCAACAAGGTACAAAGAAAAAGAAATATTAAAATCCTACCATTATCAAGCAAAATCCTTCTATTATTCAGCAGAAATTGATAAAAAAATAGGCCCTGTCGTCTCGACAAAGCCTATTCACAACACAAACACAAAATAAAACACGACAAAACTACTATGCAATTGCCTTTTTATGCTTAGCATAAATGGCCAAATATGGATATTCACATATACATACCGGTTAAGGCTTCTTGCTATCATAAAACAAATACTTTCTTGTATTTGTTCAATGCACTTGATATTTTTTTGTACTTTTTTTATTGAATACCTCTTTCACGAAGCTTCAACTGCCAATTCCATGCTGAACGTACAGTGTCTTCTATTGAAGTTTCAGCCTTCCAGCCAAGTTCATTATTAGCCAATGTAGGATCGGCCCATACCTTCACAATATCACCGGCGCGACGACCTACAATCTGATAGTTCAACTTAACGCCTGTAGCCGATTCAAATGCGTGAATCAATTCAAGTACAGAAAGTCCACGACCTGTTCCAATATTAAAGACCTCGACTTTCTCTTTCTGCTTTCCTTCAAGAATACGGTTAATGGCTACAACATGCGCTTTAGCCAAATCTACCACATTGATGAAGTCACGGATGCATGAGCCATCAGGGGTATCATAATCATCACCAAATACACTCAACTTTTCACGGATACCAATTGCCGTTTGAGTGAGATAAGGTACCAAATTCTGAGGAACGCCGTTCGGCAATTCACCGAGCAATGCACTGGGGTGAGCACCTATCGGGTTAAAGTAACGTAACAAAATAGCATTGATAGGAGCACCTGAAGCAACCGTATCATGAATGATTTCTTCGTTAATCTGCTTTGTATTGCCATAAGGAGATTCTGCCTTCTTTATCGGTGCAGACTCAGTTACAGGCAATACATCCGGCTGACCATAAACCGTACATGAAGAAGAGAATACGATTCCCTCCACTCCATGTTTGGGCATCAACTCAAGCAAATTAATCAAGGAAACCAGATTGTTCCGATAATATTTCAAAGGTTTTTCTACAGATTCACCCACTGCTTTGCTGGCAGCAAAATGAATAATAGCCTTAATACCTTTATATTTAGTGAACATGGCATCAAGTCCTTCCAGATCCAGACAGTCAAGCTTTTCAAAAGCCGGACGTATACCGGATACCTTTTCTATGTTATCTACCACATCGGCACTAGAATTGGACAAATTATCGATGATTACCACCTCATAACCTGCATTCTGAAGCTCTACAACGGTATGAGAACCAATATATCCGGTTCCACCTGTCACTAATATTCTTCCTTTCATAAATAGAGACGTTTTTAGTTTTTCGGTTATTTTTATAGCTACAAAAGTAGCAAACATTTTTCATTATATACAGAAAAATAGGAAAAAAAACATGCCGGTCTGTTATTTTGTGACAGACACTTATCTGTACACAGACTAACAAACCGGCATGAATAACAATTATTCTATTCTATCAAATCTTTACGACTCCAGAGAAACCCATGAAAGCCATAGCCAGCAATCCAGCTGTAATCAATGCGATTGGAGTCCCCTGCATACCCTTGGGAATATTGACCAGACTCATTTGTTCGCGCAAACCGGCAAACAAAGTCAGTGCCAATCCAAAGCCTAAAGCCGTAGAGAAAGCATAAACAACTCCGGTCAACAGATCATAGTTTTTCTGTATAACCAGAATAGCCACACCCAAAATACAACAGTTTGTTGTAATCAGCGGCAAAAATACACCCAAAGCCTGATACAACGAAGGAGAAACTTTCTTCAGGATAATTTCTACCATCTGTACCAAGGCTGCAATTACAAGAATAAAGGTGATTGTCTGCAAATAACCCAAGCCAAAGGCATCAAGTACATATTTCTGTAACAGGAAAGTTACAATCGTAGCAATAGTAAGTACAAATGCCACTGCTGCCGACATACCCAGTGCCGTATCGATTTTTTTGGAAACTCCTAAGAAGGGACAGATTCCCAAAAATTGTGACAGTACAATGTTATTGACAAATACTGCCGAAATGAATATCAGAATATATTCCATATTGCTTTAATTAAGAATAAACAATGAAGCTCTTATGCCTTCTTCAGTCGATTTACCAATGCAATGAGATAACCCAATGCGATGAAAGCACCCGGAGCCAACACAAAAATCAGCATACCATATTCCTCAGGAATAATTGACAGGCCAAAAATTTTGCCGGTACCCAAAAACTCACGTACAGCACCCAGAAGTGTCAAAGCAATGGTAAAGCCCAAACCAATACCGATGCCGTCGAACAAAGAAGCTATCGGATTATTTTTGGCGGCAAAAGCTTCAGCACGCCCCAGCACGATACAGTTCACCACAATCAGCGGAATGAAAAGGCCCAATGTAGCATACAATGCCGGTACATATGCCTGCATTACCATCTGAAGCAAAGTTACAAACGAAGCGATAACCACAATGTAAGAAGGAATACGTACCATATCGGGTATCAGATTCTTGATGGCAGAAATAACTGCATTCGAACAAATAAGCACAAACATTGTGGCCAATCCCATGCCCATACCGTTGACGGCAGAGGAAGTAGTACCTAATGTAGGACACATACCCAGCAAAAGCACAAACGTCGGATTCTCCTTGACAATGCCGTTCATCAAAACTTTAAAGTTATTCATAAGTCAGGCTCCTTTCTTTATTTGACACTGACAGAATCTGCTGCAGATTCTGTAGCGGGTTGTTCAACATTCTTTTGAGTAGCGCCGGTAGCACCATCGGCCGTATTCTGACCTGCATAGGCTGCATAAGCTGTATTGACAGCATTCAAGAAAGCCCGAGAAGTGATGGTCGAAGCCGTAATGGCATCAACCTCGCCACCATCTTTGCTCACAGTAAGCGGGGCTGTACCAGGATTCTTACCTGTAATGTCACCCTTATTCCCTTTCTTAAACCAATCGGTAGCCTTGGAACCCAATCCAGGAGTTTCAGCATGGGAAAGCAATGAATAATCGATGATGTTACCCTGAGCATCAAAACCGACAAGAACCTTCAGATTGCCACCAAATCCCATTGCCTCTGCCTCGACGGCAGCACCAATATATTCGCCACCTTTCGTAGCAGGATATACAGCATATTCAACACCGTTCACATCCTGCATTTTCTTTTCAGCAATCGGATCGTTATCAAAACCTGGGACAACAGCCTTTACTGCATCACTCAGTGTCTTTGCATTAGCAGCGGCAATAGGCTCTTTAGTCAGTTCGTTAACCCATGCCAACAATGCGACGGAGATAGCTGTAACTCCCGTCAGCACCAACAACATATTTTTTAAAGACGATTCTAACTTTTTCATTTTTTCTTTGCTACCTCCCCGAAGCGCTTAGGTTTGACATACGTATTAATCAACGGAGTGAACGCATTCATAATGAGAATGGCGAAAGACATACCTTCGGGATAAGCACCGAACAGACGGATTATGACTGTCAGCAATCCGATGCAGACACCGTAGATAAGCATTCCCTTATGATTCATAGGCGAAGTTACATAATCGGTTGCCATAAAAATAGCACCCAACATCAGACCTCCTGACAACAGATGGGTAACACCGCAAGCATATTTGGCCGGATCTACCCAATGCATGATAGAAGCAAAGACGAATACTGTCACCAAAATGGATACAGGAACATGCCACGTAATGATTTTCTTCCAAAGCATGTAAACCAACCCGATCAACAGCGCCAAAGCACTTACTTCACCAATACATCCGGGGTTATTACCGAAGAACAAATCCAATGCGCTGGGAAGCTGATCCATTGAAAAGCCCGGCGCACCGTTGGCCACACCTTTCATAATAGCCAGAGGAGTAGCAGTAGTCACTGCGTCAGTATAGGCAACCATCTGTCCGACAGCCGGCCAACTCGTCATCTGCACAGGGAAAGAAAGCAAAAGGAACACACGTCCCACCAATGCAGGGTTAAACGGATTACAACCCAAGCCACCAAAAGACATCTTGCCCACACCAATGGCAAAAAGGGCGCCGATGATAATAATCCAAACAGGCAGATTAGAAGGCAGATTGAACGCCAACAGCACACCTGTAATAATGGCCGAGCCATCCAAAATGGTTGTTGTTTCTTTCTTCATGATAAACTTGCCGATGGCCCACTCAAAAAATACGCAAGCCAGCACGGAAGTCAAAGTAACAATCAATGCACCCACTCCAAAAAAGTAGAGCGACACGAGAAAAGCCGGCAGTAAGGCTACAAGCACGCCATACATATTCTTCTTCACACTGTCACCCCCATGAACGTGAGGCGATAGGGATACAATCAACTTATTCATAGACGTTTATTAATTCTATATATTACTATTTACTTTTTGGCTTGGCGTGCACGGATTATTGCACCTACTTTCGCCTTACCCAAACGGATAAAGTCAAGCATCGGGCGATTGGAGGGGCAAGTGAACTGGCACGATCCACATTCAATGCATGACATGATATCTTCTTTCTCCAAACGTTCAAAATCACCATGAGCCGATACGGTTGCAAGCAAGAATGGTTCCAGGCCCATCGGACAGGCACTCACACATTTGGCACAACGGATACAAGGTTGCACAGCACCACGCTTGGCCTCCTTGTCATTCATTATCAAGATGCCGGAACTTCCTTTAGCAGTGGGGACATCTGTATTGACAAGCGCTTTTCCCATCATAGGACCACCACCGATAATCTTGCCAGTATCTTCGGGCAGACCCCCACAGGCATCAATCAGCTGCTTCATGGGTGTACCGATACGAGCCAGGAAATTGGACGGTTTGGCCAGTGATTTTCCAGTCACCGTAATGACACGTTCGAACAAGGGTTTGTTTTTCTGCACAGCCTGATAAACAGCAAAAGCCGTACCTACATTCTGCACAACAGCACCTGTAGAAATAGGCAATGCACCAGCCGCTACCTGACGCTGAATAATTGCATCAATCAGCTGCTTTTCACCACCCTGCGGATATTTCACCTTCAACGGTACAATTTCAATGCCCGGATAGGAAGAAACAACTTTTGTCATTAGTTGAACGGCATCAGGTTTATTATTCTCAATTCCGATAAACGCCTTGTTCACTTTGACTGCTTTCATCAGAATAGTCACACCTACCACAATCTCTTCGGCGTGCTCAAGCATCAGCTGATGGTCGGCCGTCAGATAAGGCTCACATTCAACCGCATTGATAATGACACATTCGGCCTTGAATGCCGGAGGAGGGCAAAGTTTTACTTGTGTGGGGAAACAAGCACCACCCATACCTACAATACCTGCGTCGGCTATTTTCTTTACGATTTCTTCCGACGAAAGCGTGCATTCCTTTACCAATGTCTCAGAACGGTCAATGCTCTCTTCCCACTCATCTCCTTCCACATCTATAAAGATAGCAGGTTTGGGATAACCGCTTGCATCGACTATCGTATCTATTTTGGCCACTTTTCCACTCACGGAAGAATGGATGGCTGCAGATACAAATCCACCCGGTTCGGCAATCTTTGTACCCACCTTCACAACATCACCCTTAGCTACAATAGGCTTGGCCGGAGCACCGATATGCTGTCCCAACAAAATGACAGCCTTTGCCGGAACTTCAGCTTTAATGATAGGCTGATGTGCTGAAAGTTTATTTTCTTGTGGATGAACTCCACCGATTGAAAATGTCTTCAACATACAAATTTTGTATTTAGTCGTTTATTATTCTTGATTGATTATGCTTCTGCCTTCGGAGCTTCAGGATTCACTGCAGGAGCCTCCGTTTGAGGTTTCTCCACTTTGGGAGCAGATGCGACCTCAGCTTCCTCTGTCTTAGGTTTGCGCGGAGGGAAGTTCAAGGCTATGATGGCGTTCTGCGGACAGGCTTCCTCGCACTTACGGCAAGACTTACATTTGTCCGGATTGATATAAGCCAAATTATTTTCCAATGTAATGGCTTCAAACGGACATACCTTCACACACTTTCCACAACCGATACAAGCTGCCGTACAAGCCTTGCGGGCCACAGCACCCTTATCCTTGTTCACACACTGAACATACACACGACGCGACTTTTTCCCTTGCGGACGAATCTCGATGATATTACGCGGACATGCCTTGGCACAAGCACCACAAGCCGTGCACTTGGCTTCATCCACTTCGGGAAGTCCCGTTTCAGGATTCATACGGATAGCGCCGAACTGACATGCCGATACACAATCACCACATCCCAAACAACCGTAACTGCAGCCTGTTTCACCACCATAAAGTGAAGAAGCGATGGCACAACTTTTAGCACCATCATACTGGTTGAGACGGGGACGGTTCTGGCACGTACCATTACATCTCACTACGGCTACTTTAGGTTCGGAGACAGCAGCAGCCAATCCAAGGATATCGGCCACTTTTGCCATAACAGGTTGTCCACCTACCGGACAAAGCTTGCCTTCAAGCGATTCGGCTTTGACACAAGCATCGGCAAATCCGCTGCAACCTGGGTAACCACATCCACCGCAGTTTGCCTGAGGCAACACAGCTGCAACCTGAGCAATCCGCGGATCTTCATACACAGCAAATTTTTTGGAAGCGACATAAAGGATGGCAGCCAGTACCAACGCAATCACGCCCAACGAAATTACTGCAATCAGAATTACATTCATAATGTTTGTTGTTTATTAATTATTTGAATTTTAGTTAGTTCATCGATTGGATGGAGAAGGAGAATTTCCGTTTCAAGCGGTTTCTGCCCAACCACAATACAAAATAGTAGGGTATCAGCAACGCCAAAGCACACAAAGCAGCATACAATTCATGGTGCCATAACGCCATAAAGACAAAAAGCGCTGTCACCAACAAAAGGAAAGGCAGAACAAAGGCCAGACACACAGCCATATACCCCATTGAAAGTCTCCCCGTCACCCACACATGCTCGCCAGGATGACAAGTTCGGGCAAAAGCCGCATCGACCACGTCAATCAGTTTTTCTTTGGAATCGGCAGAAGAACAATGTCCCTTGATACTACAGGCAACACAGGCAGAAGTTTGAACGATTCTGACCTGCAAGTGGGACCCTTCTATGTTTTCCACAATACCTTGATGTTTTATAATATCTGTCATTTTGCAAAGTGTGCATTACAAATCGCGGCAAATTTAAGCATTATTTATGAACTACAAGTCATTCTTATGCATTTTCTGTGTGCGCAAACATTCTTTTTTCAAAAAAACATTGTTTTAACGCTCACAAAGCAGTCTTTTTTTCAGTAAAAAGCACTGTTTTTCCACCTGTTTAAAAATAAATCAGGTATGAACAAGCGTGCCGATACCTGCTTTGTCCATACCTGATATCATAATTATAAAAACTTGTTCCGAATTACCACGAATAATTGAATCCGAATCCTAATGTCTCAGTAGCCTGAAAATAATCATCTCCTACTCTAGGCTTCGTACTGTCATCATAACGCGCCAATACGTAGAGTTTGGCAGAGAGGAAACGGGTCAATATAAAGTCGATGTTGTTTTCCCATTCTGCACGAACCCATTCATAACTCGTCAAGTAATCGAGACGCGACCTGAGTTTGATATTGGAAATAATCGTCCACTCAAAATTTGTCTGAAGCTGAGAACCAAAGCTGTGTTTTACAGATGCCCCTTCATCCAAGCCATAACCGACCTCATTCACTTTGCTATTGCCGACATAACGCATAGAGTGCGTGAAAGGCGCCATGAATACAGACAATTTATATTTGGTTTTTTCCAGCTTATAGTCCATACCGATACTGGTTGCCCAATCCAAAGGTGCCAGAAACGCCGCTTTCAAGTCCTTGCTGTTTGTACCATACGAATTATAGATCTGCGTCTTCAACTCTGTAGATATAGTATAGTACCATTTGGCTATTGCCTTGATACCCAATTTGCTATAAAGGCGGAGCTGGTCGCTGGTCACCAGGAACTTATGTACAGTATCCGAAGGTGCCGAGTTGATATTGGTTTTGATTTCCAACAGATTTTCCCATTCCACCTTTTCCTTGTCATTGTAGTTGGCTCTCAACAACAAATTGATAAGGAACGAATTGGAACCTTCACCACCTTTATACCAGTTGCGGGAAATACTGTTTTGTGAGAACGACAGCGATCCGCTTCCCGATGTTACCCACCAATTGGGCTTGTGAATTACCACTCCTGCCTCTTCATTGAACGTGATATCCTTTTTCTTGATGAGCTTGGTAACTGAAGGTTTCGACGAAATTTCTCCTTCAATATCATCCTTGAATACTTTCTTTTCCATCACTTCGTCTTCCGTCAACACGATTTTGTTCGGACATTCCACATAAGCAGCCAACAAAGCACGGTCAACCGCACTGTTCGTCTGCTCAAACGTCTGAAATGTCTGCTTGTCAATCGGCAACAACTTTTCATTGAGTTCCGAATCCGATATCGTATCATTCACGTACGATGGTTTCCAGTTCAACTTTGAAATTCGTTCCATCGGTGAATAATAGAAAGTAAAAGGCAAGAATAACCTGAAATATTTGGGATCGGACACGATATAACGCTCTGGCGTCGAAGGATCGTTCAAATACTCCAAAACACCCAGATGCTTCTGATATAAGAAGGAAACCGTATCGAGCTGCGCAACTGTAGCAGTATCCGATTTCTTATTCAAATTCAGCTTCAACAAACAATATCGTGCCAAGAAGTCCGACAGCTTGGGTTCACTCTCTTTTTTGACTTTCGCCTTTCCTTTCGTCGCTTTCTTATTTGCTTTCAACGTGTCAGCAGGAAGTGGAACAAGCTGCAAGGAATCAACCTGCAACGTGTCTGTCTGCAAAGAATCAACCCATAACGAATCAACCTGCAAAGAATCAACCTGCAAAGAATCGGCTACTGATGCAGAATCCACAACCAAGTGCTGTTTGACAGTATCGCCCAATATCACACTGTCTTCCACTTGTTCATACCCTGTCCTGTCCAGTTGTCCGGCAGGTACCTGTGCTGATAGCGGCGTGGAAATCATCACTATCATTGTCCACGCCCAAAGATGTCCATTCTTCATACGAGTCATAATATCTGTTTAAAGCCCTAAAATCACGATACGGGCACAAAATTAGCTTAAAATATTTACTTCATCCTCTTTTTTTTGTAATTTTGCAGCTTAAAAATGCAATTGCATACACAATTGCACTCGACATCAGACATATAACAAATTAAAACCTATTATAGTTGTGGGAGAAACAAAGTATATTTTCGTCACCGGTGGCGTTGCCTCTTCGTTAGGCAAGGGAATCATCTCATCTTCCATCGGCAAGCTGCTTCAGGCAAGAGGCTACAAAGTAACTATCCAGAAGTTTGACCCGTACATCAACATCGACCCGGGAACACTGAACCCTTACGAACATGGTGAATGCTATGTAACAGTAGACGGTCATGAAGCCGACCTCGATTTGGGTCACTACGAACGGTTCCTGGGCATCCAGACGACCAAGGCCAACAACATTACGACAGGCCGCATCTACAAGAGTGTCATCGACAAGGAACGCCGTGGCGATTATCTGGGCAAGACCATCCAGATCATTCCGCACATCACGGATGAAATCAAGCGTAACGTCAAACTGCTGGGCAACAAATATAAATTCGACTTTGTCATCACCGAAATCGGTGGTACCGTAGGCGACATTGAGTCGTTGCCCTATCTGGAAAGCATCCGTCAGTTGAAGTGGGAACTTGGAAGAGATGCTCTGTGTGTCCACCTTACTTATGTACCCTACCTGGCAGCAGCTGGAGAGCTGAAGACCAAGCCGACACAACACAGCGTAAAGGAACTGCAGAGCGCGGGTATACAGCCCGACGTATTGGTACTGCGCACAGAACACGAACTAAGCCTGAACCTCCGCAAGAAAGTAGCGCTGTTCTGTAATGTAGATGTCGACGCTGTAGTACAGAGTATTGACGCTCCTACCATCTACGAAGTGCCCATCCTGATGCAGGCACAGAAACTGGACGAAACCATTTTGAAGAAAATGGGCCTTCCTGTTGGCGATACGCCGGGACTGGGACCTTGGCGCAGCTTCCTGGAACGCCGCCACAAGGCCGAAAATACAGAACCGATTCACATCGCTTTGGTTGGAAAATACGACCTGCAGGATGCCTACAAATCCATCCGCGAAGCTCTTTCACAGGCTGGTACCTATAATGACCGCAAAGTATCCGTTGACTTCGTGAACAGCGAAAAGCTGACGGACGACAATATTGCCGAAGCCCTGAAGGGAATGTCTGCAGTACTTATCGGCCCCGGATTCGGCGAACGTGGCATCAATGGTAAGTTTGTAGCTATCAAATATGCCCGCACTCACGACATACCGACTTTTGGTATCTGTCTGGGTATGCAGTGTATCGCCATTGAATTTGCACGTGACGTACTGGGATATGTCGATGCCAATTCGCGCGAGATGAACGAAAAGACGCCCCACAATGTCATCGACATCATGGAAGAGCAGAAGTCCATCACCAACATGGGCGGCACAATGCGTCTGGGCGCATACGAATGTGTACTGCAAAAGGGAAGCAAGGCTTACGAAGCATACGGAACGGAGCACATTCAGGAACGTCATCGCCATCGTTATGAATTCAACAACCAGTACAAGGCTGAATACGAAGCGGCCGGCATGAAATGCACGGGTATCAATCCTGAGTCCGACCTCGTGGAAATCGTAGAGATTCCTACGCTCCGCTGGTTCATCGGTACACAGTTCCACCCCGAATACAGCAGTACCGTGCTCCATCCGCACCCGCTGTTTGTATCCTTCGTAAAAGCAGCCATCGAATATCACGAAGACGAGAAAAAGAAACAGACGAACGACTAATTCATCTTAATCATATTCATATTAAACAGAAAAGATCCCAATGGATAAAAATACCATTACCGGACTTGTGCTGATAGCTATCCTTCTGGTCGGTTTCAGTTTCCTGAGCCGTCCCAGCAAGGAGCAGCTGGAAGCCCAAAAACGTTACTACGACTCCATCGCTCTGGTACAACAGCGCGAAGCCGACTTGAAAGCCAAAGCCGAAGCAGCCCTTGCCAACGAAAAGGCCGAAGCCGTCAACGACTCCACCTCCTTGTTCTTCGGAGCCCTGCAGGGAGCAGATTCACTGGTTACCCTCCAGAACGATGTAATGGAACTGGCCGTCTGCACCAAAGGTGGTACACCGTTCTCGGTTTCCTTAAAGGAATATATGGAGCAGGACAAGAAGACGCCCGTTACCTTGTTCAATGGCAATGACATCAATCTGAATTTCCTGTTCTACAACAAACAGGAAACCATCCAGAGCCGGAACTATTATTTCAAAGCTATCAACCAAACGGACAGCACGCTCACCATGCGTCTCTCTGCCAGTGCCGACAGCTACATTGATTTCAACTACGGCTTGCGCCAAGGTTCTTATCTGGTAGACTTCAGCATTCAGGCCGTAGGTATGGAAGGCAAGCTGGCATCGGGCAACAAGCACGTGGACATCGAATGGTCACAGCGTGCCCGCCAAATCGAAAAAGGATATACTTACGAAAACCGCCTGGCCGAACTGACCTATAAAATCAGTGGTGAAGGTACCGACTATCTTTCCGCTGCCAAGAACGACGAAAAGGAAGTAGCCGAACCCTTGAACTGGATTGCATTCAAGAACCAGTTCTTCTCATCGGTCTTCATCACGGATGCAAACTTTGAAAAAGCCAAACTGGCCTCCAAGATGGAGACACAGGGCAGTGGTTATATCAAAGACTACTCGGCCGAAATGAATACGCTGTTCGATCCGAGCGGAAAAGACGCCACACAGATGTATTTCTACTTCGGTCCCAATCACTACAAGACTCTGACCGCACTCGACAACGACCGCGACAACGAGTGGGAACTGAACAAACTGGTTTACCTGGGTTGGCCTCTCTTCCGATGGGTAAACAAATGGTTCATCATCAACATCTTCGACTGGCTCTCGGGCTGGGGTCTCAGCATGGGTATGGTGTTGCTTTTCCTGACGCTCATCGTCAAGGCTGTGGTATTCCCCGCTACATGGAAGACTTATCTGTCATCGGCCAAAATGCGTGTACTGAAGCCGAAAATCGATGTCATCAACCAGAAGTATCCCAAACAGGAAGATGCCATGAAAAAGCAGCAGGAGATTATGACCCTCTACAGTCAGTATGGTGTCAGCCCGATGGGCGGCTGTCTGCCGATGCTCATTCAGATGCCGGTACTGATTGCACTGTTCATGTTCATCCCGAGTGCCATCGAACTGCGTCAGCAGGGTTTCCTGTGGGCCGACGACCTTTCAACCTATGATGCCTTCGTCACCTTCCCGTTCCGCATTCCGTTCCTGGGTGATCACCTCAGCCTGTTCTGTGTGCTGATGACTGTGACCAACATCCTGAACACGAAATACATGATGCAACAACAGGATACCGGTGCCAACCCGCAGATGGCTGCCATGAAATGGATGTCCTATCTGATGCCCATCATGTTCCTGTTCATCCTGAACGACTATCCGTCGGGTCTGAACTACTACTACTTCATCTCTACCCTTATCAGTGTGATAACGACTATCGTACTGCGCAAGACAACCAACGAGGCGAAGTTGCTCGCCCAGCTGGAAGCCAACAAGAAGGATCCCAAGAAGATGAAGACATCCGGCTTTGCCGCACGCCTCGAAGCTATGCAGAAACAGCAGGAAGAACTGATGAGACAACGGCAAAACCGTAAATAAGAGACCAGGAATATATATGGTAAAGCATTCAAGCAAACTATAAGAGCTATTCTCCTGACACGGATGACGCGGAAAACACGGATAAAAGCAAATCTGTGTTGTCCGCGTCATTTGTTTTTTAATCCAATGAAAAAGACGAAACATGAAAACAACATCCTCTACCCATTATACCGACAAGCAGATTTGGCTCATCGCCTACCCCATTCTCATCAGCCTGATTATGGAACAGATGATCGGAATGACCGACACCGCCTTCCTGGGCCGGGTCGGTGAAGTGGAACTGGGAGCTTCCGCCATTGCCGGAGTGTTCTACATGGTCATCTTCATGGTCGCGTTCGGATTCAGCATCGGGACGCAGATACTCATCGCCCGCCGCAACGGCGAGCAGCAATACCACGAAATAGGGCCTCTGTTCTATCAGGGCATCTATTTCCAGACGGGACTTGCTGCCGTATTGTTCCTCCTCTCCTATTGCTTCTCGCCCCTGCTGCTGAAGCGCATCATTGCTTCCCCACAGATTTACGAAGCAGCCACATCCTACCTGCATTGGCGCGTGTTCGGTGCCTTCTTCTCATTCAGCGCCGTCATCTTCCGTGCCTTCTTCCTGGGTACTACACAGACACGCACACTGACATTGAACTCCGTAGTTATGGTGTTGAGCAACGTGGTGTTCAACTATGTCCTCATCTTCGGCAAACTGGGCCTGCCTGCGCTGGGCATTGCGGGAGCAGCCATCGGTTCGTCGCTCGCCGAGCTGGTATCGCTCGTGTTCTTCATCGTCTATACCCGCTGCCGCATCGACTGCCGCAAGTATGGCCTCGACCGCATTCCGCGGTTACAGCTACCAGTATTGCGCCGCATGCTGGACGTATCATTCTGGACCATGTTGCAGAACTTCATTTCACTCTCTACGTGGTTTCTTTTCTTCCTCTACATCGAGCATCTGGGCGAAAGGCCGCTGGCTGTCACCAACATCATCCGCAGCGTCAGCGGTATCCTGTTCATGGTCATGATGGCCTTTGCCTCGACCTGCGGCTCGCTGGTCAGCAACCTTATAGGAGCAGGCCATGCCGACAGTGTACGCCCCACTATCCGCCAGCACATCCGCCTAGCCTACTGGCTGGTGTTACCGCTGGCCCTGCTTTTCAGCCTGTTCCCCCATGCAGTGCTGGGCATCTATACCGACATTGAAGAGTTGCGTCAGGCTGCCGTCCCCTCTTTGTGGGTCATGTGTGCGACGTATCTGCTGCTGGTTCCAGCCAATGTCTACTTCCAGGCAGTCTCCGGTACGGGTAATACACGCACAGCCCTGTGCCTGGAACTCGGCGTGCTGGTCATCTATGTGGCCTATATCACGTTCATCATCCTTTACCTGCGACTCGACGTGGCCCTGTGCTGGACTTCCGAACTGGTTTATGCCGCCTTCATCCTGCTCTTCTGCCACCGGTATATCTGCCGTGGAAACTGGGCCTGCAGAAAAATCTGATTAGAAAACTTACCTCTAAAAAGAGGCTATTTTTTAAAGGATATTGAGAATATTATTTCAAAGACATATAACCTTATGAACCATTAAATTGCAAGAGAAAGCCTTATTCAGACCTTTAATAAGGAAAATCAGAACAATGACAACAGGTACGAATGTCCTAACTTTGCCGCGCAAACCAACATGATTGATATGAATAGTTTCTGTAAACTGGCCTCTGTCTTCCTGTGTTGTACGTTGCCCTGCAGCTGCGACCTGATAGATTATCACCCTTATGATGTGCGCATAGACGGCGAAACGGGCATCAATGAGAAAAACATCGTCCTCATCGAATCGCAATGTCAAGAGAAAGACACCCTGCGTTTTGCCTTTATGAGTGACTCTCAGCGATGGTACGACGAGACACAAGACTTCGTAAACGATGTGAACCGCAGGGACGACATCGACTTTGTAATCCATGGAGGCGACTTGAGCGACTTCGGCGTGACCGACGAATTCCTCTGGCAACGTAACATCCTGAATGGGCTCAAGATGCCCTACGTAGTACTTATCGGCAACCACGACTGCCTGGGAACGGGCGAGGAGACATTCCGAACGGTGTTCGGCGACCCCAACTTCGCATTCATTGCCGGAGGGGTAAAGTTTGTCTGCCTCAACACGAATGCCATCGAGTATGACTACTCTCGCCCTATCCCCGACTTCAACTTCATCGAAGACGAGATGAACACCCGAACCGACGAGTTCGACCGAACTGTGGTCGCCATGCACATCCGCCCCTATTGCGGTGAGTTCAACAACAATGTGGCACGCGTCTTCCAGCGATACATCAACCTGTATCCCTCCCTCCAGTTTTGCCTGGCGGCACACGAACACCGACTGGCCGAGATGGACCTGTTCGAAGACGGCGTGATGTATTATCTGAGCGATTGCATGAAGCATCGCAACTACTACATATTTACGTTAACACCCGATGGATATGAACGCGAAGTGGTTTATTTTTAAATATCTGCGCCTGTCTTCGGCCGGTTTGATGACAAGCTTGGCAAGCCTTCTGCTATGCGCTCCTGCGTTGTCGCAAGAAGTCAACCATCGGCCCGTTATCCAAGACACAGCTGTGCAGGTATCCGCTCAAAAGGAATACAGCCGCTACGACCGTCGTGTCCATCGCTACCGCAACCGTTGGGAAGTGCTGATACCTACACATACCAAACTACAGTTTGCCGGCAACATGGGCCTGCTGTCCATCGGTACAGGATGGGATTATGGCAAGCACAACCAGTGGGAAACGGATTTGCTTTTCGGATTTCTGCCCAAATACCAGTCGGATAAAGCCAAGCTTACCTTCACACTGAAGCAAAACTACATTCCCTGGAGCCTGCCCATCAAGAAGAGCGACTTTGCTCTGGAACCGCTCACCTGCGGCATGTATCTCAATACGGTGTTCGGGAGCGACTTTTGGGTACACGAGCCCGAACGTTATCCCAAGGGATATTATGGTTTCTCTTCGAAAGTCCGCATCCATGCCTTCTTGGGGCAGCGCGTCACCTACAACATCCCCGAAAAGTATCGTTTTTCGGCCCGATCCGTTACGCTGTTCTACGAGCTGAGTACCTGCGACCTCTACATAGTCAGTGCCTTCACCAATCATTACCTCAAGCCGAAAGACTACCTGAGCCTCTCGTTTGGAGTGAAGCTGCAACTGCTGTAAGAAAGAAAGCATTGCAGGCAGGAAAGCAATGCTTTCTTCCCAAGAAAACAGTGCTTTACTATTTCCTGCCGATTGCGATTGTAAAGGAACAATATCAGTTCAATACCGCGACAAAAGCCTGCCTTACATTGTTCAATGAATCAGGCTGTTAGGCAAAAAGTCGGCCACCGTTCCTCATTTCGCAGGCAAAACGCCGCGCATTTCCTGCCAAAAAGCGTATATTTGTTCACGAAATACAGAAACACGGAAAGATGAAGAAATCAGGCAACATACTCATCGTAGACGACAACCGAGGTGTGCTGAGCGCACTGCAACTGCTGTTGAAACCCTACTTCGACCGCATCGAAGTGCTGTCCTCGCCCGCCGGGCTGAATGCCGCTCTCCATAACGGCGCATGGCAGGTGGTGCTGCTCGACATGAACTTTACGGCCGGCATCAACAACGGCAACGAAGGGCTCTACTGGCTGAGCGAAATCAAGCGTCAGAAGCCCCTGCTGCCCGTAGTGCTCTTCACTGCCTACGCCGACATCGACCTTGCCGTGAGGGGAATCAAGGAAGGAGCTGCCGACTTCATCGTCAAGCCTTGGGACAACGCCAAGCTCATCGAAACCCTGCTCGCCGCCTGTTCGCCAGCCGGCAAAGGGAAGAAAACACCTCCCAGGCAAGAAGGCGGATGCATGTACTGGGGCACAAGCGCCTCCATGCAGCACCTGCGCCAGCTGGTGGAGAAGGTGGCCGGCACCGACGCCAACATTCTGATAACGGGCGAAAACGGCACAGGCAAAGGGATGCTGGCGCGAGAGATACACGCCCTCTCTGCCCGACGCGAGCGGGAAATGGTCAGCGTAGACATGGGAGCACTGACCGAAAGCCTCTTCGAAAGCGAACTCTTCGGGCATGTGAAAGGTGCCTTCACCGACGCGCATGCCGACCGTACCGGCAAGTTTGAGGCGGCCACCGGCAGCACACTCTTCCTGGACGAGATAGGCAACCTGCCCTACCACCTGCAAGCCAAACTGCTGACCGCCATCCAGCGCCGCGCCGTGGTCAAGGTAGGCAGCAATCTGCCCATCCCTGTTGACATCCGCCTGATATGTGCCACCAACCGTGACCTGAACGAACAGGTGGCACGCGGTGAATTCCGCGAAGACTTGCTCTACCGCATCAACACCATCCATCTGGAGATACCGCCCCTGCGCAAACGGATGGAAGACATCCTGCCGCTGGCCGGGCGCTTCATCGCCCGCTTCTGCCACCAGTATGGCAAGCCCGAACTGACACCCGACGACGAAGCCCGCGACAAACTTCTGCGCCATCCCTGGTATGGCAACATACGCGAACTGGAGCATGCGGTAGAAAAGGCTGTCATCATCTGCGACGGCCCCATCCTGACGGCCGAGAGCTTCCAGCTTCCGCGCCCGTCCGCACCAGCCGCCGATGCAGGCGAAGCCACCACCCTCGAAGCCATGGAAAGGCAGATGATAGCCCGCGCCCTGCAGACTTGCGAAGGCAATCTGTCGGCTGTAGCGGCCAGCTTGGGCATCACCCGACAGACGCTCTACAACAAAATGAAACGTTACGGACTCTAAAAAATACCGACACCGCCCATGAGCATCATCCAGAAATTGTCGCCCTACTACACCTTCCGCTTCTGCGTGTGCCTGCTTGCCGTCCTGGCCGCAGGAAGCGCATGGACCGTTTTCGCCATCGGCCCCACGCATCTGCCCACATGGTGCAACCCTCTCTTCTGGGCCATCGTACTGACGGTGCTGGCATGCCTGGCCGTGTGGTGGAGCATAAAGCTCTACCGCCAGCATGTGCGCAAGGTCCTCTTTCTGCTCGACGCCATAGAAAACAACGACGGTTCGCTCCATTTCTCCGAACAGGACGGCACGCCCGACAACCGTCTGCTGAACCATGCCCTGAACCGCGTGTCGCAGATTATGGCCCACACCAAGCAGGAAGTCATCCAGCAGGAAAAATACTACGAACTGATACTGAACTGCGTAGATACGGGCATCGTGGTTCTGAACGACAAAGGTGCCGTCTATCAGAAAAACGAAGAAGCCCTGCGTCTGCTGGGCCTTACCGTACTGACCCACCTGAACCAACTGAACCGCATCGACCCGCAACTGGCAACCCAACTGGCCTCCTGCCGTGCCGGCAACAAGTTGCAGGTGACATTCCACAACGAGCGCGGCACGATGAACCTCTCTGTACGAACGAGTGAAATCACCGTCCACGGCAATCACCTGCGCATCCTGGCCCTGAACGACATCAACAACGAACTGGACGAAAAGGAAATCGACTCATGGACACGGCTCACCCGCGTACTGACCCACGAAATCATGAACTCCGTCACTCCCATCACCTCATTGAGTGACACCCTGCTACAGCTGGTAGACCATCGGACGGCCGACAACAATGGCGAGGACGAGATACGCCAAGGGTTGCAGACAATCAGCAGCACAAGCAAAGGGTTGCTGTCTTTCGTTGAGTCCTACCGCCGCTTCACACGCATCCCTACCCCCGAGCCGAGCCTGTTTTTCGTAAAGGGATTCGTAGAGCGCATGGTGCAATTGGCCCGCCATCAGTTTCCAGAAGCAGGAGGCATCACCTTCGATATCGATGTGAACCCTGACGACCTCATCCTGCATGCCGACGAGAACCTCATCGGCCAGGTAGTGACCAACCTGTTGCGAAACGCCGTACAAGCCATCAGCGAACAAGCATCCTCGGACGGAAGCAAAGAAGGACGCATCTCCATCCGGGCCCGTTGCGACCACGAAGAGGCCGTACTGATTGAAATATCGAACAACGGTCCTGCTATCCCAGCCGAAGTGGCCGAACACATTTTCATCCCTTTCTTCACCACCCGCGAAGGAGGAAACGGCATCGGGTTGAGCATTTCGCGACAAATCATGCGTCTGTCCGGAGGCAGCCTCTCCCTTATACCGGCCCATGAAACAACTTTCCTGCTGAAATTCAACTGAACAAGCAGGCTGAAATGATTGTTAGACAAGTAACAAAAAAAACGATATGACAGACATAATACTTACAGCAGAAAACATCCTATTGGTATGCTCCGTATTGCTCTTTGTCAGCATTTGGGCTGGAAAGACAGGCTATCGCTTCGGAGTACCCACCCTCTTGCTCTTCCTCGTCGTCGGCATGCTTTTCGGCAGTGACGGATTGGGCATTCAGTTCTATAACATGAAGGCTGCCCAGTTCATCGGTATGGTAGCCCTCAGCATCATTCTTTTCACAGGCGGTATGGACACACGCTTCTCCGACATCAAGCCCGTATTGAAGCCCGGCATCGCCTTGTCTACGGCAGGCGTACTGCTAACGACGCTCTTTACAGGCTTGTTCATCTGGTGGCTTTCAGGTATGAGCTGGACGAACATCCACTTTCCCCTCATCCCTTCCCTGTTACTGGCCGCCACGATGTCGTCTACCGACTCGGCATCGGTCTTTGCCATCCTGCGTTCGCAGAAAATCAATCTGAAACACAACCTGCGGCCCATGCTCGAACTCGAAAGCGGAAGCAACGACCCCATGGCCTACATGCTCACCATTGTCCTGACCCAACTTGCACAGGCATCGGGCATGGGTTGGGGGCAGATTGCCAGTTCGTTCGTTATCCAGTTTGTTGTGGGAGCGGCAGCCGGTTATCTGCTGGGCAAGCTGGCCGTGCTGATGTTGAACCGCCTGAACATCGACAACCAGTCGCTGTACCCCATCCTCCTGCTGGCGTTTGTTCTTTTCACCTTCTCGGCCACCAGCCTGCTCAACGGCAACGGTTACCTGGCCGTCTACATTGCCGGCATGATGGTAGGCAATCACAAGATAGCCTATCGCAAAGAGACCAATACTTTCATGGACGGTCTGACGTGGCTTTTCCAGATCATCATGTTCCTCTGCCTGGGGTTGCTGGTCAATCCGCACGAGATGCTCAGCGTGGCCGCCGTAGCCTTGCTGATAGGTGCCTTTATGATACTGGTGGGACGTCCGCTCAGCGTTTATCTCAGCCTGCTCCCCTTCGGAAAGAGCATTACACAACGTTCGCGTCTGTTCATCTCATGGGTCGGCCTGCGTGGAGCCGTCCCCATCATTTTTGCCACCTACCCTGTTGTAGCCGATGTGCCTGGAGCCAACAGCATCTTCAACATCGTATTCTTCATTACCATCCTCTCGCTCATCGTGCAGGGCACTACCATTTCGCGGGCGGCGCGCCTGCTGGGCCTCTCTATGCCCCAAGAGAAAACAGGCAACGATTTCGGTGTAGAACTGCCTGAAGAGTTGGGATCCGACCTGCACGAAGTGACCGTTACCGCTGATATGCTGACACGTGCGCAGACGCTCAAAGACATGCAGCTTCCGCAAGGTACACTGGTGATGATTGTAAAGCGCGGCGATGAGTTTCTCATCCCCAACGGCTCGTTGAAACTTCACGAGGAAGACAAGCTGCTGCTCATCTCGGAAAAGAAAAAGATTTCAGCCGGCCAAGATGCAGAAACAAGCAGCCCAAGCCTGTGACCCACGCAAAAAACAGGAAAACTGTTTGCAAGAAATGGGTGTATCCCCTATCTTTGCGCAGTTTTTCAACAAATGTGCAGAATTGAAAGAAAAAATAAAACATGAAACAAGATAACAGCTTCATCGGATATATCGAGCAGAGCATCGCCCGCAATTGGGACCGTGATGCCCTGACAGACTATAAAGGAGCAACCCTGCAATACAAGGACGTGGCCAGAAAAATAGCCAAGTTTCACATTGTATTGGAAAGTGTGGGCATCAAGCCCGGCGACAAGATTGCCGTCTGCGGCCGCAACAGTGCCCATTGGGCTGTCACGTTCCTGGCTACCATCACCTATGGAGCTGTCATCGTACCGATTCTGCACGAATTCAAGGCCGACAACATTCATAACATCGTCAACCACTCCGAAGCCAAGCTGCTCTTCGTGGGCGACCAGGCATGGGAATATTTGAACGAAGACCTCATGCCGGGCCTGATGGGAATTGTACTGCTGACAGACTTTACACCTGTCGTCTGCCGCGACCAGCGCCTGATGGATGCTTTCGAACATCGCAATGCCATCTACGGACAACGATACCCGAAGAATTTCCGCCCTGAGCACATCCGCTACCGCCATGAAGAGTCGCCCGAAGAGTTGTCCATCATCAACTATACCTCGGGCACTACAGGCTACTCGAAAGGCGTCATGCTGCCCTACCGCAGCATTCGTTCCAACATCGATTACTGCCGCGAGATGCGCCCCATACTGGCAGGCGACCACATCGTGTCGATGCTCCCGCTCGGCCACGTGTTCGGCATGGTCTACGACTTCCTTTACGGTATCTGCATGGGTGCCCATCTATTCTTCCTGACGCGCATGCCTTCACCCAAAATCATCGAGCAGTCGTTCGCCGAAATCAAGCCCCGCATCATTTCGTGCGTGCCGCTCATTGTGGAGAAGATTATCAAGAAAAACATCCTGCCCCGCCTGGACAATACCATCGGCAAGCTTCTTCTGCGTGTACCTATTGTCAACGACAAGATAAAGGCCTCAGCATGCAAGGCTGCCATGGAAATCTTCGGCGGAGAGTTCAATGACATCATCATCGGAGGCGCGCCGTTCAATGCCGACGTAGAGCGCTTCCTCAAGCAGATAGGTTTCCCCTACACCATCGCCTATGGCATGACAGAATGCGGTCCCATCATCTGCTCCAGCCGCTGGCAGGACCTCAAGCTGGCATCATGCGGCAAGGCAGCCTCGCGCATGGAAGTACGCATTGACTCCAAAGACCCCGCCAACCATGCGGGCGAGATTATCTGCCGCGGCGAGAATCTGATGCTGGGCTACTACAAGAATCCTGAAGCTACCGCACAAATCATCGACGCCAAGGGTTGGTTGCACACTGGCGACCTGGCCACCATGGACGCTGAAGGGAATGTCACCGTCCGCGGCCGAAGCAAGAATATGCTCCTCACCGCCAGCGGACAGAACATCTATCCCGAAGAGATAGAAAGCAAACTGAACAACATGCCCTACGTTTCCGAATCGCTCATTGTCCTTCAGAAAGACAAGCTTGTCGCCCTCATCTACCCTGACTTCGACGAAGCCTTTGCCCGCGGTCTGCAACAATCGGATGTAGAAGAAGCCATGGAGCAGAACCGCCTTGAGCTGAACCAGCAGTTGCCAGCCTATTGCCAGATTACCAAAGTAAAAATCCATTTCGAGGAATTTGAAAAGACAGCCAAGAAAAGCATCAAGCGTTTCCTCTACCAAGAGGCCAAGGGATAAATTTTTCTTTTCAAAAAAAGTTAGATAAAGAAACACAAGTCGCAACAATCAAACCGCGAAAGTAATGCGGAATTTCTCAGAATTTCCGTATCTTCGTGCCCAAGAACAACAGATTGTATTATATGGAAGCGACTGCCAACAACTACTTCACCAACAAATATCCGACAGGCTTTGCCCTGAGCGGAGGCTTCATCAAAGGATTTGCCCATCTGGGCGTGATGCAGGCTTTGCTGGAGCACGACATCAAGCCCGATATCCTGGCGGGAGTCAGTGCCGGAGCCCTGGCAGGTGTCTTCTATGCCGACGGAAACGAACCGCACGAAGTACTGAAATATTTTGCCGGCCACACGTTTCAGGACCTCACCAAGCTGGTTATCCCCAAAGTGGGCCTGTTCGAGCTGGAAGAGTTCATCGACTTCCTGCGGAGCAACCTCAAAGCCCGCCGGCTGGAAGAGCTGAAGACACCCCTCATCGTGACCGCCACCGACCTGGACCACGGGCGGCTGGTTAACTTCCACAAGGGCGAGATAGCCGAACGCGTGGCCGCCTCGTGCTGCATGCCGGTACTCTTCGCGCCCGTGTGCATCGACGGTACCAACTACGTGGACGGCGGTGTACTGATGAACCTGCCCGTGAGCATCATCCGCCGCGTGTGCGAGAAGGTAGTGGCCATCAACGTCAGCCCCCTCATGGCTCCCAAGTACAAGATGAACATCGTGAGCATCGCCCTGCGTTCCTATAACTTCATGTTCCGTTCCAACACCTTCCCCGAACGCGAGAAGGCCGACCTGCTCATCGAGCCTACCAACCTGGCCGAATACAGCAACCGGGAACTGGAGAAGGCGGAAGAAATCTTCATGCACGGATACGATACCGCGCGCGAAACCCTTGCCCGCCTGCTGGAAGAGAAAGGGAACGTGTGGAAAACGGAATAAGAAAGATAACGACCTCTAATATTATAAAGAATATGAACAACGACGACAACAAACTCATCATCTACCAAGTGTTCACCCGACTCTTCGGTAACAACAATAATCATTGCATCCACAACGGAAGCATGGCCGAGAACAGCTGCGGCAAGATGGCCGACTTTACCGGCAAGGCATTGGACGAAATCAAACGGCTGGGTGCCACGCACGTATGGTACACGGGCATCATCGAGCACGCCACGCAGACCGACTACCGCCGCTACAACATCCGCCCCGACCATCCGGCCATCGTCAAGGGGAAGGCAGGCTCGCCCTACGCCATCAAGGACTACTACGATGTAGACCCCGACCTGGCCAAAGACGTGCCCGGACGCATGAAAGAATTCGAAAATCTGGTACAGCGCACCCACCGCAGCGGCCTGAAAGTCATCATCGACTTCGTACCCAACCACGTGGCACGCCAATACCATTCGGACACACAGCCCGACGGCACCACGCAGCTCGGCGCCAACGACGACCCGCACTATGCCTTCAGTCCCTACAACAACTTCTACTACATCCCTCAGAGCGAGCTCCACGGCCAGTTCGACATGACGGGCAGCGCCGCCGAGCCCTACCACGAATGCCCGGCCAAAGCTACGGGAAACAACCGTTTCGACGCCACTCCCGGCATCGACGACTGGTACGAAACAATCAAGCTGAACTATGGTGTAGACTATCAGAACGGATGCACCCGACACTTCGACCCGACACCCGACACCTGGAGCAAGATGCTGGACATCCTGCTCTTCTGGGCCTCCAAGCACATCGACGGTTTCCGCTGCGACATGGCCGAGATGGTACCGGTAGAGTTCTGGGAATGGGCCATCCCGCAAGTAAAGGAACAATACCCCGACGTACTCTTTATCGCCGAAGTCTACAATCCGAACGAATATCACAACTACCTGTTCCGCGGCCACTTCGACTATCTGTACGACAAGGTCGGACTCTATGACACACTCCGTGCCATCGTATGCGGCCACGAATCGGCCACCGCCATCACCCGCTGCTGGCAGAGCCTGGGAGGCATCGAACAGCGCATGCTCAACTTCCTGGAGAACCACGACGAACAGCGCATCGCCTCCGATTTCTTTGCCGGCGTTCCCTGGAAAGCCATCCCCGCCCTGATTGTAGCAGCCTGCATGAACACCAACCCCATGATGGTCTACTTCGGACAGGAGCTGGGCGAACGGGGTATGGACCACGAAGGTTTCAGCGGATGCGACGGCCGCACCACCATCTTCGACTACTGGAGCGTAGACACCATCCGCCGCTGGCGCAACGGAGGCAAGTTCGACGGCCGTATGCTGACCGACGACGAGAAACGCCTGCAAGCCGCCTACCGTCGCGTCCTCACCCTCTGCCGTGAAGAGAAAGCCATCTCCCACGGCCAGTTCTTCGACCTGATGTATGCCAATATCGGTGGCTGGCGCTTCAACGAACACCGCCAGTTCACCTTCCTGCGAAAGTACGGGAACGAAGTACTGCTCTTCGTCATCAACTTCGACCCCGTGCCTGCCGAAGTGGCGGTCAACATCCCCTCCCATGCCTTCAGCTTCCTGCAGATACCGCAAGTGGAACACTACCAGGCTGTCGACCTGCTCACAGGCGAACGGGAAGCGGTCTGCCTGCTGCCCTACAAGGCTACAGAGACCAGCGTCCGCGGCTATGGCGCAAAGATATTGAAGTTCACACTTTGATTCTAGACAAAAGAGGCTGCCTCAAACCTTGCTTTTCCAGTTTGAGGCAGCCTCTTTTCTGTTCTTCTTTCTGCCGGCCGCTGTAGTCCTACAGCTTCACCGTCCGAGTCTTTCCCGGCAGGAGGGTCAGGTCGGCCGTACCGTTCTCCCTTATCTCCACGTG
>ENA-UONW01001649-UONW01001649.1-human-gut-metagenome-genome-assembly--contig:-CS52-NODE-1649-length-25455-cov-7.101102_pt1 | contig 25455 bp, 12 predicted proteins | sample MGYA00242463_ERZ724010 | MGnify/ENA metagenome assembly ERZ724010 | reverse complement strand
ATTTTTTTCTTTTTCAATTTATGTCCTCCTTATGATTTTACATATTAAACGTGAGTTTATTATATTTTTAATTCAAATCCATACCACAAAATAATATGGATTTGAATCTTAATATGTTATTTTAATATTTTCTTTTTAATAAATACTACACCTGTACCTAATATTACAAAGAATGATATTGCAACTAATGTAATTAAAATATAATTTTTATTTTCTCCTGTAGGTGTTGTAATTGTTACAGTTTCGCCTCTATCATATAAAGATGTATATTTTGGTGTTACTTTTCTTCCAGTTCTTGTATTTCTGGTTGTTTCAGTTATTTCTATATCATTATTTAATTCAATTTCATCTGTATTTGTTAAAATCTTCGAAGCAGTTAAACTTGCATTTTTAGATTCACCTGGAGCTAGTTCTTTTTCAAGGTCAGCATTATATAAAATTGTTTTATCTGCTAATCTCTTTTTTCTTGCTGTTATAATATTTTCTATTTTCCAATTTCCTTTCGCTTCACTATATTGCTCTTCAAATTTTTCATACCCTATTCTTATTTCTGTATTTCCAGAAGCATCTGTTGAAGATGATTGATATTTATGCAAGTACTCTTCTATTACAGTTGGTTTGCTAACTTCTTCATTATAATTTTCTATTGTCTTTGTCTCCCACTCTGTATTTTCATCATTTGCAATCATTGTATTATCTAAATAATCATAAACTCCACTAGCCGTAATTTTAACAATTTCTACTACCTTTTCCTTTTCTCCATAGCAGTAATAACTCTTTGAATCATAATCTATTTCACTATTATTTTGTACCTTAATTTCATATTTAATTTCTACTGTTGCTCCTTGAATTAACTCATTATCAATTTCTGCTTTTATCATTCCGTTTTTCGGACTAGCATTTGCTGAAGGTTGTATATATGCTACTCCTTTTGCTTGTTCTTCTAATTGCAATTTTCCATCTTTTTCTATTATTTTTGCATCTGCAATTACTTGCCCATTTGCTAACGTGACTTTCATTGATTTTACTCTCTTAGTTACATCTATTGATTGTCTTGGTCTCTCTATAACACCAAAATCTATATTTTCTATGCTGAATGTAACTTTATCAATTCCACTGGTCTCTGTCTTTTTATTATCAATATCATCTGCTAATTCAACTCCAAACACCATAGTTGGTGTCTTTGAATCCATTTTATTTATACTTGTGTCTCCTCTATCAATTTTTAATCTTGTATCATAATTGTCTAGTGCATCTGAATATCTTTTATCTGTATTTACCCTATACCATGTATTTGGATTTCCATCTTTCTCTTTTTTATTATCACTTATCCAAATCGTAGATTTGTAATCTTCAATGGTATACTTACCATCTCCCCAGAAGTATACAATTCTATATTCTCCTGGTGCAAAGTCTTTTATCGTAAATGTTCCATCTTTTCCTGTTGAATCCTTATTATCTCCTTCATAAGTAGTCGTTCCAACAGGTTTAGCTTCTGATTTTAATTGCATATCTATGATTTTTCCATCCTCATCTTTTATCTTATCAAAATCAGCTCCTTTATATAAACGTACTTGCACTCCAGATATCGTTTTTTCTCCATCATCAAATATTCCATTTCCTAGTCTTTCATTATTTACTCCTCCTGCTGTTGGATCTACTGCATTATCCTCAAATACTGTACCTTTTATCTCTCTTGAATTTGCAACTTCTAGTATTAATCCTGGTGCATAATCCGTATCATCTTCATATGTATCTTTATTTCCTGGAACTGTACTACCTGGATTAGAATTGCTATCTATTCCTGCATAACTCTTTGTAAAATCTTTATCACTATATGTTGAATATGAATTAATTTCAACAATATTTTCTAGTCCTTCTATATTTGTTTTTTGGTTCCCATTTTTATCAAATAAAATATCTTTTACACCATTTCTTGTTAATGTATATTCTACATAAATGTTTTTATTTCTCTCACTTGGATTTATATTTGTACCACAATTTATTATCATTTTTTTATAATTATTTTCAGATTGTTCTGATACTTCATATCCAATATTAACTTTATCTTCAGTTCCATCTTCTTTTTCAGAAATTGTCCAAATTGCACCTTCTTTTTCTATGTCGTATCGTGCATCAAAATAATCTACTAAACTATTTATCTTAGAATATAATACTCCTGATCCATTTTTTAGAGTTATTATATACACTACTTTTACTGAAAAATCTTTATCTTGTGTTTCTTTTACGTCTGATGGGTAAATTGCTCTTGTAAACGATTCGTTTCCGATTTTTTCTTCAAATTTAACATCTACGTCAAATTCATCCTTATTTGGATCTTTATCTACAAATTTTTGATTATACATATATGTATGCTCATATCCATTTACAGTAACTTTTGCACTATATATATCTTTTGTAAGTGCTAAGTCTGGTTGCGCTCTTTGGTATAATCCCAAATTAATATTTTCAATTGTATCTTTTCCTTCCTTGCGAATTTCTTCAATTGTTTTATTCTGTCCAAGTAATCTATAATTATTTGGATCTGTATTTGTTTCTGTTCTTGCTGATATATAAAACTGATCTTTATATGTACTATTAGAAACATTTGTTATTATGGGATACGTTGCACCATCATAACCTTTTCTAGTAGATTTCCCATAATTTAAGTAACTAGCATGATTTTCGCTGTCATATGTTAAAGTATGAGTTGCTTTACCTCCTACTTCTTTTTTCGAGCAATTATTTTCTATTACAGCATATCCATTATTGAACTCTTCTCTTAAATCTTTATATCCTGATTTTGTCTCTTCAAACTCTACTGCTGTATTTGCATTTTCAACTTTTATACTCTTGCCATCTACCTTTTCTATATAATCTTGATTGCTTAAATCTATAGTTTGATAATTTAATCCATTATATTCAAATTGAATGTATGCTCCTTTTAAATCATCTATTTTTATTTTTGTTGAGCCTGGTTCATTTATATAATCTCCAAAAACATAACTTCCATCTTCAATTTTATCGCCATTTTTGTTATATCCAGTTATCCTTTCTGTATCTAACTTGACACCATTTTCTTTGTATAAATTTACTACTACATTATTTAATTTCTTATCTTGATTATCATTTAAATTATCACTATATAGCCAAATTCTTTCAGAATTTTTTCCAAATACTATATCTTCCCATGCATAGCCACTTAGTTTGATATATTTTTTCTTATTATAAACATTTAACACATTAGAATATTTGATATCTGAAGTGTCTGGCGCTACTCCCGTTTCTGTAGAAGGCTGTCTCGTTATCGTAAATGGTATATCATTTCCTTCTCCTCTTTTTGTCTCTTTCTTACCATCTTTATTTGTTGTTGTATATTCATAGGTAATGTACTCTCCATCTTCATCATATCCAAAATTATTTCCTACAGATGTCTCTTCTAATAGATATTCTCCTGTTAACATATTTAGTATGTTAATTTCTCCCTTATCATTTGTTGTGAAGGTTGTTGCTTCATCAGGGTTAGTTGTAATTGTCATGTTGGTTAGACTAATCGTTTTTGTTACTTTTTTTCCTTTATATTCACCACTACTATCTGTCGCAATAACATAATCTCCATCACTATTCTTAATCTTGAAACTAATTTCTTTTAAAAGTAATTTTTGATTATTGTAATCCTTTTTCTCTATGTGTAAATTACCTGTTTGCTTTTGGTTATCTGCTTCATATATTACTGTTTTTCCCGAAGTTATTGATGCTTGTTTTTCTACCATAACAGTATAACCATAATTAGGATTTGATGTCTCTGTTATTGTATATTTTCCTACTAATAAGTTATTCATAACTTTTGTTTTTCCATTAGACTCTGTTGTAATTGTATGACCGTTTGGATACGATGGTCCTGTTACATTGAATGTAACTCCTTCTAATCCTTTACCAGTTTCTTTATCTGTTTTTATTATTTCCAGACCTCCGTTAAACTCTGTCCATTCACAATAATCTCCGGGATTAATATCAACTTCTATATCTTCAAATTCTTCAATTATATCTGTTGTTTTTATAATCTGCACATCTTTATAATTCACCCTATCTGCACGATATATTAAATACCCTCCATATGTTATCTCCTTCTCTATCAAGCCCTCATGGTTTCCATCTATCCTCACAGATTTAATACCGTATTCTTTTTGTTCATTAGGAATCTCAAAATATAATGAGGTAGATGCTTTAATTTTTATTTGATTTCCATTTATATCATAAGCAGTTGTACCAGATATTTCATTGTTATTGCTCATTGTTATTAGATATTGAAAATTAGGTTCTTTATTTTTTCCTGTTACGGAATCCGTAAGATTAAACATAAATGGTCCTAAAAGTAATTTTCCATTTTGTGTCTCATGTATTCCAATTCCTCCAGTATTTGTTACTTTACTCATTTTAAATGTTGATGAACCGCTTATAGTCTCATCATAATAATATGTATATTCATTAAATGATGGATCCGTAACATACCATTCATAATGATCAATAGTGTTCGAAACAGGTTTATCAATTTCTTGACATTCAGCTTTAATACCCCCACTATTCCCAGGATTATAAGCATAAAATCCTGTATATACTGTTTCTCCTTTACTATTTGTTCTTTTATATCCGGTTACACTACCATGTTCATCATAATGAAACTCCCTTCTTGTAGCTGCTAGCGTTCCTGTAGTTGTTGTAATAATGGTAATAATAAACACCATTCCAAATAAAAATATTTTTCTAAACTTTAGCGTTCCATACCTAAAAGCTACATATACTATAACACTCATAAGTAATACTAGTGCTATACCTACAGATATATAGATAACAACACCTGTACTTACAGAAATAATTAAATCTGCTTCCGAATAATCATCTTCGGTTTTTACTTTATTCCCTGGTGTTGAGTCCATATCTTTTGTTCCTAAAGAATTACTCATTTCTCCTATTTCAGCAATATTGGTAAAAGTTCCTGTTGAATTTGATGTCATTGTTTTCGTAAGTACGAGTGTTAATTCTACACTTTCACCAGCTCCAATGCTTTGATTCGCAATATTTATATTAGTAAGTTCTCCATTTGTTGTAGTCATCCAACTTTTATTTAAGTCTGAAGAAAAATCTAGACCATCTGGTATATAATCTACTACTTTGGTAACGTATGCTGGCAATTCTCCTTCATTCGTTACCACTATTTTATAGGTAACAACAACAGTTGCTCCCTGAATTTCTTTAGATTTTATTTCCACTTTTGCAAGCTGATTATTGTCATATGTATATGCTTTTGTTCCACTTGCAGTTTTCACTTGTACTTTAGAAATATATTTGTCTAATTTTAAATCACAAATCTTATTTTTTATTAATCCTATGTCTATGTTAGAAATCGATGCATTTAAAGCTATTGTGTCTGTTATTCCCACTTTTGTCTGTGTTCCCATTAAAGTAATCTCTTTATTAATAGCATCTGAGTTTGTACTATTTGATACTCCAGTCTTTTTATATTCTGTTACAGAATATGTATCTGTATCATAATTAAAAATTACAATATAATTTCCTTCTTCCAATCCAGAAAAATGATAAGCACCCTTAGTATCCGTCACTTCCTTTGCTTGTATTGCACTTGAATTAGCTTTATTAACTAACATTACTGTAATTCCATTTAATAATTCTTCACCTATTTGTCTTTTTCCATCTTCATTTTCATCAATCCAAGCTACTCCTGATATGCCATATTTTTCATCACCATCTGATGGATTTTCTGGGTCACTTGGTTCATCCGGATTACTTGGTTCATCCGGATTACTTGGTTCATCTGGAATCTCATCGTAGTCAAAAGGTAATAATATATGACTAACAATATTCGAAACATTTGTATCTACCTCATCATTATAACTAGACACTGTTGCACAATTTTGTATCCTTGTTTTATTGTAAACTAATCCTGCTGTTGTTTTTATCTTTATAACAACAGTTTCTCCATATGGTATATTGAGAGTTAAATCTATATTTGGTAGTTTGTTCCCTTCTGAATCTTTTAAAATGGTAGGAATATCTTCTGTAACTATACTTTTAGTGAATTTTCCTGTTGGAGTATGATATCCTTCTTCTTCATTGTCATCAATAATTACCTCTTCCCACTTATCATATTCTATACTCACTGGCTTTACTTCTTCAGGTAAAAAATCTGTTATCTTAATTGGAATAGAGCTATAACCAGGATCTGATATATTATTAATTCCTGTACTAGTAATCCTTATTTCATAATTAATTTCTGCTCCATATTCTACTTCTTCTTCCTCATTTGGCGATGTCATAGAAATGGAAACACTTTCATATTCAAATAGTATTCTATTCTCATTGGACCTATATGTATTTTCCATTTTAACACTTGCAGTAACAACTAATTCTACTTTAGAGTCTTTTGTTTTTTGCTCTAATTGAGAAGGTTTGATATAATAATATAATATATATTCTTTATTAGTTTGAATATTTATAGCTATATTTTGTCCATCTTCTGATATCTCTGTCTTTTCTAATATATCTATCTTTTCCTCATTATCAAATACACTATACAATTCAAATCCTTTTGGCACTTTTAGATTAATAACAGTATCTTTTTTCTCATCACTTTCTACACAAACATGATATTGCCACTGATGTTTTATACTTCCTAAAAATGATTTAATAAATATCTTAGCTTCTGCTGGCTTTATTACATTGTTTAACTCATAACTTGCTACTTCAGTCTCGCCCGTACTTATCTTTATACTGGTCAAAATTCGTTGTTCTGTTTGCTCTTCTATCATGTCTTTTACTTTAACTTCATAAAATGCACTAACACTTTCTCCTTTTTCTAATGCACCCAATTCTATTTCTTTTATTTTTGTATCTTCGTAAAAAATATACTCATATCTTGATTCTGGCGTTCCATAGACTGAATGATAATCCGCCTCTAATTCTCCATAAGTTGTCCCATCTGGTATACTACCTACTATTTTTATATCATCAATTTGCTCATCTGATGTATTCGTTACTGTAATATTATATTTAATAAATTCGCCTTCATAAACTGTATCACCATCTTTTAAGACGGTGTCTCCCCTTATTGGTTTTACCTCTACTGTTAAACCTTCTATATTTTCTACTGTAGGATTAAGTAATGAAGTTTTTGCATAAGTAGCAATGGATGAATTAGCCTCTGTCATGTTTTCTTCTTGATAGCTTGTTATCTTTATCTCGTTACTTCTATTTTCTGCATCTTCTTTTCCATCTATCGTATATTGATTTGTATAAACTAAATTCACATTTCCTGTTGTACTTTCAATATCCTTTTTCAATATTACTGTAGCAGATATTTTTACATCTGTTATTAACCCCAATGCATTATCATTGTAACTAGTTTGTTCTCCCACTAAATTAGCTACAATTACTATATTTCCATTTTTACTTGTTTCCAAATATGGATCTTGCAATTCTAATCCATTTGCATAAACAACAGAACTATTTCCTAATATAACCTTTTCAACTTGACTTGGAAGCTCTATTTTTATTTTTGGATTTTTTAACATATTATCATTTATAGTATTTGCATTTGTATATACATCAAATGTGATTTCATTTTGTTGCTTATTTGTCCATTGATCATTATTTACTTCTAATGTTACATTTGTTTTTGAATCTTTTATATCAATCCTGTTTTCATATTCTTTACTATATACTTCTATTTCTTGCTCAGTTTCATTTATTGTCTCACTTCTTACCCCTATTAAACTTCCTACTGTCTTTATTTTAGAATTATTAATCTCTAACATGCTACTCTTAATTACTTTTGTATTTTCAATATTTAAAATACCCTCATTTTGAATATTACTTGTTTTTATTATTATAGCTTGTAGTTCATTTTCATAGTTAATTGTAACAGTTCCATCTTGTTCAAATTCTGTATCTTTATTAATTGTTGCAATTAAATTTTGACTATTATCTAATATACTAATTTCTCCATCTAATCCCAAAACTCTTGTTACATCGCTTTTTCTTATTTTTGTACTTTTATAAACTAAATCTCCCTTATTTTCTACATCAATTTCTGTTTCACTATTATTGTTATTTACTTTTACAAAATTATTATTTTCTAATATTTTTATTTTTTCTTGTGATTCCTTTTTACTAATTAATACACTTTGTTTTTCTGTATATACTGTATCATAATTTGTTCCATTAATTATATTTGATTTTATATATCCATTAGCTATATCCGGTGTATTATATGATATATTAGTTAATTCTCCAATATTTTCTTTAACTTTACCTGTAAGCTCATCTTCTGCACTTGCCAATCTATCATCTTCAAATAATGATGCTTTTACTGAAATTTTAATGTCTAATTCTCTTTCAATCGGTTGTTCAATATATGTATCATAATAACAAATTACTAAATACTCATCTTTAGCATCTTTGCTAGGTTCTGAACTATTAATTGGCTCTCCATTTTCATTTTCATTGCTAGCTTTAATTACAACTGTTCCTGTTGTGTTATCGTATTGATAGTTTTCTTGTATCTCTTCTGTTTTTCCATTTGTAGCTTCTGTACTTTTTGCAACCACCTTAACATCATATGGATATTTTCCATCAATTTGATTAAGTCCAATATTCAATTCACTTTCTCTAGTTGGAATGTATTCTCTTAACTCTTCTTCATTATTTCCCACTTTTACATCGTATTGTATTAAAGTTCCTTTATCTTGATCTGATATATTAAAGTTAATATATTTATCTAAATTAACTTCTAATTTCATTCTAGAGTTATCTGCACCAACACTAACATTTCTTATGAATTGCATAAAAAACAGTATGCTTAAACAAACTACTGCTAATAAAGTTGTACATAACACTATTTTCTGATAAATCTTATTTTTCATCTAGTTCCTCCTATGCCCCTTTAAATACATCTAAAAATGGACTTATATATTTAAAATATTTACACTTTTCCTTACTATATATAGTACTTATTTTCGTTTTCAAAATCAATATAAGTTTTTTCCTGCTTAACCAAATATTACATTTTCCATCTGTAATACCTTTAGGGACATTCATTTAGCCATGTTTTAATACACTTTCTTTAAATTTTATTTACAATTTAATTACAAATTTCTTTTTTATATTACAAAAAAATCTCCAATTAGTTATTTGCGTAAAGAAAAAAGGATTAAATCTTTTCAGATTTAATCCTTTTTGGTTTTATATTATAAAGTCTTCTTTTTTATTATTACTACTCCAGCTCCTAAAATTACTAATGCTATTACTCCTATCATTACTGGTACAATAAATCCTAGATTAGCACCCGTACTTGGTGTTACGATTACTGTTTCTGCTATACTTTCGTCTGACTCTTTAGTTTCTTCTTGTCCTGGAATATAATTTCCTGGTGTTGAAATTAGTCTTGAACCTCCGTCCTTTGTCAATTCTGTAATTTCTGATTCATTGTCTAATGAAATCTCATCTGAATTTGATAGTACTTTAGAAACATTTAAATTTACTGTTGCTGATTCAGTAGGTTTTAATTTTTGTCCTTTTAGACTTTCTGTGTAAAGAATTGTCTTGTCAGCTATAGTTGAATCTTCATTCTCGTATACTTCTTTTGCAACAATGTTTTTAATTTCATCTAAGCTCTTTACAGTCCATTCTTTATTTTTCTCAGCTTCAAATCCCCAATTTTTATCTAAGTAATCTATAATTGATGTTGGTGTTATAGTAACTTCATTGCCTGATTTAATTCCATATTTATAAAAGTCCTCTGATAAATAATCTAATTCACTATTATTAGTTACTTTTATTTCATATTCTACTTCAACTGTTGCTCCTTGAATTAACTCATTGTCTAGTTCTAATTTAACAAGTCCATTTTTTGGTGTAGTAGTACTTGATGGTCCCATATATGTTACATGATTTCTTTCTCCTGTAATATTTCCTTTTTCATCTATTGTCATATCTGCGATTACTTGACCATTTGCTAATGTAACTTTAAATGTATTTACTCTTTTTCTTAAAGCTAAATCTTGTCTTGCTCTCTCTACAATACCAAAGTCTATATTTTCAATCTTAAAGTCTGGACAATTAAATTTGTCTCCTCTTTCCTCTTTTATATCATCTGCTACTTCTGCTGTAGTCGTTGTTGTATATTCTACACTAATTCCCATTGTTGGTGTTGTTGAATCCATTTTATCAATTGTAGTAGCTGTTTTATTTGTAACTTTTGCAATTTCAGCATCGATTTTTTTCCTTGTATTATAATTATCAATTGCATCTGTATATCTAGTATTTACATCTGTTTTATACCATTCTTTATTTGTAACATTTGCATCATATCTATCTTTTTCATAAACTGTTCCTTTGTAATTTTGAACTGTATATTCTTTATCTCCCCAAGTATAAGTTAATGTGTAATCACCTGGTATATAACCTTCAATTTTGAAATCACCTTTATCATTTGTTGTTTTTTCATATACATTTCCGTTTTCTATATTCTCTTTAAGTGTAACTTTTACACCTTTAATTCCCTTTTCTCCGTCTGTATACATTCCATCACCTTGTCTTACTTCTCCTGTCTTTAATTCATTTGAAGTAGAATCTAAGAATACCTTACCTGTCATCTCTCTTACCTTATCTGCAACTTCTAATTTTAAACCTGGTGCTGAATCTGTATCATCTTCATATGTTATTTTTTCTCCTGGTACTGCATTTCCTGGGTTTGAATCTTTATCTATTCCTGCATATACTTTTCCATCTGTATCAAATACAGAATAAGAATTGATTTCTACAACATTATCTAAGTTCTCTGCATTGTTCAAGATTTTAAGTACAGCATCTCTATTTAATTCGAATTGTACATAAACATCTGCTGATTTATTATGTTCTATCTTTGAATTTGTATTAATAATTACTTTTTTATATTTATCATTATAACTTTGACTACCACTGTTTGAAATATCTCCTGTTACATTTCCTTTTTCGTCAATTCCTGTTCCTGTTTTTATTAATGTATAATTTGAATCATAGTAATCTACTATGCTATTTACTTGTACTTGTAAATTAGAAGATTCATTTTTCATTGATATTTTATAGGTTACGTATACTTTTAATTCTTTGCTCTTATCTGAACTTGTATATTCTTTATCAGCTTTATAAATAGCTCTTGTATATGACATGTTTCCATATTTATTTCCAAATTTAACTCCTACATTAAATCCGTTTCCATATCTATCTTGATTATTAAATCTGTTTGCATACTCATATATATGGTTATATCCATTTATTGCAACATTTACATTATATAAATCTTTTATTAATGCAATGTCTGGTTGCTCTCTTTCATATAAACCTAAATTTATATACTTAATTTCTTCTTGTCCTGGAGTAAAGTGGTCTTTTATAACATATCCTGTTTCATTTGTATTAGCTGTTATTGGATATAATCCTGTATTGTTAAGCGTTGATGTATGTTTATTTTTGTCAATGTTATAATTTAAATCATATTTTGGATTTCCAGCACTATCTTTTGTAATACCTTTATTACTTTCTGTACTTCCTTCTATTACTGAGAATCCTTTATTAAATTCATCTCTTACACTACTATTTTCAGCAGCTTTTGAACCATTATCTTTATCAATATGAGGTATTACATTTGTATAAGTTAATCCATCATATTCAAATTCTATATAATATTTTTCTAGGTCATCTACTAAGACATCTGTAAATAAGTATTTTCCTCCATTTGATGTCTTAGCTTCTTTTACTACATTTCCTGTTGTTTTATCAATTAATCTCACAGTAATTCCATCTAATAATATATCGTTTGAATCATAATCATTATCTTTATATAAATCATTTCTAGAAGCTTGTTTTGAAAAAACTTTATCTACCCATACATATCCAGAAAGCTTAATGTATTTTTGCTTATTTGGAATTTGAAGTTCTGCTGTTTTATCTACAGTAATTGACTTTTCTTGTCCTTCTTTTATGATTTCATAACCATAATTTGGGTTTTTAGTTTCATAAGCTACATATGTACCTACAACTAAATTTTTAATTGTAATTTCACCATTTTTATCTGTTATAAACTCTGTTGCATCTTCTTTTTTATCTGTATAAGATACTGTGTCATTTTCTACTTTTACCCATTTTTTAGTATCTTTATTTTGTACATAAAATCCTACACCTTGTAATTTTATTTTTATATTATCTTTGTTAACTTTTATAACTTTTAAATTTCCTAATATTTTTATATTATAATCAAAAGTCTGGTTTATGTCTATTTCTTCATTACTATAGTTATATTGTAATAGGTTTTGTTGACTCATACTTGTACTTTCCCAGAATTTAATAGTTACATGTTTTACATTTGCTTTACCTTTTACTGTAATTTTCTTTATCTGGCTTGTACCATCTGTTGGCATCTTTACACTAATATAAAACTCATTTCCACTTTTAATTTGATTTATATTAGAATATTTAGAATATTGATTATCATTTATACGTTTTTCAAAACATTTTATTTCCATTTTTGAATTTTTATCTGTTATTACATTAATTTCTGATAATTTTTCAGGAAATTCATATTTAAATGGTCCTACTCTTAAATATTGTTCATTTCCTTCTGTATATTGTGTTACTTTTATTTTACTTTTATCTGTTTTATCAGTTATTTGTGTCAAATTTCCATTTTTGTAATTATTAGCATACTCTTCTGCTTCTGTTTCTATTGATGTATTAAAATTACCTTTTGAATTATTTACGAAATCCTGTTTAATTCCATGTTTATATCCAACTTCTGAACGCCATGTACCTAAATAATTCCATATTGCATTTTGCACTGGTAAATTTTCAACATCACTTCCTCCATAATTTTCTAATGTTCCTCTTTTATTTGATAAAATTGCTGCCAATTTAGCATTATGCCAACTCTCTACTGTTGCACCATTTCCTGTTGATTTATTTCCTGTTATATTTATTTCAGTAATTAATTTATATGTAGATCCATACATACTTTGATGATGTTGTGCACAAAGTAAAGTTTCATTATAGCATAAATCATTATATGAAAAATACTTTGATTCAGCATTTACTGAATTCGTAATAACAAAACTTCCTAGTAATATCATAAAACATAAAACTGCTAATTTTTTTATCTTACTCATTTTTATACCTCCTTTCCTTTCTATTTTCTATCACCTTTTATATATTTTTTTCTTATTATAATAAATGTTGGAATTCCCAATGCAATTATAGCTATAATTGTAATTGCTATATAAACTTCTCCACCTGTTTTTAAACTTAATATTGCATCTGCTGAACCATAATCACTTTCTCCATTTACTCTATTTCCAGGAGTTGATTTGCTATCAGCGATTCCTAGTTCATTATAACTTTCTGCAATTTCTGCTGTATTATTTATTAAACCTGTATTATTTTCTGTCATTGCCTTTGTTAATGTCAATTTAACTGATTTTGATTGTCCTGCTGTTATTTTTTCGTTTGCTAAACTTGTATTATAAAGATCTGTTCCTGTTTGATACCAATCTTTATTTAATTCAGAACTAAATTTCAAGTCACTTGGCATGTAATCTACTATTTTTCTTACATATCCGTCAACTTCACCTATGTTTGTTACTTTTATTTCGTATTCAATAATAACTGTTGTTCCATTAATTTTCTTTCCATCTAATTCTGCTTTGGCTACAGTTGCATCAGTATATTCTTTTACTGTTGTTCCTGCTGAATTTTGAATTAGTATTTTACTAATATATTTGTCTAATCTAAAGTTAAAGTTCTTTAATTCAATTAATCCAATATTAATATCAGAAACATTTTCATTATTTATTTCTATAATATCTGTTGAAGCTACTTGTTGTTTTTCGTTTTCTATTGATAATTCATTTGTCATAACATCTGAATTTCTGCTTTCATCAACATTCTCTGCTTTGTATTTCGTTAATGCATATTGAGTTTTATTATATTCAAATACAACAATGTATTTTCCGCTTCCTATATTATTTAATACATACACTCCATTATCATTTGTTGTTGCCTCTAGTACGTTTCCTTTTGTGTCTTTAACTAAATTGTTTGTTTTTGTATTTAATAAATGTACTTTTATATTAGATAATGTTTTTTCTGAATCATCTCTTCGTCCATTTGCATTTTCATCAAACCAAGCAACACCTGTTATCATTTTGCTTCCATTTGCAATATCTTCATTACCTTTTCCATCCTCATCTTTATCTGTATCTGTGTTTTCTTTATTTGCTTCAATAATATGATTTATTTCTGAAGTCGTTGCAACTCTTTCTCCTAACATCTCTGCATATGCAACATTTGTAATTGGTTCTGCATTTGTTCTATCTACTGAATATTTTACTGTAGTTGATATTTTAATTGTGCTCTCAGATTGTGAAGCTATATCACAAGAAATTTCTATATCATTTATATCTTTATATGCTTCTATTGTTTCATCATCAAATGTTACACTATCTACTGTTAAACTACTTGGTATTTTATCTATTATTTTTAGTCCACTTACTCCTTCTGTTCCATTATTTTTTACTGTAATTGTATATTCAATGTTATCTCCTGCTTTTACATATTGACTTTGTGTGTTCGTCGTCATATTTAATGCAACATTTACTTTATTTATATTTTCTTCTATACGATTAGATTTATATTCACTTTTTCCTTCTTTGGCTATTACTGAGAATCCTATTTTATTTGTACTATCTAATTTTTTAATAGACATATCATAACTTAAAACTTTTACTTCTCCAGCTCCCAAAGAACCTATATTCATTTCGTCTCTATAATCTATTTCTTCACTATTTATAGATTCATCTTGATTTGCATTTTCTCCTGTTTTCATTCCTGTTAATAATACTACTCTAGATGGTTCTATATTATCAGATTTATTAGTATTTATTATTACATCTTCGCTTTTAGAATTTGCTAAATTTTCTATAATAGCAAAATATCTTACTGTTCCAGATTCATATAAATCTACTTTTCTATCAGTAACTCTTTTTACACTTACTCGTATATCTCCACTTTCTGTTAATAATTGAGATTCGTTTGATTTTTTAATAACATCTCCATATTGTGCTTGTACTGTATTTAATAATTTTGTTCCTGACTCAGCTCCAGCATTTACTCTTACTTCATATGTTTCTGTTATAACTTCTCCAGCTCTTATTTTATCTATTTTAGCATTATAAGTTTTATCAGTTAATTCTTTATAATAAGAAGCTCCTGTATATTCATAATTTTCTTGTGGTTCTACTAATGTTGTACCTTCTGGAACATCTCCTTGTAATGTTACATTTGTAAGATCTTCACTTCCTACATTAGATACTTCAATTTTATATTCAATAACTTCTCCGTTTTTTACTGTACTATTAGATGCTACTTCTGAACCAGAAACTGTTGGAGTTAGTTTTGTTTCTAATTTTGGTCCTATTCCTGTTTCTAATTCTATAGTAGTTGCTTTCATTTCGCCTTCAGTTTTTGATAGGCTGTTTGTATATTGTACTGTATAGCCTTGTTTTGCTGATTGATTATATTCTAATAATTCTGGTATTTCTACTTTATATGTTCCTTTTATACTTGATTGTGCTTCTAAACTTGGTACATCAATTAAATATTTTCTTACTTTGCTTGTATCTGTTATTTCTTCAGTCCAAGCATTTCCAGAATCTTTTACATCTGTAGTTGCATCTTCTTTTTCTGTATAATATATTTTTGCTCCATCTATACCTTCTAAAGTAATTCCCTCTAGTAATTTTATATCCATATTGTTTTCTTTATTTTTAGTTGGAAATGTTCCTATTATTTTAACATTTTCGATTGCATTTTCATTATTATTAACTATTTCTATTTCTGTCTCTAATTGTTTTGTTTTACTTCCTCTTGCCAATGCTACTTTTTTTGTTTCTTCTTGACCTATTGTCTCAACATTTAATTCCTTTATACTGTTTATAGCAGTAACATCTTTTGGTGCTACAATTCTAATTTCTTTTGAATCACTATTTGTTTCTTCATTGTTTTGATATATCATAGTTATTTTAGAATCTTTTGTAGCAGATTTTTTATTAACATTAATATTTGCATTTACTACAATAACTGTTCCTTCAATACTTAAGTCTTTGTAATTCTTTTGTTCTCCTTCTAAATAAACTTTTAGAGTTCTTCCAGTTACTTCGTAATTTTTTACCTTTAATTCATTATCATAAATTAAATCTACACTATTTACTTTTATTTTTTCTACTTCTTCTGGTAATTCAAATGCAATTGTTGGATTTTTATATAAATTATATTGTTCACTATTTTCTTTTAATATTGCTTTCATTTCCACTGTATTATCAACAACTGTGGATAATGTTTCTTTATTTACTTCTAATCTTGCTTCTGTTTTTGATTCCTCTAATTTTATTGTTGATTCTACTTTATTACTAATTTCTGTATTATATCCATATTCAATAGTTGTATTAAGCTCTGTTGCTTTTTTTATTAAATCTTTGTTTTGATTTTCTTTTATAGTTTTAGTATGTACTAATTCTAAGTCTCCTTCTTTAATAGGTGCTGTTGTTTTTACTTCTATTGCACTAGGTTCTTTTCCTTCATAATCAATAACAATATTTTGATTTTCATCAACTTGTGTTGCATTATCTATTGTTGCAAGAACTTCACCATTTTCATTTGTTATTGTTATTTTTCCATTTTCTCCAAGTACTTTATCAAATTCTTCTTTTTTTATAGTAGTTTTATTATATACAACATTTGCACTTGCTTCTTCATCATCACTTACATAGTTAGTTGCTTTTTCTGCAACTTTAATATAATCTTCAGTATTTGCTAAATTTACTGCAATTTTTGTTGTTTCTTCATAACTTCTATCTATTCCTGAATACAATTTTCCTTTATAAATTGAACTTTCACTATTTGATGCTGTTGTTTGTATTATAGCATCTTTTCCTTCACTTAATTGTGTTTTGTCTATAACTGTATTAGTTGAAAGCTCTTTTCCATCATATAATGTTACTTTTATTTCTGGTTGTAATGTAATATTATCTAATGTTGAATCTTTATCATAGATTAATGTCAAAACAACTTTTTCGTTACCTTCTTTTTTCCATAAAATGTTGTTTTGTTCATTTGGTTCATTAGTAAATTTAATTTCAACTGCAGATTCTTCATATTTATAATCCCAATGTGTCATAGTATTAAAATCTATTTTTTTCACTATAGTTGGTTGTTTATTATTTATAGTTGGTACTTTCATTTGAAGTTCCATTTCTTTTATAGGATAATTGTTTTCTTTTAATCCTAAAGCAACTTCTAATTGTACAACTCTTTTATCTTCTCCTGATACTTTCATTATTTTATTAGTTATAATATTTGTTGTACTTTCTATATTATCTACTGTGTTATTATCAACATATTCTAATTTTACTTCTCTTGAAGCTTTTATGGTAATATCTTTTTGTGTACTATCCATGTATTTACCATTTAAATTCAACTTACTTACCGCACTTAATAAACCTGCATCAAATATCTCCTTATTAACAGGTTTGATTTTCAAATCAACTTGTGCTGTAGTTCCAGCATTTATTTGATTTAACACTATTTTACTATCTTCAATTTTGTTTATATATTGATTACTTTGCTGTGTGTCAATAGTAAAATTACTATTTTCCAAAGTAATTTCTCCATTAAAATATCCTTCTTTTTTTACATTAATTAATAAAGATAAGATATTCCCTTCCTTTAATTGTGCATCAAATTCTACATTTTGATGATTTGTAGCTATACTACTTGCTGCATAGCTTACTAATCCATAGCCAACGTAAATAAAGTTAGCCATAGTTAAAGTTGCTAACAATATAACGACTGTCACTATTTTTAATACTTTATTTTTCATAGTAATCCTCCTTAGATTATAATATCTCTATGTACCATTATAACTCTCTTTTCCATTTTTTTCAATACTTTTGCGTGTTTTTTGATACTTTTTATGTTAATTATTGTTTTATTGTTACGGAAACACAATTTAATTTTATTTGTTATAAATATTACATTTTTGTATCTGTTTTATTACATTATAAATATATATCTGTTTTATGTCATAATTTAAGCCTCATTTCTTTGTAACATTTATACTTTTTATTTCATATAATAATACATAGTTAAGAGATTTATGAATATATTTATTTAAGAGGTGATATTTTTGAGCGACTTTAATTTTGATGAAAATACAATAAACAAATTAAAAAATATGATGAATAAGGGAGAACTTAATGATGTTATTTCTCAAATTCCCCCAGAAATGATACAAAATTTCTCTTCCATGATGCAAAATCCTTCTCCTTCCCAAGGCCAATCAAATAATTCAAATACTAACGGAAATACAGAATCAGAGCAAAACTCTTCAAATAATTCTTTTAATTTTAACAATATAGATATGAATACTATTTTAAAAATGAAATCTGTTATGGAAAAAATGAACAACAAAAATGATCCAAGGTCAAATTTATTATATTCTTTAAAGCCCTATTTAAGAGAAGGCCGAAAAGAAAAATTAGACCAATATGCTAACTTATTAAATGTAGCTAAAATTGCTGAATTATTAAAAAATGATAATAAGGAGAATCCTAATGCCTAGTTTTCCATTTTTTAGATTTCCTTATCAAAATCAATATTATCCCTACTATACTAATTATAATAGCCCTATAATTCAAAATACTAATAACTCAAATCCTAATATTAATTCAATTCCTTCAGAGGATTTTGAAAAAGAGCAAAAAGAAAATTCAGAGCAGAAAAAAAGATCATTTAAATATAATTCTTTCGGTCCAATTCATTTTGCAAATCCATTTGTTGAAACGAATTTAGATGAACCTATTTTAGAAATATTAGGAATCGAATTATATTTAGATGATCTTATAATACTTGGATTACTGTTTTTCCTTTACAAAGAAGAAGTTCATGATGAGATGTTATTTTTATCATTAATTTTACTATTATTAACTTAAGCTTTATTTATTCAATAACAATCTTATCTTCAACCACACTAATATATGCCTGTTTATGCAATGGTTCTTCTTCTCTGTCTATCTCTTTAACTATATTAGCTATTCTAACTTGTACAGCATCAAACAATCCAGCTGCAATTATAGCTTGCTTATTACCTTTTGCGCCCGCATGAGCTAAACCTCTAAGCGTCCCTAGAACTACAATATTATCAGATGCAATTACTTCTGCTCCAGAGTTTACATCTCCTAATATTATTATGCTTCCTTCTGTTTCTAATTTTTGTCCAGAACGAAGAGAACCTCTATGAAATTTTGTCTCTGATATTGCTATTTTTCTTTCAAAAGTTTTCTTTATGCTAGATAACCCTAGGCTTTTTGGCATGTCAAAATCTATTTCAACATCTATCTTGTCTTTAATTATTTCTTGGATTTCATCAATTTCTTTATTTTTTAATACTTTTCCAGTTACTTTTATAGGTGTTTTTTCTTCTTTATATAATTTTTTTAACTCTGGAAGCTTCTTTTTCAATGCTTCTACAATATTTTCTTGTTCTGCATTTTCATTTAATTTTATTAAGATTTGGTCCTTTTTTAAATTAATACTTACACTACTACTCCTCATTTTTACATCCTTTCTTATTTATTTTTTAGTTTAATATTTGTACATATGGAGTTGCACTCATATCTTCTTCTACATTTTGAGTGTTCATCCCAAAATATTCAGCCATAATATCTCTAACTACTTCTGCTGTATAGTTTCCATGTCCACCATTTTCTACCATAACAACAATTGCTATTTCTGGATTTTCAAAAGGTGCAAAACCTACAAACCATGCATGTACTTTATTTCCTGCAGCTTCTGCAGAACCTGTTTTTCCTCCAACGCTAATATTAAAATCCTTAAATCTTACATATGCTGTTCCTCCTGAATCACTTGTAACAGATTTCATTCCTTCTAAAACAGCATTCAAATAGTTTTGATTGATATTTATTTCTTCTGAATTATCATCTTCTATTCCCAACTTGCTATTTACAAACTTATTAATTTCTTCTCTTGAAGCTTCTGAACCATCTGCATTTCTTATTGTCTTTATAATTGTAGGATCTATTTTATGACCTCCATTTGCAAGCATACTAATATATCTTGCCATTTGTATAGGACTAAATTCATTATCATATTGACCTATTGCAGATTGAAGAGTATCACCTGCGCTCCATGGTTCATTATTATGTAGTTTTTGTTTTGATTCTTTTCCAGACACCACTCCTGCTGTTTCTCCTCTTAGTTCTACTCCTGTTTTACTTCCTAATCCAAAATATTTAGCAAACCTTACTAAAGTATCAATTCCCATTCTATCTGCTGTTTCATAAAAGAAATAGTTACAAGATTTTTCAATTGCACCAGATACATCTAAATATCCATGTCCCCTATGATAATCTGTATAATACCAACATTTAGGTTGGTAATCTCTATATTTTGTATAAATTCCTGTATCATTGATTTTAGTATTTGTATTTATAACTCCTGATTCTAGTCCAGCTATTGCTGTTACCATTTTAAATGTTGATCCTGGTGAGTAAGAATTTTGTATTGCTTTATTTACTAGTGGCTTTGCTTCATTGTTCGTATAATTATTCCATGCTTCTTGACTAATTCCTCCTACAAAGTCTGCCGGATTATAATCTGGATAACTAGCCATTGCAAGTATCTCTCCGCTATTTACATTCATAACTACACATGCACCAGCTTTTGCATCATATGCTTTTCCAAATCCACCACTTGCAATTTTTTGAATATTGGCTGCTAATGCATTTTCAGTTACTTTTTGTAAATTTGCATCAATTGTAAGTACTACATCAGAACCGGCCACTGCTTCCTCTGATATATATTCTGCAGTTGTAGTTCCTTCTACGTCCATATCTATTTGCTTTGTTCCATTTTTTCCTTTTAGATACTCTTCAAACACAGATTCAATTCCTGTTTTTCCAATAAGATCGTTTTGACTATATGTATTTTTTCTTGACTCATATTCTTCTGAACTAATTTGTGATGCATATCCTAATATATGTGATGCCAAATTTCCAGATGTATATTCTCTTACTGGCTGTACTACAATATTTATTCCAGTAAATTTATCTGAACTTTCACTAAATTCTGCTACTGCTTCTCTTGGTATGTTTTTAGCAATAGTTACAGATTTTGTACTACTATATCCCTTTTGTGCCAATTCATATCTAATAGCAATAATTTTTCTTATTTCTTGTACATCATTTGTATTTTTTATTTTATATTTGTCTTTAAATTTGTAAAAAGCTTCTTCTGCCGTAATATTTTCGTTTAAATTATTTGACTTCTTCCATTTTTGAAGTGTCTCATCAGAAATTTTGAATTCAAATGGGTCTATATTAATAGGAAATGAATCTACATATGATATTTCATACTTTTCCAATACTTCAATCATGTTTAATATATCTTGATTTAATGTATCATTATCGACTTTGCTTTTATACATTTCAAGTGAAAATTCCATTTTAGATGTTACAAGTGAAGTACCAGTTTTATCTAATATCGCTCCTCTAGATGCTTCTAAAACGCTCTCTCTTGTAAGCCTAGTATTTGATTGTTCTCTATATTCCGCTCCATGAATAATTTGAAGGCTAAATAGTTTGACAATCAATATAATTCCTACTATATATATAATAACTGTTAAAATATTATATCTTAAATTAACATTCGCTACTTTTCTATTTCTCGCCAAACTTACACCTTCTTTCTATTTTTCCAATTATTAAAAATATCTAGTTAATATTTTATTTCCTTTATATTCATTTTCTATATAATATCCAAACTTTTGAATTAATGGGTATAAAATAATAGTCATTATTACATTGTAAATAGTTTCTATAATTAAGATTATTAAAAAATTAAATATCTCAACATTTGTTGCTAAAAAAATGTAATTTAAGAAATACTTTAATACTTCAAATATTATAGTTGCTCCCGAAACCATGAACATAATTGTCATCCTACTATCTTTAGAAAAGTTTTTATCAAAAACTGCAGCTAAAAATCCTATAGCTCCTAAAGTCCCCGCATAAATTCCTATTTTATTTCCTAATAAAAAGTCTAGTACAACACCTATTGCAACACCATATGCCGTTCCCATAGTTCTACTTGCAAATAATCCAATAAACAATACTAGAATCACAAATAAATTAGGCATTACTCCTGCTATATTGAACCAACTAAAAAAGTTTGATTGTAAATAATATATAATAATTGTTGTAACTATTAAAGCAATATTAATCACTGTCTTTTTCAATTTGTTCACCTCTCTCTTATTTATTTGTGATAACTAAAACTGTATCTAATTTATCAAAATCTACTGCTGTTTCTACTAACGCATATCTATCAGTCATATTCTGTGTATTTGTTACTTTTTTAACTGTTCCAATATGAATTCCTTTTGGATAAATTCCACCTAGCCCTGAAGTTTCAATACTATCTCCTTGTATAATATTAGCATCTGTTGGTATATACATTGCTTTTAATGATGATTTTTCATCTAATGTTCCCTTACATACTATACTATCTTTCGTTGTACTCATTGAGCAACTTACAGAACTTGCAGTGTCTATTATAGTTTGAACTTTCGCTGTCGTATCAGTTACTGAAATAACATGTCCTACAAGTCCTTCATTTCCGATTACTGTCATATTTTCTTCTACACCATCTTTTTTTCCTATATTGATTATAATTGTTTTTGAATAATTACTAATATCTTTATTAATTACATACCCTGGAATAGTTTTATATTCTCCATATTTCTCTGTTAAATTTAGATATTCTTTTAATGTTTCATTTTGTGTCTTTATATTTTCCAATTCTCTTAATGATTGTTCTAATTCACTATTCTTTTGTTTTAACTCTTTATTTTCATCTTTTAAATTATTTATATCTGTAAAAAATGTGTTATTTCCACCTAATTTATTTTTTAAGTATGTTAAACCATTTTGTATTGGCATAATTAAATTAGTAGCTGCATTTTCAATGAAATTACTATTTGTTTCACCATTTGAAAATATAACAACTAAAATTAGTATAATTATTGTTATTATAATTCCAATTATCCCATTCTTTTTATTTCTGTACATCTTTTACTCCTTTTTTCTTATAAAAATTTTTATAATTTTTATAGTTTTTTATCTTCTACATCTAGCATTAACAAGAACTCTTTTTAATCTTTCTATATCTTCTAAAGTTTTTCCAGCTCCTCTTACTACACAATCTAAAGGTTCTTCAGCTACATAAACAGGCATTCCTGTTTCTAAACTTAATAGTTTGTCCAAATTTTTAATTAAAGCTCCTCCACCTGCTAAAACTATACCTTTTTCCATTATATCTGAAGCTAATTCTGGTGGAGTTTTTTCTAATGTCATTTTTACTACTTCTACAATTTTGTTAATTGATTCTTGAATTGCATCTTCTATTTGAACTGAAGTTACTGTTATATTTTTAGGTAAACCATTTCCCAAGTCTCTTCCTCTTATCTCCATTGAAGTTTCTGTCATTAATGGCATTGCACATCCAATTTGCATTTTTATTTGTTCTGCTGTAGTTTCTCCTATTGCTAAATTTTCTTCTTTTTTAATATAATTTACAATATCCTCATCTAACTCGTCTCCTGCAACTCTCAAAGAATGACTTACAACAATTCCTCCAAGAGAAATAACTGCTACCTCTGTAGTTCCTCCTCCAATATCAACAATTATATTACCACTTGGCTCTCCTACATCTAAAGATGCTCCAATAGCTGCTGCCATTGGTTCTTCAATTAAATACACTTCTTTTGCACCAGCTTGCAGAACTGATTCTTCCACAGCTCTTTCTTCAACTTCTGTAATTCCAGATGGAACTCCAACAACAACTCTTGGTTTTCCAATATTATATCTTTTAGCTACCTTTCCAATTATATTTTTAAGCATTAATTGTGTTGCTGTAAAGTCAGCAATAACTCCATCTTTTAAAGGTCTTACTGCTTTAATTTGTTCTGGTGTTCTTCCTAACATTTCTTTTGCTTCAGTACCTGTTGCCACAATATTTCCTGTTTTTCTATCAATTGCTACAACAGATGGTTCTTTTAATATAATTCCTTTTCCTTTTAAAGTTACTAAAATATTTGCTGTTCCTAAATCTATTCCAATATCTTTTGATCCCCATGTAAAAAATTTCATAAAATTCATTTTATCTAAACTCCTCCCTACTTGTCTTATATACCAATTTAAGAAAACATTTTTGAAAATATACTAGTATAATTCATATTACCTATAACCAAATGATCTAATAGTTGTATTCCCATTAGCTCAGATATTTCGTATAATTGTTCTGTAAAGACTATATCTTGTTTGCTTGGCGTTGAATCTCCACTAGGATGATTATGTACTACTATAATTTTAGGTGCTTTCATTTTTATTGGTTCTGATAAAATATCTTTTATTGAAACATTAGCAAAATTACTTCCACCTGTTGCTATATCTTTTATTTTTTGTATTTCATTTTTATTATTTAAAACAATAATTTTTACTTTTTCACTTTTTTCAAATTTCAATTCACTCATTAATATTTTAGCTAAATCATGTGGCTGTTTTATGGTTATAGCCTTATAATTTGATGTTTTAAACATTCTAATTGCTATTTCTGTTACGGCTTTTAATTGAATTGCTTTTACTTTTCCTATTCCTTTTATTTGCATTAACTCTTCTATTGATAGCGCTTGTAAATAAGATAAATCTTCTGTATCTGTATCATTTAATTTTAAAATTCTTTGTGCTAATTCTACTGATGTCTCATCCTTCGTCCCTGTTTTTATAATAATTGCTAATAATTCTGCATTAGACAATGTTTTTTCACCATATAATTCTAATTTTTCGTATGGTCTTTCTGATTTTGGTAATTCTTTCATTTTTATGGACAAAATATTTCCATTCCTTTCTTATCTAAATTGCCCCTATTTTGTCTTTTATATTTTTTTATATATAAATATTGCTAGTACCATACCTATAATACTTGATATACTTATTTTAAACATAAGTGCAAAAGTAATTTTAACAACACTTAAGTCTAAAACTATTGGATTTTCTAATCCAAAAACTTGATTATAAGAAAGCCACCAAAGCCAATCTACTTTAGATGCTAATTCTCCCAGCAATCCTCCTACCACTAACCCTGACAAAATAAATATTAGTAGTATCCATATATTTTTTTCTTTTGTTGCCATTATTTATACCTCCAAAAATTTTATTTTTCCTTACGGATATTCATTTTTAACACAGTAGTATTATATATTGAATTAGCAATTTTTTC
>ENA-UONW01001638-UONW01001638.1-human-gut-metagenome-genome-assembly--contig:-CS52-NODE-1638-length-25620-cov-5.014199_pt1 | contig 25620 bp, 25 predicted proteins | sample MGYA00242463_ERZ724010 | MGnify/ENA metagenome assembly ERZ724010 | reverse complement strand
CGGATATTGCCGATGCCGACGAGAGGGCCAGATACGATTATGATGACGGCTGGCTGATGATTATTCTCCGTGTACCATATTTCAAGAATACCGTTTCACGTACGCCTTATACCACCATTCCCTTGGGTATAATAATCAGAAACGATACTATCATTACTGTCTGCCACTATGAAGCGATGATGATGGAAGACTTCATCAGTCATCAGAAAAAGAGAAATATGGGATTCTCTGATGCTTCAGATCTGGTATTCAGGCTGTTTCTTTCTTCGGCTGTATGGTATCTGAAGTATCTGAAGAGGGTGAACTCGATGATTGAAATTGCCAAGCGCAACCTTGACCGTCAAATCGATAATAAAGACCTTGTTGGACTTTCGCGCTTGCAGGACAGCTTGACATATTTCGCCACTTCCATCAGAGGCAACGAGACGCTTCTCTCGAAAATCAAGTTCAGACTTCCTGTTGATGAACTTGACGCCGAACTTATCGAGGATGTAAACATCGAGATGAGTCAGGCGAGGGAAACGACTGCCATATACATCAACATCCTGAATTCGACGATGGACACGTATGCCAATATCATCAACAACAACATGAACAACGTCATGCGAGTATTGACATCGCTGAACATCATAATCATGGTACCTACACTCTTGTCGAGTTTCCTTGGCATGAACGTGACCAACGGGCTTGAGACCAAGTGGTGGGGATTTCCATCGGCCATAGTTGCATCTGTGTTCATAACAGGTGTGTGCTGGTTCTATTTCAGGCGAAAGAAATGGATTTGATGGTATAAATTTTCTATTGCGATGATTTTTTATTTTTCAGGTACCGGTAACTCCAGGTGGGCGGCTGAGGTTCTGGCTGAGCAATTGTCCGACAAGACCGTTTTCATTCCGGAGGCTGTCAAGCACGGAGGAACGTATGCATTGAAGAAGGGGGAGAAACTGGGATTCGTTTTTCCTGTTTATGCATGGGATGTCCCTGCTTTCATCTTGGACTTCATAGCTAAAGTCGATATAAGCAATGTCGGATATCTGTATTTCGTCTCTACATGCGGTGACGATACGGGGATGATGTGCCGTATGTTCGTGAAGGCTGTAGAACAGAGAGGATGGAACTGTAATTGCGGTTTTGCCATTAAGATGCCTGAGTCGTATGTGGCATTGCCCGGTTTCGATGTAGATCCGAAAGACAAGGAGGGCAAGAAACTGAGGGATGCTGAAAACAGAATTTCATATATTGCAGATTATATAGAACGTAGAGGAACGGGGATGTTCGACTGCATTCCTGGTCCGTTTCCGTGGGTGAAAACAAAAGTTCTAGGCGGTTTCTTCAATGCTTTTCTTATGGGAAGCAAGCCGTTTCATTCTACGGACGATTGCATCTCTTGTGGAAAATGCGTTGACGTTTGTCCTATGGGCAACATACATCTGTCGGATGGCGGAAGGCCGGTGTGGGGCGATGAGTGCGTAAACTGTTACGTATGTTATCATTCTTGTCCTGTCCATGCTATACGTTATGGCCGTTTCACCGACAAGAAAGGTCAGTATCTGCATCCTTAAGATACTTGTGTTTCAGTTCTTTAATGTTGCTTCGTTCTTCGGATTGTTTAAGCAACATTGTTTTTTGTGTAATAAAAAATAAGAATATAATAGACGTGAAGATATCAAAATATATAGTATGTGCATTTTTTGCCGCTTTTACGCTGCAGGTTCACGCGAAGGATAAGATAAGAGTAGTTTGCGCCGGTGATATAGATTTGGCAACGTTCAATGCAAAGGATGCCTTGAAGTATGAAAATCGCGACCCTTTTTTTTCGGTGGTACAGAATTCCATCAGGCATGCCGATGCTTCGTTTGCTTCGCTTGACGGTTCTCTATCTGATGCCGGTGAAGGAGGACTGAAACGTAGTCTTCGTCTGTACGGAGGCGGTGGCGATGTATCTTCATTTCTTTCAGATTTGGGCTTTTCGGCTTTCGGCTTGTCGGGCAGGCATGTGAGGGACAACGGCATGAGTGGCATAAAGTCTACTCTCAATGTGTTGGGCGAAAATAATATCAGTTGTGCCGGCATTAGAAATATATGTGAATACACTGTATTTTCTCGAGATGGTGTGGTCTTCGGTTTCGCTTCTTTCGGAAATGCGCCCCATACATTGTCGATGGCAGATTCGATAAAGGCCGGCAAGGTGTTGAAAAATCTGCGCTCTTGCTGCGATGTTGTGGTGGTCGGCGTTTCGGCAGATAATGTCCATGTGGCAGGTAATTATTTGCGCCGCGGTGACAAGCGAGATGCGTCTGTACGCAAGAAACTCAAGAAGGCCGCGCATTTTTATGTGGATTCTGGCGCCGACATCGTTTATTTTCATGGTGAAGATCTTCCGCAATCGATGGAGCTCTATCATGACAGAATTATAATGTACGGAATAGGTAATTATTGTGCACCTTTCCATTATTTCGAGGATGCTTATTATGATTATTCACCTCTGGTTGAAGTGGAGCTTTATGATGATGGAAGCTTCTGCAGCGGTAAGATTCTAGGAATTGAGCATGTGGCTACTAAGGGACTGGTTATAGAACGTTACCGCAAGATGGTTGAGGGGATAAGGCGCAAGACGCTGATGGATTTTCCTGATTCGAAACTAAACATTGACGAGAATGGCGACATAGTTCTGAAAGAGGGCAGTCGTGTGCTGGGCCAGATAAAACAGCTGGTAAGTGTTGCCAAATCGCGATTAGGTGCAAGATACAGAGCCGGTGCCAGTGGACCTAATTCGTTTGACTGTTCAGGCTTTACCAGTTATATTTTTTCAAAGATAGGTATATCGCTGAAACGTTCGTCGCGTGACCAATTCACTCAAGGGCGCTCTGTAGACAAACGTAACATTAAGGTCGGCGATCTGGTGTTCTTCAGCGGAAGCGTTGCTTCGAAGACCATCGGTCATGTTGGCATGGTGATTTCTGTTGACCATAAGAACAATGACTTCCGGTTCATTCATGCCAGTCCTAAGGGGGGCATACGAGTTGACGATTTTGCTGCTCAGCCGTATTATGTCCGTCGTTATAAGGGTGCTAGGCGAGTGTTTGCTGATTGATATGGGATTTTTATAAAATAAAGCAGTTATGAAAAATCTTTTTATTGTATTATCAGTCTTTTTCTGTTCCGTCATGTGTTGTTCGGCACAGACTGCAAAAAGTGGAACTTCGATGCCGGTGGTCGGGTATCTGTGCAACAAACCGTTGCCTCATATGCCGGTAAGACTGGACGTGTTGTTCATCGGCAATTCTTTCTCAATCGACACGAATGAAGCCATGCCTTCTATATTGAATTCACTAGGTATGAGCATGGTCAACATATACGTGCTTTATCGACCTGGATGTTCGCTCAAGCAGCATTATGATAACTTGAAGTCGAATGAAAAGGTGTATGAGATGTACCGTTACAACCGCAGCGGTGTAAAAAAGATAGAGAAGGCTATAAGTCTGCGTGAAGGTATGAGGCGATTCCCGTATGATGTGGTTGTCTTTCAGCAATATTCGTTGGAGTCCGGAATTTATTCGACATATGAACCTTATCTTTCCAAGTTGGTTCAGGCTTACAGCATACTTACCATTAGTCCTAGAACGACATATGCATTCAATGAGACTTGGGCATATTCGTCGAAGCATAAGAATATCGGCAGATATAAGGATCAGGCGAATATGTACAGGAGCATATGCAATGCGGCGCGCGAGATGAAGGCGCGTTCCGGCATTGACATAATCATTCCTTGCGGTACTGCGGTGCAGAATGCGCGCCGGGTGAAGGCGCTAGCAACAGAAAATGAGTTTACACGCGACAACCAGCATATTGACCTCACAATGGGACGTTACCTGTTGGCTTGTACATTCTTTGAGTCGGTTATAGGACCGTGCTATTCACGCAGCATACGTGATGATCTTTCAATAATAGGCAAGAACGGTACAAAAGGACAAGTGAACAATACCAATAGGCGTTTGCTTCAGAATTGTGCCAGGCTGGCCGTAGCCAACAATTTCAATGTATCAGAATTTGCTGGTGAGTAGGCTTGGTTATTGTTAATTTATGTTATATATAAGCCGAGGGGCAAGGAGTCCTGCTCCCTCGGCTTGAATATTAACATTCTGTGCCATATCTTCGTATACTTGAAAAACATTTATGGCATTTTTATTATGAAATATCGTTATAGATTCAGTGCTCTTTGCATAGGATTGGCTAGTTTTTTCTGTACTTACGCCCAGACAGACGGCGGTGGTGCCCAGTCAGGCAATGCTTCAGAGGCGGATGTCAAACTTCTGAATTTTGTAAAGAGTGTGAATGCGTTCAATTACCTTTATCCACAAGAAAAAGTCTATCTGCATTTCGATAACACCGGTTATTTTATCGGTGAAACGATGTGGTTCAAGGCTTATGTGGTATGTGGCCCTAATCATGTGCCGACCAACATGAGCGGTGTGCTTTATGTCGAGCTTCTAACTCCCGAAGGTCAGATTGTGCAGAGCAGCAAGCTGAAAATAGTGAATGGGCAGGCGGACGGCCAGTTTGCATTGTCGCGAGTGATGACGGCCGGATATTACGAGGTCAGGGCATATACACGCATGATGCTCAATTGGGGTGAGGATGCTGTATTCAGCAGGGTCTTCCCGATTTTTGACCAGGCAAAGACCGTTGCCGACTTTTCTGCCCCCAAGATGAGTATACAGCCTCAAAGCATAGCCAGGCCGATGATGCGTCCTAAGGCTGAAACTCTGAAGAAGGTAAATATGTCGTTTTATCCTGAGGGCGGTTATCTTGTGCGCGGGCTTCAGTCGCAGGTGGCATTCAAAGTCTTCAACTCGGATGGAGCCGGTGAGGATGCCGAAGGATGTGTTTGCCGGAAAGGTACAGGTGAAGTTGTTGCCAATTTCAAAGTTATGCATGGCGGCATAGGTTCTTTTTCGTTTGTGCCTGCCGACGACAAGTATGAGGCCAAGATTACTGTCGGTGGAAAAGAATATGAATTTGATTTGCCTGAAGTAGAAGATGACGGGTATGTACTTTCTGCCAATATGATGAGAGGAGATAAGGCAGTGGTCAGTGTACAGCGCAGTGCCGGAGTGGCTGATGAGCCAGTGGCTTTGGCTATATCCAACGGCGGTAATGTGTATGCTTTTGAGAAAGTTGCTTTTAATGCCGACGGATTGTATATGCTGGCCATTGACAAAAATGCATTGCGTGCAGGTGTAAATCAGATTATATTGTTCAATCAGGAAGGCAAGGCTATATGTCGCAGAATGGTTTTCAAGAGACCTTCTTCGTATCTGCAGTTTGTGCAGACGCAGGATAAGGAGACATACAAGCCTTTCGAGAAGATATGCATGGATTTTTCTCTTTCCGATACTGAAGGGAAACCTGTACAGACGGCTTTTTCTCTATCTGTCAGAGATGCATCAAAGAATACTCCAGGTTCTGATGCAGGAAATGCTATGGCGAATCTCCTGCTTAGTTCTGATTTGAAAGGCTTTATAGAGAATGTGGATTATTATTTTGAAGCTGATGACATGGAGCATAACGTTGCTCTTGATCAACTTATGCTTACTCAGGGGTGGTGCCGCTATTCATGGGAACAGATGATACACCCTTCAGATTTCAAGATAGAACATTATATTGAAGAAGGGTTGACGATAAAGGGGAAGTTGCTGTCCACTTTCAGAAAGAAAATCAAGGAGGGCATAGATGTCGGTGTTGTGCTTTACGATGAAAAGTCTGGTGCACACAAGAATGGACATGCCGTAACTGATAGTTTAGGCGATTTTGCCTTCCAGTCGGAGGATTTTTATGGTACGTGGAAGATGAACATAACAACGCGAGAGGATGGAAAGATGAAGGAGATGAATGTGCATCTTGACAGACAGTTCTCGCCGGACGCGCGCAGATACCAGCCATTGGATACGTGGATGACGATGCCGGAGAAAAAAAGTGTATCAGGCGAAGCTGCCGCAGCTGGTGGTAATGACAGTTATGTGTATAGAGGATACGAGAAACTCTTGCCTTCTGTTACGGTCAGTGCGGACAAGAGATGGATGAAGGGCAGAAACATTTCCATTGCAAATGTTGTTTATGACCTCGAAGATGAACGGACAAGGATGGATGATACCGGAGAGTATTATCTGGAATCTGTATTCGATTATCTGGAACGGCAGAACAAGCATTTTTCTACAGAGATGGTTTATGACAATGAAGGCCGCATCAGGCATAAGGCTACATACAGAGGACGTCCGGTCAGATTCATAATTGACAATAAAGAACGCACGGTCGTTGATATTGAAGATATTACCGCTAATGATATCGAAGCCATACTTATTGCTGATTCTTACGGTGTGGCACAACGGTTCATGAATTCTTCTCGTGATTCAGTCGGCGGAAATTTCGATGCACGAGGACTTGCCGATACTTCAGACGGTAATGGCGGACAGTCGTCTGGAGGCGCAAATAATGATTCACAAGATGGCGCAATCAGTGCAGGCAACGTAAATACGCAGGATATTAATAAGACTGTTTTGGTATTTGTTTATACTGATTGGAAACGTACGCCGGACAAAAAGGGCGTCAGAAAAACTCTCGTGCAGGGATTCTCTAAACCTCTGGAATTTTATTCTCCAGAATATGAAGGTATGGTTCTTCCTGATGAACGCGATTATAGACGTACATTATATTGGAATCCTAATGTGAATACAGATGCCGTGGGTAAAGCTTCGGTTGTGTTCTACAACAATGAAGATTGCAGAGTAATGGATATCGATGCGGCGGCTGTTTCGACTTCTGGAGACATCGGAGTGCTGGAAAAATAGCATTTGTGGCATGTAGGCTTTTCTTTTATGCTATTTGCCGTATTTTGGGCGTTTTATAGGGATAACCCTATATCGATGTAGGGGAAATCCGTGCATAAAAGTCCTTTAAATTTGTATATTTGTAATGTGCAAAGGTAGGCACATGAATATATTTGTATAATTTTGTGCTGAATTTTGCATATGAGAGTGATAACAGAAAGATCTTTACTTGATTAAATTTTAGGAGCGATATGAAACGGTTAGTAATTTTTTCGGCAATGCTTGCTTTTACTCAGCTGAGCATCATAGCGCAGGACGATCTTTATTTCTTTCCTGAAAAAAGTAAGGAGCAGAAAACAGAAGTCAAGGTTGAAAATAAGACAAAGGCACGTGAACCGGAATTGGTATTCAAGGGCAATGCCGATGTTGAAGTATACAACACGTCCAGCAGGGATGAAGACGAGTACAACAGAAGGTATATGTACAGCGGAGATGGTGCGGATGTCGCAGTTCCTGACACTATTGATTCTGTAGAACCTGACATTTATGATGATGAGAACGATTACCAGTATTCACGTCAGATACTCAGATTTTACAGCCCTCATGTTGGTGTATATGTGAGCAGTCCTTATTATTGGGATTTGGTTTACGGTTATGGAGCATTCGATTATCTCTATGCAGATCCGTTTTTCTATTATGACCCGTATTACTGGAGCTGGGGATGGTCGTTCGGTTGGGGATGGCGTCCTTGGGGGTCTTGGTACGGCCCATTCTGGGGATGGTATCATCCATATCATTGGGTAGGATGGGGATGTGGTCCTTGCTGGCATAATGCACATCCTGTACGTTATAATCCTAACAGAGGAACATTTACAAATGGATACGGCCGAGGCAGCAGAATAAGAACCGGTGATATGGTTCAGACTGGCAGAACAAGTGCTTTCAGTAGAACAAGTATTCTTAACAGAACAAACAGCGGTTACAATAGAGGCAGCTACAGCACTGGCTCACGCGGCACATATACAAATGGCAACGGACAGACGTTGACCACAAGAAGACGTACTTATACACGTGGACAGGGCAACAGCAGTTCGGAATCCGAGACTCGTACACGCAGAACGTCATCTTTCAATCGTTTAAACTGTGAGAGTACAAGGAACACTCCTACGTACAGCAGACCTAGCAGTACCCGTTCGGGCAGTTTCTCTTCACCGTCTAGATCTGGCGGTTTCGGTGGCGGTTTCGGTGGCGGATCGCGCGGTGGTGGCGTAAGAAGTGGCCGCAGGTAATTTTTAAATATTCCTGATTGTTTGGAATAAAAGCTGTATTTATAGTATTTAAAAAAAATGAATGATATGAAAAGGTATATATCAGCAGCGCTTATGCTTCATGCTTTCATGACGTACAACGCATTTGCACAAGATACTTATGACGCAGAGCGTTTCGCGTCATCCGATCTTAACGGAACAGCCAGATATGTCGGCATGGGAGGTGCTCTTGGCGCCTTGGGAGGTGATATATCTGTCATGTCGACAAATCCTGCCGGTACAGGATTATTCAGGTCGAATGAGGCGGCCGTGTCATTTGGCTTGCTGTGGGGAGATGACGGTGTTCTTGGTAAGCATGCTGTTCGACCTTCCATAGACAATATAGGTCTCATAATTTCATCGCGTGTTGCTGAAGGACAGAAGGGACTGAAGTATATCAATTATGGAGTGAATTATGTCAAGAGAGCAAATTATTTCTCGAATCTGAACTGCAGTGTAGGACATCTCAACGGCGTGTTTTCACAGACAAATCAAATTGCCGATCTTGCAAATATGTGCTATGACGGCAATTATGAGAGCTGGGGATTGCTGGCAGATATGTCTACAGCATTGTTTGACGAAGACGGCAATCTGGTACACGAGGGCATAATAAATGAGGATGAATCCGGGTATTATGGTGTCGGTGCTGAACAGGCCGAATATAGACGTGCCACTTACGGAAGCAACATTCAGTGCGACTTCAATATATCTATGAATGTTTCCGACCAGTTCTTCTTTGGACTTGCATTGGGCGTATATAATATTGATTACAATCGTGAGTCCTTGTATGGAGAAGTCGGCACGGACGGCAATTATTATTCGTTGAGCAACTGGTATCAGACTACCGGAGATGGAATAGATGTCAAATTCGGTTTCATCTGTCGTCCTATTGCGGATTCGCCTTTCAGATTCGGAATCAGTGTGCATACACCTATATGGTATTCATTGCGCGACCAGAATGGAGCTTATCTTAGTCTCAACGGCAATTATGTGTCGAGTGGAGATGGTGGTGTTTATGATTATTCATATCGCACCCCATGGGTGTTCGGCTTGAGCGTCGGACATACAATTGGTACTAATTTTGCCATTGGTGCGGAATATGAGTATTCTGATTATTCATCAAGCAAGTATACGACAGATGATGGGTATGAGAATGCTTATTTCAGGCAGATAAACGATAATACGAAACGATTCCTTCAAGGTGTCAGCACCTTCAAAATCGGTATGGAGTATAAGCCTGTTGATGCTTTCAGTGTGAGAGTTGGATATAATTATGTATCTTCTCCAATGAAGAGCGACAGTTACAGGATTATTGCAGCCGACGGTCCGTTCACAGAAACGGATTTTACAAACTGGAAGGCTATCAATAGAATTACTTTCGGATTCGGATATAGATATAAGGTCGGATATATTGATTTTGCTTATCAGTATTCTGCTCAAAAAGGTGATTTCTATGCTTTTGATGATATCGACCTTAAGCCGACGGAAATCAGCAATAACCGAAGCCAATTCATGTGCACACTTGGTTTCAAGTTTTAACTCATAGAAAAAGGCATACATCTGATGAGTTCCATATAGGATAACATAAGATGTATGCCTTTTTTTTGTCCTTTTGATAATGCTGATATGGCTTTTCTCACTTCTTATAGAAGTTATGTAGATTGTGCAGGTTCCATTTGTTCCTATGACTGATATTATGATATTTCATTGAGTGCCCTGATATGTTTCCTGTAAAGTTTCAGCAGTTTTCCTACTGGATTCTTTTTATATTGTTTTTGTAGGGCTGCTTTAGCTTTTGCAACAATTTCTGCTTTTGATTCAGATAGTGAGGATTTCTCAAGTTCTTGTATTTTCAATGTTAGTTCTGACCATGCATCCAGCATATTGTATTCTGTTTCAGTCAATGTCATGAAAGAACCGTGCTGTGGCTTGAGGTTGTTGTCTTGTATCTCTTTTGATTCGCTGACGTTTTCCATTGATGCATCAGCTGTACATATTCTGTAGCTTTTTCCTCCTGAATATCTTATGTATGCAATGAGCCATTTATTGGAGTCTATTTTGCGAAAAGCGCTTGGGCCTTCTACATTTTCTTTCCCCTCATTGGTTATGTGTAATTTCATTTTCCAGTTTTTGTCTCCGAGTTTGTCGAATGTTGCTTTGTAGATGCCTCTTTCAAAACCAGATGCACCTTCACGTTTGAAGAGTACATTGTAGACACTGTCGCAGTCGTTCCATGTTATGTCACAGTCTATGACGGCTCGTCCTGCGTCATAGAGTACACGTGGTTTAGTCAAATCTGTAAAAGATTTATTTGAATATGAATAGTATATCTTGTCGTATTTATCATCGGGATTGGTGCTGAGCATAGAGTAATATATGAAATATCCTCCTTGTCCGTTGTTGTAATCTTTATCCCATATAACCTGTGGTGCCCACACTCTGTTGATTTTCGTGTAGTCTTTAAATACATCGGGGCTTTGCGGATCTGAGAAGATTTCGCTTCCTTTTCTGAAGTCGAACGACACTGATGTCCAGTGCACAAGGTCATTGGATTTAAGAAGGTCGATGCCGTGGTTGAACCAAGTTCTGCTCTTGTGGTTGCTCATGTCGGTAGTCACCATGACATATCCGTTGTTGTCAGGAGCACGATAGATAAATGCATCACGTACTCCTCCTTCGATTTCTGCTACATCTTGAGCCTTATAGACTGGTTGGTTGTTGAGCAGATTGTGGTAGATTAATCCTCCGTCCTCTTTTTTGCCGATGGCATATAGGGTTTCTTCTTTATCTGTGGCCATATGACAGTATAGATATCCGTACATGTTGTCGTCTTTGGCGAGTGTCACGTCGTATGTGTATGTGCCACCGTCTGTTTCTGCAGTAATGGAGCCTGCGTGGATGCAGTTTTTCTTTGGCAGTTTCTTCACCAGCATTTCGTTTCCGAAGAGTGTGATGTATTCGTTCATGCCCTTTTCGGATGAAGTGAATTTCCATTTTATGATTTTTCCGTCAACCTCAGCTGGAAGATGAATGTTGTTTCTCATGGCATTGAACTGATGGCATACAGCTTTGGATATCATGTATCTCAGGCTGGTCGTGTCGATGCATGATGATTTTTCAGAAGGGTTTTGCGCGTTAATGTTAACTTGCAGCGCAAGGGATGCCATCGCTAGAAGCGGGTATGCAATTTTTTTCATGATTTGATTTTGAGAGTTTGTTATTGTTATATGATGTTTTTCAAGTCTTGCAAAATTATCCGATTTGAACTTTATATAAAAGCATATACTTATTAAAAATAAATTTTTGTCGTTTTTTTTAGTCGTACAGAATGAAATGCTTAATTTTGTGGTTAACGATCTAAACATGAAACATTATATGAAATTCAAAATCGCATCCTTGTTTTTTCTTTTTCTTCCGCTGGCTTCGTGTGCCCAGGAGAAGCAGTGCTGTGTAGAATGTGCACCTTTGTATGGCAAAACAATAAATGTTATCGGCGACAGTTATGTGCGTAATCATCGTCGTCCTGTCAGTGAGGCATGGCATTACAAGGTTGCCGAGAAGTACGGAATGAAGTACAACAATTATGGACGCAACGGATGCTGCATAGCTTTTGACAGAACCAAGGACGGATTCGGTAAGCCTTTGTGGGAGAGATATAAGGAAATGACAGATTCGGCCGATTATGTACTTGTTATAGCTGGCCATAATGATGCCGGAATGGTCGGAAATAGTGCCGATTCACTGAAAGTGTTCAAGACGAGGATGGCAGAATTGTGCGAGAGGCTGATTGAAAAATACCCTTCGGCAAAACTGGCATTTGTGACTCCATGGAATGTTGGACGTCCAGGATTCGACAAGGTTATAGAGGCGATGAAGCAGATCTGTGCGCGTTATTCTATTCCTATCTTCGATGCGTCGGCAAAAAGCGGTATATATGTAAGGAATGAGAATTTCCGTAAGAAATATTTCCAGGCTCCATCCGATACTGCACATCTTAACGCGGAAGGACATGATCTGTTTATGAACAAAGGAGAAAGTTTCCTGTTGTCTTTGTAGTTTATGCAACAGGAAACTGAAGACATTTAAGCTTCAAATATTATAGAAACAAATATTAATGAAAAATATCTGATGATGAAGAGTTGTATAAAATGCTGTATGCTTGCCGTGGTATTTCTCTTATGCGGAGCTGCAGTAAATGTTGCTTATGCGCAGAGTAAGAAATTTTCAGTGCTGGGAGATTCGTATTCAACATTTGAAGGTCTGATAAGTCCTACTTCGAATGCATGTTGGTATTTCAAGGACCATACAGCAGGCAAGACTAATGACGTTAAGTCTTCAGAACAGACATGGTGGAAAATATTTGAATCCCAAAGCGGGTACAAATTGGAAACAAATAATTCATATTCTGGTGCGACGATTTGCTGTACAGGATACCGTAAGGAGGATTACAGTGACCGTTCTTTTATCAGCCGAATGTTCAATCTTGGAAATCCTGATTTGATTCTTGTTTTCGGTGCGACAAATGATTCATGGAGCAATGCTCCGATAGGAGAGTATAAGTATGATGGCTGGACAAAGCAGGATTTGTATTCTTACAGACCGGCATTGTCGTATATGATTTCGCAGATGAAGATGATGTATCCGAAGGCAAGAATTGTTTTCGTGTTGAATTCGGATTTGCGTGACAGCATTGATGCTTCGACAAAGGAAATCTGTGCTCATTACAGTATTGAGGTCTTGGAACTCGTGAATGTAGACAAGATGGACGGACATCCTTCCATTGCAGGAATGAAACAGATTGCTGATCAGATATCAACTTATTTGAAGAATTAAAAATGTACTGTTTGTATGGTTAAATCTGTAATAGATGTACATACGCATACGCTCGTCAGCGGACATGCGTTTTGTTCTTTAAAGGAAATGGTGAATATGGCTGTTTCGAAGAATCTAGAGATATATGGCATTACAGAGCACGGACCTTCGATACCTGGAACGTGTGATCCTCTGTATTTCAGAAATATGTATCTGGTACCGCGTCACTATGGAAAAATGACTTTGCTTCTTGGTGCGGAATTGAACATACTTGATTATTCCGGAACAATTGATCTTGATGAAAGATATATGTCGTGTCTTGATATAAAGATTGCAGGTTTGCACGGTGTATGTTACAAGAGTGGTACAAGGGCTGAAAATACGTCTGCTCTTATAGGTGCCATAGAAAATCCTTATATAAATATTATAAGCCATCCATGTGACGGCACGGCGTCCGATTTTGACATCGAGGCGGTTGTATTGGCATCTAAGAGATGCGGAACATTGCTTGAACTAAATAATCAATCGTTGAATCCGCATAGGCACAAAGTGCATGCTGTACCTTATAATCTGGAAATGTTGCGTTTGTGCAAAAAGCACGATGTGCATATCATTATGGGGAGCGATGCGCATCATGATTCATACATAGCCGACTATCAGTATCTGGAGCCGCTTATTAAAGAAACAGAATTTCCTGATGAACTTATTGTAAACGATAAACCTGGTCTCTTCAAGTCTATAATAGACAGCAAGAGTACCAGGTCTTGATATTTTATCAGATGCCGCCATCGGTAGGAGGGTCTACAGTAAGCTCCTCTTTTCCCGGTGCGGCTTCGGATGTGTAATCCTTTTCAATAGAGATGTTTCCGTTAGGTGATATAGTCAGGGTCATAGGAAAATATAGCTCGTCGTCTTCAGGGTCACCTATACTTGCCACGAAATTGAAGTTTGAATGATCGCCGGCTTTGTCATAATTGAAGACAATTCCCAGCAATACCGAATTTTTCATGAATTCGGCTGGCGCTACCTCCTTGAATGATTCTCTTGTGAATGTGTGTGTGAATATTTCTGATGAACCTTTTTTGATTGAAAGTTCAACCTTGTTGTCGTAGAATGCTTTTCCTGCGACATTTTTTACTTTTGCAAGTCCTTCGTCGGCCTTGCGCGATATGGTATATCTGTAGGTTGTACCATTGACGGTTACAGTATCGGATATGTTAGACGACTGCATCTTTCCTGTTCCGGTTACTGTGTCCGTTACTAGTTTCTGAATGTCTTCAGATTTGCGTTCCTGCTGTTCTCCTCCGCATGAAGCCGACAAAATGCAGGCTGTGGCTACGGTAGCCCAATAAACTACTTTCATTTGCGTTTCTGTGTTGTTATATAGTACAAATTTAATTAAAACTATATGATATGAGCAAACCAAACATACATTTTGTCTAATTTAATAGATTGTTCGTTGGCGTACTTGTAAAAAAGGGAGTATCTTTGCATTAATACATAAAAAAATTAATGCAATGTCAACAAAGAAATTTCATAACAATTGGCATACTCTGCCGGGAGAACCGTTGACGGAAATGGACAAAAAGATACTTTTCTTTCAGAAAAAAGGTCATCTTGTTCCAACGAGAAATCTGATAAAGACGCCAGAGCAGATAGAAGGCATTCGCCGAAGCGGTGTCGTGAACACCGGAGTATTGGACTTGGTTGCCAAGGAAATTCATGCCGGCATGTCTACAGCAGAAATAGACAAGCTTGTGTATGATTATACGGTTGAGCATGGCGCGATACCTGCGCCGCTCAATTATGAGGGCTATCCGAAAAGTGTTTGTACGAGCATCAACGAGGTTGTCTGCCACGGTATACCAAGTGAAGATGAAATACTTGAGGAAGGTGATATTATTAATGTAGATGTTTCAACAATCCTTGATGGATATTATAGTGATGCGTCAAGAATGTTCGTTATAGGAAAAACCAGTCCCGAAAAGCAGAAACTTGTGGATGTGGCAAAGGAATGCCTCGAAATCGGCATGGAGGCTGCAAAACCTTACAGCTTTGTCGGTGATATAGGAAATGCCATACAGAAGCATGCACATAAAAATGGTTTTTCTGTAGTGCGTGACCTTTGCGGACACGGAGTGGGACTTGAATTCCACGAGGATCCAGAGGTGCTTCATTATGGTAAAAAAGGTACCGGCATGCTCCTTGTTCCTGGTATGGTGTTCACTATTGAGCCTATGATAAACATGGGAACGTGGGAAGTATTTATTGATGAAGATGACGGCTGGACGGTTGTAACCGAAGACGAACTTCCTAGTGCACAATGGGAACATACATTCGTAATGACCGAAAACGGATTGGAAATTTTGACCTATTGATTGTGATTTGCAACAGTTTGATTTAGAACTTTAAATAGAAAAATATATTATGCAGGATATATATATATTGGGCATAGAGTCGTCTTGTGACGATACTTCAGCTGCTGTGCTGAAAAATGGAATACTTTTGTCTAATGTTACGGCAAGCCAAGCCGTGCACGAGGCTTATGGAGGCGTCGTTCCTGAATTGGCATCAAGAGCGCACCAGCAGAATATTCTGCCTGTGGTCGATCAGGCTATTAAGCGTGCAGGAGTAACAAAGGATATGCTTTCTGCTGTCGCTTTCACCCGCGGTCCTGGATTGCTGGGCAGTCTGCTTGTAGGCGTTTCTTTTGCTAAAGGATTTGCGCGTGCTTTGGGAATACCTCTTATAGATGTCAACCATCTTCAGGGACATGTACTTGCACATTTCATAAAAGAAAGCGAGGATGACAATGCGAAACCTCCATTCCCGTTTATTTGTCTGCTTGTCAGTGGAGGCAACTCTCAGATTATTAAGGTCAATGCCTACAACGATATGGAAGTGCTGGGGCAGACAATTGATGACGCCGCAGGTGAAGCCATAGATAAGTGTTCGAAGGTTATGGGACTTGGATATCCTGGCGGACCTATCATCGACAAGCTTGCGCGTCAGGGTAATCCTGAAGCATATCATTTTTCAAAGCCTCATATACCTGGATATGATTACAGCTTTTCCGGTATGAAGACATCTTTCCTGTATTCTTTGCGCGATTGGTTGAAGGATGACCCTGATTTCATCGAACATCACAAGGAAGATCTTGCCGCATCGCTGGAGCGTACCGTTGTAGATATTTTGATGAACAAGCTTAGACTTGCTGTCAAGGATACCGGCATAAAGCATGTTGCTGTTGCCGGAGGTGTTTCTGCCAACAACGGATTGCGTAACGCGTTTAGAGAACATGCCGATAAGTATGGTTGGACAATATATATTCCGAAGTTCAGCTATACAACCGACAATGCCGCTATGATTGGCATAACAGGTTATTTCAAGTATCTTGACAAGGATTTCTGTTCTATTGACATGCCTGCTTATGCGAGAGTAACGAAGTAAGGTACTTCTATTCAAACAACATTATAGTAAAATATGGACGACAGACATGAAACTTTATCTGTGTGTGAATGCATACAGCGTATAATGACAAACCATAACTTCAAGTTGGCGACTGCAGAGAGTTGTACAGGAGGACGTATAGCTTCGGCATTGACAGCTGTGCCTGGTTCGTCTGCTTATTTTATAGGATCTGTGGTTGCTTATCAGAATGAAGTTAAAGAGCGTCTGCTCGGCGTCGACCCTGATGATATATCAGAATATGAGGTTGTCAGCAAGGAAGTGGCTGTATCGATGGTGAAAGGTGCATGCCGCCTTTTTTCAACAGATTATGCTTTGGCTTCTACCGGATGTGCAGGTCCCGACGGCGGTACACAAAAGAGCCCTGTCGGTACAATATGGCTGGCATATGGCTCTGCAGACAATGTTGAAACGTTCTGCTGTACTGCCGACCACGGTCGTGTGGCCAATGTTGAGAATGCGGCGGCTACAGTACTTGAACTGTTTGCCGAGTATCTGTTGAGCAAGTATCCGAACAAATGAATAATTATTTGAAATGAAGGAAGTTCGTTTTTTTTATGTTCCTGATGCCGCCGACAACGACGAATTGCCGGATGAGGAGGCCGTTCATGCAATAAGAGTATTGAGGCTCTCTCCTGGTGATGAAGTTATGTTGATGGATGGGGCGTATACATTCTATAAGGCTGTTATAACATCGACGACAAAGAAACAGTGTTTTTACAGCATCACAGAAGCTCTTAAGCAGGAACCTTTGTGGAATGCACACCTTCATCTTGCTATGGCACCGACAAAAAGCATTGACAGGGTGGAGTGGTTTGCCGAAAAAGCTACGGAGATTGGCTTTGATGAACTGACTTTTCTTAATTGCCGATTTTCAGAACGAAGGACCGTAAACGTCGGCCGTATAGACAGAATCGTCGTTTCTGCAATGAAGCAGAGCCACAAGCCGTCTAAGCCGAAGGTCAATGATATGATTGACTTTCATGATTTTGTCCATTCTGTTGAAAGTAAGGCCAAGTTCATATGTCATTGCTGGGATGCATCGGACAACGAATCGCTGCATGAACTGAAACCGCTGAAGGATTTGATTGTCAAGAGTGAGGATACAGTGGTCCTGATAGGGCCTGAAGGTGATTTCAGCCTAGACGAAATCTTGGATGCACAGGAAGCAGGATTTGTTCCTGTCAATCTCGGCCGCAGTCGGTTGCGTACCGAAACGGCGGCACTTGTAGCTGTGCATCTGATGAATCTTGCCAATCAGTAAATCTTTAATTGAATAAAAATATTTATATTTATGAAAATCATTAAGTTATTTCTGCCGTTATTACTTATCGTAATGCTCGTTTCTTCGTGCGATAAGTCCGATTATGTTGATGCAGTTCCAAAGAACGCTTCATTGGTCGTTGAGGTAAATATGGCTGATATAGCCGATAAGGGAGGAATAGCAGAGTCAAAGTTGTTTGCATCGGTCAAGTCCAATCTTGATTATGTTGTAAGCGGTGACGATAAGGCAAAACTTATAGAACTTTTAGACAATCCTGAAAAAATGGGCATAGACTTTACAGTGCCTGTGTATGCTTTCACAGCTTCTGGCAGTTTGGGCATAGTTGCCCGTGTGGCAGATGAGGGCTCTTTTGAGGATTTCTTGAATATATTGACGAAGCAGGGTTTTGCTGTGCCGCCAACCGAAAGAGATGGTGCGAAATGGGTTTCCCTTCTCGATGAATTCGATATGGTGTATAAGGATGACATACTCCTTATCACAATGCCGTTGGAGTCGGACGGCAGCGCAATGAACAAACGTAATGCGGCCGCTTGGATTTCGCTCGATGAAGATGAAAGCTTCATCAGTACAGAACATTATGAGCGAATGCAGGAAGCAAAAGGGGATATCATCGCATATTTCAGTGTCAATGAATATGCCGGCAAGTTGAGAACCCTGATGTTTAAGGACCTCCATAACGCTGATGTTTCGGCTCTTGCGTCACTTAGCTTTGAAGACGGGTGTGCAAAGATGAAGGCTTCTTTATACGGTACTGACGACAAGGTGAAAGATGCTATCAAAAAATGCGGTAAGAACATGAGGAAGATAAGCGGACAGTATATTGATTCGCCTATGGAGGATTTCATGGCCTGGTTCTGCTGCAATGTCGATGGCAACTGGCTTCTTCCTATTCTGAAGAGCGATAGTGATATCAAGTCGTTGATGTTCATGATTGAACGAGGTATAGATATCGAGCAGATAATCAAGTCGGTTGATGGAGATTTAGCAGTTGTCGTTCCAAAAATGAATCCTGCTGACGAATCTGACACCGGATTCGACTTTATGGCAACAGCACAGCTCAAGAACTCGGATTTTCTTGCAGATGTTGACAGTTGGAATAAGTCTATGAAAGATTACGGACTGTCAATGCTCCAGACTGGTAAAAATCAGTACGAGCTTTTGACCGGCGATGGCAAGGTAAACTGGGGCGTTGACGGTAAAGAACTATATTTTGCCACTGAAAATGCGTACAAGCTTAATGCTTTCTCCGGACGAAGTGCCCTTCTGAAAAATCAGTCGGACAAGATAAAAGACAGCCGGATGTATTTGTATGTCAATCTAGAGTCGCTTCCTATGGTTGAAGTGTCGCAGCTTATGGGTGTAGGGCATGAATATGCATTTATATTCGCCAACCTAAAAGCTTTTACTTTCTCCATGGATGATGCTTCAGAATATGAAGCATCGCTCATTCTGAAAAATCCTAAGGAAAATTTCTTAAAACAAATATTTAATTGATATTTTCATAACATTTGAAACCTTGGCTATGTGCCGTCATATACGAATACGGACGCATAGCAAGGTTTCTTGTTGTTTTCTCTAATACAGAGCAAATTTATGGATAAGATAAAGTTGTTGAATGTTTTGCCGGAAGTCTTTGCCAGTCGTGAAGATATCTCTGGAGATGTGTGGAAACAATCAGTTGTATTCGAGAAAGGCCGCAGCTATCTGCTTGAGGCCAATTCCGGTACGGGCAAGTCTTCGTTATGCAGTTTTGTCTTCGGTTATCGTCATGATTATTTCGGAAATATTCTTTTCGATGATACCGATGTGCGTTCATTTACAATACGCCATTGGGTTGAAGTGCGCAGACGCAGTCTGGCGCTGCTGTGGCAGGATCTTCGCTTGTTTCCAGAACTTACGGCGTTGGAAAATGTACAGATTAAGAACAGCCTTACCGGTCACAAGAAGAAAAAACAGATTATGGAGTGGTTTGAGATGCTGGGCATATCAGACAAGCTTGACACGAAGATTGGATTTATGTCGTTCGGACAGCAGCAGCGAGTTGCCATGATACGTACACTTTGCCAGCCTTTTGACTTTGTTATGGTTGATGAACCTATCAGCCACCTTGATGACACCAACGGGCGTATAATGGCAGATATTCTTACCGCAGAAGCCAAGGCGCAGGGAGCAGGGGTTATCGTTACTAGTATCGGAAAAAGAATGGAGTTGAACTACGATAAAATCTATAGGTTATGAAATTGGTTTGGAAACTTTTGAGACAACATATAAGTGTCCCTCAGTTTGCAGGATTCTTTTTTGCGAACCTCATTGGAATGCTGATTATTCTGTTGGGCATACAGTTTTACGGCGATGTGCAGTCGGTGTTCGACAGCAAGGACAGCTTTATGAAGGCTGACTATATAATAGTAAACAAGAAGGTCAGCGCCATGACAACGATTACAGGCAAGTCGAACGCCTTCAGTGAAAGCGATGTAAAGGATATCAAAAAACAGAAGTTCACCAAACGTGTAGGTCCTTTCACTTCTTCACTTTTCAGCGTAACCGCAAGCTTCGATGTTCAGAATATGACCAGCTTTTCCACAGACATGTTTTTCGAGTCTGTGCCTGACGATTACATAGATGTGCCTTTGGATGAGTGGACATTTCATCAGGGCGACAAGATGATTCCTATAATTCTTCCTAAGAACTATCTCGACCTTTATAATTTCGGATATGCGCAAAGCCGCAGTCTGCCGAAGTTGTCAGAAGGAATTCTTGGTGCCATGAAACTTAATATTTCAATATCAGGCAATGGTAAGAATGACTCGTATGTAGGTAGGATTGTTGGATTCAGCACCCGTCTGAACACAATACTTGTTCCGCAGAATTTTATGGATTGGGCCAATACCTATTATGCCGACGGAAGAACTGTCGAGCCTACACGCCTGATAGTGGAAGTAAATAATCCGACTGATGAAAAGCTTGCCGCCTATCTTAAAGAGCACAATTTGGAAACAGATGCCGACAAGCTCGAAGCCAGCAAGACGACGTATATACTCCGGATAATCGTGGCAATAGTAATGGGTGTGGGATTGCTCATCAGTATTCTGTCGTTCTACATTCTTATGCTCAGCGAGTATCTTCTTGTTCAGAAGAATACAGTCAAGCTTGAAAATCTTCTTCTTATCGGCTATAGCCCTTCCAAGGTAGCATTGCCTTACCAGATTCTGACAGTTGGTCTCAATATAGCAGTATTCATAATGTCCTTTATATTCCTTCTTGCAATAAGGCAGATATATATAGGGATGCTTCTGAACATGTTCCCGGACAGCGAATTGCCTTCAATGTGGCCGGCGTTCATTGCAGGATTTGTTCTTTTGCTTGTCGTTTCGGCGCTGAATGTTGTTGCCGTTCGTCAGAAGGTCCTGTCGGTATGGAAACATCGAGCTTGAGGATTCGTTTATACGTTAGTTGAGCAATGATGTATACAAATAAAGGATTGTAGAATTACCGGCATTTATGCTGGCAAAAAGGCAATTGCATTTTATATATGGATAAAGGATTGATTAATTTGTTTTCCGAAACATTCGGCGGCAGTCCGCTCAATATGGAAAAGATAGCAGGTGCGGGGAGCAACCGCATCTACTATCGTCTTTCATGTAATGGCGGAAAGACCGTCATAGGAGTTGTCGGAACGTCTGTTGAAGAAAATAAGGCTTTTGTAGCCCTGTCGCGTCATTTCAGGGATAAAGGCATCAGCGTGCCGGAAGTCATTGCAGTCGATAGTGATTTCAAATATTATATTCAAGAAGATCTGGGCTCTGTTTCCTTATATGACCGTTTGAGCCACGGACGCGAGACAGGACGTTTTTCCGAAGAAGAGATTGACCTGATGGTAAAAACCTTACGCAATCTTGTCAGGATACAATTCGACGGCGCTGCAGGTCTCGACTTTTCCGTATGCTACCCGCAAAGTTCTATGGACAGGGAAAGCGTGATGTTTGATCTCAATTATTTCAAATACTGTTTTCTGAAACTTGTCGGTACAGAGTTCAACGAGTTGAAGTTGGAACGCGATTTCGTGACTTTTGCCGATACGCTTCTTTCAGAAAATAGCGGCACTTTCATGTATCGAGATTTTCAGGCAAGAAACGTCATGATAAAAGACGATAAGCCGTTCTTCATCGATTTTCAAGGCGGGCGCCGTGGACCTGTATATTATGATGTAGCATCATTCCTCTGGCAATCCTCGGCCAACTACAGCGAAGACGTTCGTAAGCGTGTAGCCGGTGCATATCTGGACAGTCTTTCAGAACGGATAGACATTGATGGTGATACATTTTTCAGCAAGCTTGATGTCTTTGTATTGTTCCGCATACTGCAGGTACTTGGTGCATACGGATATAGGGGACTTTGGGAAAAGAAAGCCTATTTCATAAACAGCATACCTAAGGCTTTTGTCAACCTTCGTGCTGTACTTGACAAAGGCGTATGCCACGCGTATCCTTATCTGGAGCATGTCCTTGATCTCATGCTCGAAAAGGATGTTTACAGCATAACAGGTCAGAAACCACTGTCAGCCGTAGGGCGTAGCGGTTCCGCGGCGGCGGCTCTTGTCGCAGCCGACAAAACTTACTGTTCGGAGGTAAAGCGTCCGTTGGTGGTGCGTGTCTTCAGTTTCTCCTACAAGAAAGGCATACCGGAAGACATAAGCGGTAATGGTGGCGGATACGTCTTCGACTGCCGTGCCACACACAATCCTGGACGTTATGATGAGTATAAGCAGTTGACAGGTTTAGACAAGCCTGTTATAGATTTTCTTGAAGAAGATGGTGAGATTCTGACATTTTTGGAAAGCGTATACCGCTTGGCAGATTTTCACGTTGCACGTTTCATTGAACGCGGTTTCACAGACTTGATGTTTTCCTGCGGATGCACAGGCGGGCGCCATCGCAGTGTGTATTCAGCGCAGCATCTTGCAGAACATATTAACAGCAAGTTCGGCGTGGAGGTGCATATATGCCATCGTGAACAAGGCATAGAGAGCGTCCTTGAACAAAGAAAGCAATAAAGGATTTTATATATATTCCTGTATATCACAATTAGCTAACGAAAAATAAAAATTGACCGTCAACTTATATGAAAGCTTTGATATTTGCAGCCGGCCTAGGCACCAGGCTTCGCCCCATTACAGATACGATGCCGAAAGCATTGGTTCCGATAAACGGAAAACCGCTGTTGGGACATTTGATAGAGAAACTAAAGAATAGCGGATTTTCAGAAATAGTAATAAACATACACCATTTTCCTCAGCAGATAAGAGATTATGTTGCCGAAAACGATAATTTCGGCATAGATATAAAGTTCAGTGATGAAAGTGACATGCTTCTTGAGACTGGGGGAGGAGTGAGAAAGGCGGCGCCGCTTTTCAGCAGTCCGCAATCACCGATTCTGCTGCACAACGTTGATATTATGAGCAATGCAGACTTGCGCCGTTTTTACACTGAAAACGCTTCGTGTAATGTAGTATTCCAAGGAAAAAATGTTCAGCTTGGCGCCGCACTGCTTGTAAGCCGGCGTAAAACATCGAGATACCTTCTTTTCAATGATGAAGGTTTCCTTGTCGGATGGGAAAATGTGAAGACCGGCCATGTGCGTACTCCATATGATGATTTAGACTCTGATGCCTGCAGGAAATATGCTTTTTCAGGCATACATGTCTTTTCGTCGTATTTGCTGGAATATATGAATTCATGGGAAGAACGTTTCTCAATAATAGATTTTTATCTTGCCATGTGTAGAAAGGTTCCAATTCGTGGAGTGGTGGACGAGAATCTCAAGCTCGTCGATGTAGGAAAGTTTGAGACATTGGCATCCGTGGAAAAATATATCGAGGAAAACGGACTTTAGAGCCTATTGCCCGTGAAGCAGTAGGCCGTGTTTCTAACTGTCGAACCACACATCACCGGAACATTCCGCAACCCCGAAATATCGAAAAACTTACTGTATACATACATAAAGCCGGAAGCTTTGCATTGGCCACACCGTTTCCCCCAACGTAAAGCTTCCGTTTTTTTATTATCTTTCTCATCCGTCTTCAGTCTCAAAAATTTTGCGGGCGCCCGAAAATATAATTCCGAGCCCTCGCATTCATTATCCCGAGCCCTCATAATTTTATTTCTGAGCGCTCGCAATGATGACAAATGTGTATATTTAGCAAAAATTATAATGCGATAATGAAGTACCATTGCACATATATCGTGATATAGTTTGATTTATTGAAAATGAAAAAGTCCCACATTTGATGGGACTATATTCATTTATGCACAACGATTTTTATTTCTATATACAGCTGTATTTTATTGTGTATCAGTTGATAATACGTATTCAGGCTGTTTGCTATAGTGCAAAAATACTAAATTGAAAGCAAATCACAACACAGGTGCGCAATGCTCACCGACCATCCCGCTGTTTGCTATAGTGCAAAAATACTAAATTGAAAGCAAATCACAACCCAGCCTGAGTACCGTCTGAAGAGTGCCATCTGGTCCCCATTCCGTGGAGACAAGCTCTACCCATTCTTCAATGATCAGGGGGATTTGGTGGCTTTTTTCGAGGTATCGCAAATTTTTATATGATTTGCTTGTTAGTACCAAATTTAGTACCTTTGTGTAGAATGAAAATACAATGGGTTCAAAAGAAAAATTGATAGAACGATTCAAAAAGCTGCCAAAAGACTTCACCTTTGAAGAGACCCTTTCTTTACTTGGCTACTTTGGCTACACCAAACATAACAAAGGGGATACTTCGAGTTCTCGTATCCGTTTCAAGAACGAAGAAACTGGGCAGTACATAGATATACATCGTCCTCATCCAGGAAGTATAATGAAAGCGTGGATGATGAAAGCTATTTACCAACATTTGAAGAATAACGGTTTAATATAAAGGATTATGGATTATTTGGAATACAAAGGTTATAAGGGTTCTGTAGAATACAGTAAAGAGGATAATTGTCTTTGCGGTAAAGTACAAGGAATGGGCAACAAAGCCTTGATTCTTTATGAAGGAACCACCATCGATGAACTCCGAAAGGATTTTGAAGAAGGAATTGACAGCTATCTTGAAGGATGTAAAACAGACGGAGTTGAGCCGGTAAAACCGTTCAGCGGGAAGCTCAATCTGCGTATGACTTCCGAGCTTCATGCACGTGTGGCCGCATTTGCTGCAAGTATGGGAATGACCATCAATGATTTTATAAACAAGGCCATTACCAATGAACTGGAGCATGACTGCGCGATGTGAGTTGATATATTAACGCGCTGGCAGAGGAACTGGTAGCTATAAACTTGTTATAATAGTTATACATCTATATCTTATCAGCGTGATTACTCCGGTAGTCACGCTTTCTTTTTAGCTAAAAACGAACATTTCCCAAATTGTACCTGCAAGTGAAGATTTCTTAGCCAATGAAGCTACGCCGTTAGCAATAGTTCCAGCTGGTATAAGCACAGTACCTTTTTTCTTCACATCATTTAAAACTGTGAATTTTACTTCATCACCAACTTCCACCTCTCTGGCGTAAACTGTTTTTATAGATTTAAGTTCTACAACAGTTCCGGATTTAATTTCATTAACCCGCATTTGTGCATAGGTATTTACTTGTGACATAATAAGTCCCATAACAAATGCCATTTTCAATAAGTGTTTTTCCATAAATACAATATATGCGACATTCAACCCTAAATGTCATATTTTAGACTATAGAAGTGTGGGCCTGTATGCGATATCTTAAATAAAGATCCTGAGAAAACTCTTAGATGTTGTTTGTTTGCACTGATAACGCAATTGCTATGTGCGTGATGACATCCGGTATTCTTTGTAATTGATTATAAAATTTTAGGCTCCTGTTGATAAGATATGCATAACGCTTCTAAAATAT
>ENA-UONW01001627-UONW01001627.1-human-gut-metagenome-genome-assembly--contig:-CS52-NODE-1627-length-25727-cov-5.392334_pt1 | contig 25727 bp, 21 predicted proteins | sample MGYA00242463_ERZ724010 | MGnify/ENA metagenome assembly ERZ724010 | reverse complement strand
GCAAATTACGGCAGAAATCGTTGAACGTCCTCTTGTTTTCCTTGTAACACAAAGCTAAAGCCGCTACTGTTTCGACAAAAGTCGTACAATCAAGTTGCTTTAGATTTACAATAAGATGTTCACGGTTTCCTTTTTCCAATGTATTGGCAACATACGGCACGCCTAGAAACTTCTTACCGAAATACAGCATTCTGTCTTCGCTCTTCCGATCTTTGACGGCATCTGCCAATAAGCGTACAACCGTCAGACTGTCACTCTTGGAATATTCAACGTCTTGAGAAAAAGATAAAATCCTAAACAAGCAAAAAATACCAATAAGTACAAACAATCGTTTCATGACATAAAATATCAACGAGCATATTCATTTCGCTCAATAAAAACATTAATACATTATCTCTCTCAAAGAATGACGTCCCATAATTTTACTTATGTCAACATTGCCGCGCACGCCATCAACTCTGCCTTTGCATGTGTATTGCCATATAATATAATCATCGTTATTATTCAATTCCGGCTCATCAACTGTATAACATGCAATCATGAACAGGTATTTTCTATAATTGGAACCGGAAAAATACCTGTTGTAAAAATTTTTTCCTGTATATATCATAGGACGCTTGCCGAAAACCTCAGTAACCATACGCAAAAACTCATCCAAACGGCTATGGAACGTAGACAAAGACATTCCTCGAGGCATTACCTCGACATCTATTATAGGAAGAAGATCTTGTTCCTTAGGGTCAACAACACCGATGAAATTGTTGAACTGCTCAGAAGCAGAAACATTGGCACGAAAGAAATGATAACTGCCAACCTTGAGTTTTGCACGCTTCGCCTCAGCCAAATTATATTTATAAGTATCATCAACAAGATTAGCACCCTCTGTAGCCTTTAGATAAACATAATGTGCTTTATCAGTCTTTGCGACCCTAGACCAATCTATACGTCCCTGATAATGGCTGACATCAATCCCTTCAACACTTCTTCTTCCACCGGATAAAAGCAAAACTGGCTGAACAACATTCTTGAGTTTCCTGTCCGGCATAGGTTTGGAAAGAATAGTATCCGGTTCGGCAGGAGCATATAAACTGTGCGCCACATACTTGCTCTTCTTGTCGAATTTCAGCTTCTTGTCATTATCAGCATGCGCCTGTATGGAAAAGAAAGATAATGCTAGAATTATTATATAGATGAGTTTTGAAACATTCATGATGCCGAGAAATTTTCTTTTTCACTTACAATGATTACAAAATTAAGCCAATTTAGGCACACGGTCAAACGTGCAATGCCGTATTAACTTTTTTAAGTAAAAGACAAGCTTTATCAAACATGCCATACACTCCATACATGACAGAAATACGCAAAATTGCAAATTCATACAACTGTCGCTCAAACTTTATACACATTTCTGCATATAACGACACTTTAAAATATTATATTTGCATAAAGAGGCTGCAATAAAGTCCAGTTGAATTCTTAATGAGACCGAGCTTTCCTTAAATCATCATAAAACGACCAATAATCCTACTTGAAATGAAGCTTATACTCATAACATCGCCAACCTTCTTTCTTGAAGAAGATAATATCATCAACCTTTTGTTCGAGGAAGGTCTGGAAATACTGCATCTGCGCAAACCCAATTCAGAACCAATCTACTGCGAAAGATTACTGAAACTTATTTCAGAACAGTGGAGAAAAAAAATAGTTGTACATGACCATTTTTATCTCAAATCGGAATACGGACTGATGGGCATACACCTGAACAGCAGATGTCCCGAAATACCAAAAGGATATAAGGGACATGTCAGCCGCTCCTGCCATTCTTTCGAAGAGGTGTCAGAATGGTCGCCTAAGTGCAATTATGTATTCTTGAGCCCTATATTTGACAGCATATCCAAAAAAGGGTACAAATCAAACTTCGACGAGAATGAACTCAAACAAGCAACCAAGAAGGGCCTAATCAATAAGCACGTAATGGCATTAGGCGGAATTTCGCTAGAAAACATTCCTAGAATAAAGGACATGGGATTTGGAGGCGCTGTAATAATGGGCGATTTATGGAACAGATTTGACACCCATTCATCGGCCAATTACATGGATTTAGTGAAATATTTCAGCAAACTGAAGAAAGCTGCAGATTAAAAAACCTTCAAACATGCCGATTTCTCCCAATAATATGTAAATTTGCACAATTAAAAGAAACATAAAAACAAAATCCAGTAATGAGCGAAGATATCAAATACAAAGTATTCTCTGGTACAAAGTCCAGATACTTGGCCGAAAAGATCTGCCAGCATTTGAATTGTTCTCTTGGCAATCTCGTTATCACCCATTTCGCAGATGGCGAATTCTCAGTGTCATTTGAAGAATCAATACGCGGAAAAGATGTTTTCCTTGTTCAGTCAACATTCCCAAACAGCGACAACCTCATGGAACTGCTTCTTATGATTGATGCGGCAAAACGTGCATCTGCGCACAGCATCATCGCTGTTTGTCCTTACTTCGGATGGGCCAGACAAGACAGAAAAGACAAACCAAGAGTTTCCATAGGAGCAAAACTCGTCGCAGACCTGCTCAGCGTTGCAGGAATAGATAGACTTATCACTATGGACCTTCATGCAGATCAGATTCAGGGATTCTTCAATGTACCTGTCGATCATCTCTACGCTTCTATGGTTATGTTGCCTTATGTTCAGTCACTGCACCTCGAAGACCTCGTTATCGCGACTCCAGACGTAGGAGGTTCCAAGAGAGCTAGTCTTTTCTCAAAGAAACTCGAAGTACCTTTGGTTCTATGCAACAAAACACGCGAAAGAGCCAACGTTGTTGGAAGCATGCAGGTTATCGGTGATGTCAAGGGCAAAAATGTCGTAATCATTGATGACATGGTTGATACAGGAGGCACTATTACTATGGCAGCAGATGTAATGAAAAAGGCCGGAGCAAAATCTGTACGTGCTATCGCATCACACTGCGTTATGAGCGACCCTGCATCAGACAGAGTTCAGGATTCGGCTCTTGAAGAGATAGTATTCACAGACAGTATACCTTACGCTCAGAAATGTGCAAAAGTAAAACAGCTCTCAGTTGCACAGATGTTTGCTCAGGCAATACTTTGTGTAGAAAACAACGAATCAATAAGTTCACAGTACGTTTAATCTGCAATCGAAGATTTACGCACTTAACTACATAATAAAAATTAAATGAATAGGAAAAGGTTTCATTATTAGAATCCTTTTCCTATTTTTGTATCAAGACCAATAAAGATTGATTTAAAACCAATACAAATTGATTTATGAAAAAAACTTTTTTAATCGGCGCGGCACTGATGCTCAGCATCACAGCCTGCAACAGCAAATCGAATTCGAATGATGCAAATATTCAGAATAATGCAGACCCTGTAACTGAAACAAAATCAACAAGCAATGATGAACCAGTCACAGGAATAAATGTCGGTGACAAGTTCACAGACTTTAAGCTGTCAACACCGGATGGTGGAGAGAAATCTCTTTCTGAACTCGTTGAAGGCCACAAACTCACTCTTGTAGATTTTTGGGCAAGCTGGTGCGGACCATGCAGAATGGAAATGCCAAACGTTGTAAAAGCATACTCAGAATACAAAGACAAAGGACTTCAGATTGTAGGCGTGTCATTTGATGAAAATATGACAAGCTGGAAAGACGCTATCTCAAAACTGAAGATGACTTGGCCACAGCTTTCAGACCTAAAAGGTTGGGACTGCGCAGCCGGACGTATTTATGAGATAAATTCTATTCCCAGCACAATGCTTATTGATGAAAATGGGAAAATCATCGCAAAAGATTTGAGAGGAGAAGAATTGATTCAGAAGATTGGTGAAATATTAAAATAGACCAATCTATATTAATACAGAACAAGCACCTATTTAAACCCAAACATCTTAAGTTGGAATAACAACTTGCATACTGGTTTAAATAGGTGTTTGTCTTATAATCTAGCCCCGTTACATTTCTTAAACAAGAAACACTTTTCTACGACTTATATTTGCCGCACGTACGTTTATTATTGTATACTTCATACGCATCACCACACTACACAAATACACAACAAGAATAAATGAGAAATCTTTTCAACAAAGATACAGATTCTCAAATCCTTTCTAACATCTCAACCGAAATTAGCCATTAGATAGTGTATTTTGTTTTGTAATAGACATACAGTTTTTACAGAAAATGTTAAGCATATATCCTGCACTGCTAATGTAAGCAACAATTGGAAAACCGGACAAAACCAGCTATTCATGCAGGAAAAATAAAACAAGAAAAAATATACAAAAAAAGAGCCACGTCGAAAATTAGACGTGGCTCCAAAACATATGTTCGTTTTTCATCAGTTGCGTTGCAAAATTTACAGCAACATTATCGATGACAATAAAACTTATTCAATCCACTTAACAAAACAGAAATCCTGTCTGTGAGGCATAAGTTCATTCTTAGGATACATTCTATAAGCAACCTTGAAACTACCAGCATTCATTATAGAATTGTAACCCTCGAAAGTGAACAGATTACCATCTCTCTTCACAACCTTAAGAGGTTCAACTGCATAGATATGATCCTTTCCTTCGTTGTCAGTTCTAATTACAACGAGTTCAAGTCCGATTGCATCATCAAGGCCCTGCTCATCGATTACATAAGTAGTCTTATACTTACGTCCACTCTGCAAAGTACCCTTCATATCATATTCCTTCTCGACAGAAACCACGTTGATTCTATCCCATCTTTCAGCAACAGCCTCTTTCCAAGATGCGATTTCTTTGGCTTTTTCATAATTGTTGGCACTCAACATCTTGAATCTATCTGCCAAACGATTATAGAACTTAGTATAATAATCATCAAGCTGTCTCTTCATTGTATAGTGCGGAGCAACCTGAGCGATAGAATTCTTTATTGTACGAACCCAACCTTCGCTATAGCCCTTTTCATTCTGGTCATAGTAAAGCGGAATAATCTCATTCTCGAGCAAGCCATAGATTGTTGCGGCATCAAGCTGATCCTGATGTTCCTGATTAGCGTATGTACGTTTATCAGTCAATGCCCATCCAGCACCTTCGCGACATCCATCAAGAACAGAAAGGTTTACAACTCCGTTCATAAGAGCCTTTTCACCAGAAGTACCAGAAGCCTCCAATGGACGTGTAGGAGTATTCATCCATATATCTACGCCAGAAACAAGTCTGCGTGCAAGCTTCATATCATAATTCTCAAGGAAAATAATCTTTCCGAGGAATTCAGGTCTGCGGCTTATCTCGTAAATCTTTTGTATCAAGCCCTGTCCTGCCCCATCATTAGGGTGCGCCTTACCTGCAAAGAGGAACTGAACAGGATACTTAGGATTGTTGACAATTTTAGACAGTCTGTCCAAATCATTGAAAAGCAGATGAGCACGCTTGTATGTAGCGAAGCGTCTAGCAAATCCAATCAACAAAGCATTAGGATTTATCTTTTCAAGCAAAGAAACTATTCTTGAAGGATCTCCCTGATTCTTCAACCAATCTTCGCGGAAAGCCCTGCGGATGTAATCGATAAGCTTATTTTTCAGGACAACCCTATTGTGCCATACTTCCTCATCAGGAACATCATAGATTTTCTCCCAAATCTTGGCATTGCTCTGATCCTTAAGGAACGACTTGTCGAAATACTTCACATACAACTGTTTCCATTCGGAAGCACACCATGTTGGGAAGTGTACGCCATTTGTTACATAACCTACATTATCAAGTTCTTCAGGGAAATAGCCTTTCCAGATGCCAGAGAACATTTCCTTAGAAACTTTTCCGTGCAGCCAGCTAACGCCATTGACCCAAGAACAAGTATTACAAGCAAAAGTAGACATACAGAAACGCTCACCCTTATCTGTCGGGTTTATACGACCCATACCAATAAAGTCATCCCAGCTTATACCCAGCATACCAGGATAAGCACCCATATACTTGCCGAAGAGTCCTTCGTCGAAGTAGTCGTGTCCAGCAGGAACAGGTGTATGAACAGTGTAAAGAGAAGAAGAACGAACTATCTCCAAAGCCTGGTTGAAAGTAAATCCTTCACTCACATAATCAACAAGACGCTGAACATTGCAGAGTGCGGCATGTCCCTCATTGCAGTGGTAAATATCCTTCTTAATACCAAGTTTCTTGAGAGTAAGCATACCACCGATTCCGAGCAATATTTCCTGCTTCAATCTGTTTTCCCAATCACCTCCATAAAGGGCGTGAGTAATAGATTTGTCGAAATCGCTGTTCATCTCATTATCAGTATCGAGGAGATACAGCTTGATACGTCCTACGTTCACTCTCCAAACATATGCATGAACGGTATAATTGTTATATGGGACATCAACAACAAGCGGACATCCGTTTTCATCCAATTCGTGTTCTACTGGAAGATTACCGAAATCCTGAGCTTCATAATTAGCTACCTGATGTCCATCCATAGACAAAGACTGTCTGAAATATCCATATCTGTAAAGGAATCCTACAGCACACATATCAACATTGCTGTCCGAAGCCTCCTTGAGGTAGTCACCTGCAAGAATTCCGAGTCCTCCAGAATATATTTTAAGCACATGGTTCAAGCCATATTCCATACAGAAATAAGCTACCGAAGGTCTCTTTGTATCCGGTTTGACATCCATATACTTGCGGAAATCAGAGTAAACCTTATCTATACGTGCAAGAGTAGCCTTGTCCTTAGAAAGGAACTCAAGTTTCTCGTAGCTGAGTCTTTCAAGCAGCTGTACAGGATTCTGTTCAACCTCTTTCCACAAATCCGGATCAAGATCCTTGAACAACTTTGTAGCCTCCTGATTCCATGCCCACCACATATTGTGTGCAATTTCTTCCAGAGGCATAAGAGATTCAGGAATGTTCAATTTAACGTTCACTTCTCTCCAATTAGGAACATTAGCGTTACTTACCTTAATTCTCATTTCTTCGTCTTTTTAGTTATATATTAAAATTCATTTTTTGTTGTCTTTCACTCTAGCCTCGGCACTCTTTAAGGCAAAATCATAAGCGTCATAATAATTGACGATGAAATGCTTCCAAAGTGCTTTTTCAGCAATAGCGCCGGCTTTCTTTCTAGCCGCGCGGATTTTGGCATCACTCATCTTAGAATACTCTATTATGGTATCAGCCGCCTCATCTGCAACATCATTGAAATTATAATCAGTTCTGTGCAGAACCTTCACGCCGTCAGCTATCTCACTGGCACCGTTTGTTTTAAGTCCATTGACCCAAAGTCCGAAACCGGCCAAGTCCGTAGTTATGCAAGGGACATGAAAAGCAGCGCTCTCCATCGGTGTATATCCCCATGGTTCATAATATGATGGATAGATGCACAAGTCGTTGCCTATAAGCAAATCGTAATACGACATGTTGAAGATGCCGTCATTTCCATCAAGGTAACATGGGACAAATATAACCTTAACCTTGTCCTCTGGCTTGTTCTGAATGCCGAGCCAATTCATCTGGCTAAGAATCTTGTCAGTATCAGGCTCGTACAGCTCATGTGTCACACGCGGATTGCCGCAAGGACCGCTCATTGAGCGTTTGCCGTCCAGCCTCATGCGCAGGTCAAAACGAGCCTCCTTCATATATGCAGGAACCATTATGAAGGCAAGCACATCCTTTTCCAATTTATCATTGAATCTCAAACGGTTGAGAGTTTCAACCATCAGGTCAATACCTTTATTCTTAAACTCATATCTACCGCCTGTACTTACAATAAGAGTTGAGTCGTCGAGACTTGTTCCCATAAGGGCGTTGGCAACCTCGAGCATCTTGGCCCTTGCTTTTTTTCTCATTGCAGTAAACTTGCTTCCGACAGGCACGAAATCATCCTCGAAACCATTCATCAGTATTACGTCTGCAGGCTTGTCAAGAAGCTGCTTGCACTCCTTGTCGGTTATGTTGCTCACTGTTGTAAAACAGTCAACATGCCATGCAGTCTGCTTCTCTATTGAATGTTTCGACTCCATGTTAAGTTCGCGCGCCATCTGGTCACCGTCATAAGCATCCAGATAGTCATAGAGCGGTTTGTTGTTACCCGCAATCGAACGGCCGATGCTGGTTGCATGCGTAGTAAATATGGTAGCAATTTCCGGAACGGTCTTCTGAACATACAGAGCACCCAAACCGGTCATCCACTCATGAGCCTGATAAACGACACTGCCGTTTTCTTTTATATTGAAACGGTAGAAACTTTCAACCACTTTCCCTGCAGCATACGAAAACATTGACGCTTCATCATAGTCACCGTAGGCATGCAGCGAATCGACCTGAAAATTTTCCCAAGCCCACTTATAAATATCGTTTTTAATCTCAAAAAACCTATTGAAATCCACTAGAAATACAATCGGCTTACCAGGAATATTCCATCGGCCTGCTCGTATCTCAAGATTTTCGGCTGATTCCGCATGCTCGATCCATTCTTTATACAGTTTCTTGTCCTCAATGAATAATACATTTTCTTTACCCTTCCAGAAATCGGGCCCGATAAAGAACAATCTGTCAGCAAAAGCGTCTTGCAGTGTTTTTGCCCTAGTAGACAAAACAGTGTATATCCCTCCCACTTTATTACATACTTCCCAACTAGATTCGAAGATGTAATCAGGAGTCCTTTTATTACTCGGCATATTCATGTTTTTAATGTGTTTCCAAATGCAAATATATATTTTTTTCTAGAACAAGCGAATAAAAAGGCAATTTTTTATCTTAAATTTAAATATTGTAAAAAAAACTTATTTTAGCGACATATTGCAGCCTATAAATGAAAAAAGCTTTGAATGCTTCTGCCATCGGCAAACACATTCAAAGCTTATTCATTTTCAAAGCTTATCCTCTAAGCTTCTCTATACTTTCTTTAAGCGAAGCAATCTTTGATTCTGCATCACTCTTTTTCTTTCTTTCCAGCTCGACGACCTGTTCAGGCGCATGCGACACAAACTTATCGTTTGAAAGCTTCTTTTCCACTCCAGCCAGGAATCCTTCGAGATGTTTCAGTTCAGCTTCCATTTTCTTAATTTCAGCATCCTTATCTATAAGATTTCCTATCTGAACGGCATATTCATCCGTGCCGACCATGAAAGAAGCCGTACCTTCACTTTTTGCGTCAACTGTGCATATTTCAGAAAGGTTAGCCATCTTGCTTATCACACAGTCAAGACCAGCTATGCGGTTACCCTTATCCATCTCAAGCACGAGCTGTTCCTTAGGAGCGATACCTTTCTGGTTTCTAACCGCACGCACACCAGCAACTATTTCCTTCACAGTATCTATGTCAGAAAGCAGAGCTCTGTCATCATCACTTACAGGCTCAGTCTTCAAGCACTGTGTCATAATGCTGTCGCCGTCCTTCCTTTCATATATATGCTGCCAGATTTCTTCAGTGATAAACGGCATGAACGGATGGATAATCCTCATGAGAATATCGAAGAATCTCAGAGTCTCATTATAGGTAGTCTTGTCTATCGGCTTCTGATATGCAGGCTTTATCATCTCAAGATACCAACCGGAGAACTCATCCGTAAACAGTTTATAAGCCGTCATGAGAGCCTCACTAAGTCTATACTTAGAGAAGAGGTCTGTTATCTCGGCATATGTACGTCTAATCTCAGCCTCGAACCATCTGACTGCTATCTTTGAACTCTCAGGCTGCTCAATGTCCTCAACCTGCCATCCGCTGACAAGTCTGAAAGCATTCCATATCTTGTTGCAGAATCCAAGTCCCTGCTTGCACAACGACTTATCGAAAAGTATGTCATTTCCAGCCGGAGCAGAAAGAAGCATACCCATTCGCACGCCGTCTGCGCCGAACTCCTCAATCAGTTCGAGCGGATCAGGCGAATTTCCGAGGCTCTTCGACATCTTGCGTCCCAGCTGGTCGCGGACGATACCTGTGAAATATACGTTCTTGAAAGGCATCTTGCCGGTAAATTCATATCCGGCCATAATCATCCTGGCCACCCAGAAGAATATGATGTCCGGACCGGTAACGAGGTCGCTTGTAGGATAATAATAATTGATTTCCTTGTTGCCAGGGTTGTTTATTCCGTCAAACAAGCTTATAGGCCACAACCACGAAGAGAACCATGTATCCAAAGCATCTTCATCCTGTTTCAGGTCAGAAATCTTAAGATCCTCGCGACCGCACTGTTTCTTTGCAAGTTCGAGCGCCTGCTCTGGAGTTTCTGCAACCACAAATCCGCCCTCAGGCAGATAATATGCAGGTATGCGATGTCCCCACCACAGCTGTCGGCTGATGCACCAGTCCTTGATGTTTTCAAGCCAATTCTTATAAGTAACCTTATATTTAGAAGGATAGAATTTTATTTCGTCGTTCATGACAGGCGGCAACGCAAGGTCTGCAAAGTGCTTCATCTTAAGGAACCACTGCATAGAAAGCTTCGGCTCAATAGGCACGCCGGTTCTTTCTGAACATCCTACCTTATTGGTATAATCTTCAACCTTCTCAAGCAAACCTGCCTTGCCCAAATCTTCAGTAATCTTCTCACGGACATCAAATCTGTCCATGCCGACATACATGCCAGCCTTTTCATTTATTGTACCGTTGTCATTGAATATATCAATAGTTTCGAGATGATACTTGTCACCGAGCATATAGTCGTTGACATCATGTGCAGGTGTAACCTTAAGACATCCTGTACCGAATTCTACATCGACATATTCATCCTCGATTACAGGTATTACACGTCCGACAAGAGGTACAATGACCTTCTTGCCGCTCAACCATCTGTTCTTCGGGTCCTTAGGATTTATACACATTGCCGTATCGCCCATGATTGTTTCTGGTCGTGTAGTTGCGACTACAGCATATCTGCGTCCTTCGGCGTCTCTGTGCACAACCTCAGCTTCATCACCTGTTTCTCCAGTACCGTCATCTTCGCTGACATAATACTTCAAGTAATAAAGTTTCGAATGCTCCTCCTTATATATTACTTCCTCATCACTGATTGCAGTAAGAGCCTTAGGGTCCCAGTTGACCATACGTACACCTCTATATATAAGTCCCTTGTTGTAAAGGTCGCAGAACACTTTGATGACGCTCTTGCTTCTGGTTTCGTCCATAGTGAAGCTTGTGCGGTCCCAGTCGCAGCTTGCACCCAGTTTACGGAGCTGTTTGAGTATTATACCACCATGTTCCTCGGTCCACTCCCAAGCATACTTGAGAAACTCGTCGCGTGTGAGGTCCGTTTTCTTGATACCTTTCTGAGCAAGACGGTTTACGACCTTTGCCTCAGTGGCGATGCTGGCATGGTCGGTACCAGGCACCCAGCAAGCATTTTTACCGTCCATACGTGCGCGTCTGACCAGTATATCCTGAATTGTTTCGTTCAGTACGTGTCCCATATGGAGCACACCAGTAACATTTGGTGGGGGGATAACGATAGTATATGGTTCTCTATCATCAGGTTTAGAACTGAAGAGCTTATGGTCCATCCAGTATTTGTACCATCTTGCTTCTACTTCAGATGGTGCATACATGCTTGCTAATTCCATATTCTGTATTTATAGTTTTTACTGTTTTCTGAAAAAATCATGCAAATTTAATCAAATGTTTGCATTTCAACGTCATTGTTCGGCCTACTTTTTGCACATACACGCCTCCGACAAACCAGTACAGCATCCGTCCGCACGCGTACAAGCACAAAACATGTCGGGAATACAGACCATCATCTGATGTCAGCACTCCCGACTGCCAAGCAACGCATCCGCGTCATTGTTTCTTGACTGCAGACATATATCCTCTTATAAATATACGGCTGAGTTCGTCCTTGCAGTTAGTAAAGACCTGAACGTGCTTCTTGAACTCACCAGGCATTTTGCCCGCACCGTTGTATGTTACAACAATCTGTCCTGTTCCACCGGGCGAGATGAAATCTTTGGTATACTCCGCTACTGTACACCCGCATGAAGTGTGGACATAATTTATAACCAGCTTGGCATTGCCGACATTAGTAAACTTGAAGACTGCCTTCTGCACAGGTTCATCCTGGGAGAACGTACCCATATCTATGGTAGTTTTCTCAAACTTTATGACCGGATACTTCTTCGCAAATGCTGTCGCCGTAACTGCAAGCGCAAGCATCATAAAAAACATCAATCTCTTCATATTTCTTAAATATTCATTTGATTATCATTATCTCACAATTTTCTTCATCGTCATCCAAGGAACAAGACAAAGAATACGCATCATTGAGCGACGAGCACCTGACCGCCGTCAGCTGGAACAATCCATTTGAAAGTTTTCTTGCGCGAAAGAATCTTCTCCGACACAGTTCCGTTGAGCTGCAGGTCATCGCTGTAGACCGTCAGCTTCGAACCGCCCTTGAGCATTGGCAGCGCAGTCTCCACTTTCAGGGTCTTGCCGGAACCGTTTATAGCCGCCACATACCATTTGTTTCCGCATTTTCTCGCAAGAATGACGTACTTTCCGGGATAACCGTCGACAAATCTTATGTCGTCCCAAGTCGTAGGTACATTCTTCATGAAATCCATAGCCCACGTCGGAGCATCTGTCAGGTTGTTAGGAGCCAGCGCGAAATGCTGTACGGCACTCTGAAACAGAACTGCTGTTGCAAGAGCATATACATCAGAAGTTTTGCGTTCCTTTCCGCTCTTATTGTCGGCGCTGTAATGCTTGTTGAGCGCACTGCCTCCGAAATCCATGCTGCCGATAGAATTTCTGAGGAACGGATGCATACATCCTTTCCAAGCTTCCTCATTGCAGTCAGCCTGGCCGAACGAAAGATTTTCGCTTGCCCTTACCGCCTCGGCCGAAACGAAATTAGGATACATTCTCTCCCATCCCCTCGGAATTGTACATCCGTGGAATATCACCATAAGTCCATGCTCGTCGGCATCGGCAAGTATGTCTTCATAAAGCTGCATAGACTGCTGCTTGTCGCCACCTATAAAATCAACTTTCAGACCCTTTACGCCTATGCTCTGAAGCCACTTCATCTCCTTGTGTCTGGCTATGAGGTTGTTCATTATATTTCGAGGCCCCTGAGGAGCATCGTTCCAATATCCGTTGGAATTGTACCACAAAAACAGCCCCACACCCTTCGACTGCGCATATTTTGAAAGTTCGGCTATACGGTCGCGGCCAATCTGAGTATCCCACAACGCATCAACAAGTACATACTTATATCCCATTGCGGCAGAGAAATCGATGTATCTTTTTTGTTCATCATAGTTGCAGCTAGGATCCATGCCGATAATCCAGCTCCAGGACCCTTTTCCGTAAACGTAATTGTGGGTTGTTTCGTACAGAGGTTCAACGTTGTCCCACATCACAGTGGTCTCAACGATAGGAGCAAGGTCCGAAGCCAAAGTTATTGTTCTCCAAGGTGTATATCCAGGGAGCGAAAGTCCTGGACTCACCGTACCTACACCTCCGAATTCCATCTCCATCGGATAACCAATCTTATAGTGGCCTCCGTTGCCTCCCAAAAGGCGCGAAGCACAGTATGCACTGCTTACGCCGGTCTCGCACAGCAGAATCCATCCTTTGCTTCCGACCTTGAACAACGCAGGGAAGGTATAGCCTTCACCGTAACCGTTTTTACCCATTGCATCATCAAGGGTATAATTTGTTTCATAGCTGGGCGCCGTCCTTGCAAACCCGCTCTGAGCCATCATCTGCGGACAGAGGAATGTAGTTGTGCCATCCGGGAAAGTATAGCCTGTAGCCTCAGACTCAACGAGACAAGACAAACGTCCTCTGTTGGCGTAGACCTTGTATCTGAAAGCAATATCATTGTCTGACACGCGGAACACAACATCGAGCACCTTTGCTCCGTCTTCATTGCAGAATGTGCACGTCATCTCGTTGGCTTTATACTCCACGTGACTTTTCTTTATGTTCTTGAGCGAATAGCTGCCGGCAACCGTTTTATGCAAAATTTCGTCCGAAGCCTTCAGCCCTTTTGTGAAATCTCCTATTGTTGTTTTCAAGCCTAGGGGCGATTCTGATATAAACTCGTCTTCACCATACTTCACTTCATATGTCGGTTCGCCGGCATCTGAAAGACCTACGGTAACAGCAACCATGCTGTCAGGACTGTAAACTCGTCCCACCTCATCTGCAAAGGCCTCGCCTCCTAAAAAAAACGGCATCAGCGCCGCTAAGTACAAATTGCTTCGTTTCATAACCCTTATTGTTCTGATATTAGATTCAATTTATAATATTTGATTGTTTATTATGCGCAAAGATACTTATTTTATACAAAAAACACCTCTAAACATTTCTTTTTATCACAAATGCACATTGAGCACTCGGGCTCAGATTAATCTTTCCGAGCCCTCGAAACTGAATGTCCGAGCGCTCGAAACAACAGCCGCAGGCGCCCGCATATGACTAGCAGACGGCGCGTCACAAAAAAAACAGCTTCGGCACCACACTTTCAGGCTTAACATTCTTTGAACAGTCTGCCGACTTCTCATTTCTTTGTCGTATCTTTGTCTGATTAAATGCACAACAGCATCTGACGAATACCGCACAAGCAAAAAAGTACGAATTCATGATGCCGGAAACTATTAAAATCAGAAATATGATTATCTACAACACTACATTCCACGTCGAAGTGGCCGATGCAAAAAATTTTGTAATCTATCTTCACGAATCCTACATACCGTCGGCAGAAAAGTCAGGCATACTGAAGAACGCCAGACTAACCAGAATTCTAAGCCACAAGGAAGACAGTTCTGAATGCTTCTCACTGCAGTTCGAGGTAGAAGATACGGCAAAACTGCATAAATGGTATTCGGAAAGCGGGAACAAAATGAACGAAGACATGATGAAGACCTTCAAAGACAAAGTCATCGGATTTCCGACACTGATGGAAGTAATTATCTAAAGAAATGCACTGAGCATCAAAAAGTGCGGCAGAACTTCAAGAACGAAAAAAAACACAAGGATACAGCATTCAACTGATATGACGCCTGACAGACATACGGAAAAAATCATAATGGGTGTCGACCCTGGTACAAACGTGATGGGATACGGGCTGCTAAGGATTGCAGGCAACAAGGCCGAAATGGTGACAATGGGCGTAATTGAGCTCAGCAAATATCCGAGCCAATATCTGAGATTGGGAAAGATTTTCGAAAGGATAACAGGCATCATCGATTCATACAAGCCCGACGAATTGGCCATTGAGGCTCCTTTCTTCGGGAAAAATGTACAGTCGATGCTCAAGCTGGGACGAGCACAGGGTGTGGCCATAGCCGCGGCCATAGAACGCGACATACCGATAACTGAATATGAGCCGCGTAAAATAAAGGTGGCAATAACAGGCAATGGAGCGGCATCGAAAGAACAAGTGGCAGGCATGCTGCAGAGAATGCTCAAAATACCCGAATCCGAAATGGTGCCTTTCATGGATGCAACAGATGCACTTGGAGCCGCGTACTGCCATTTCATTCAGATGGGCAAGCCTACAACTGAACACAGCTTCTCGTCGTGGAAAGATTTCTTGTCGAAGAATAAAGGCAGAATACACATCCAGACGACCGAAAAGGGCAAATGAAAGGCTGCAGAAACTATGCTTCAAGCTTTTTTGACTCCCGCAACACACAACAAATCATATTAATAAGTAACTTTGCACGAAGAAAAACTTTTGATTATGGCAGAATACAACAAGTATACTTTCACCAAAGCATATGCAATGGAATACGGGACATTCCTGGGCTGTGCCTGGATTATTGTTTTCGCATTATACATTGCAGGACTGCGTACTCTCAATGCACTGCCGCTGGTACTTGGAATGCTGACATTTGTATCGCTTCCGGCCGCATCAATATATTTTGCTCTCAGATTCAAGAGGACAGATACATGCGAAGATGGCATTTCATTGAGAAGGGCAATTTTCTTCTCGCTTATGATGCATCTCTATGCCTCGCTGCTGACAAGCATAGCGGCGCTGCTATACTTCCAGCTGATGGACAACGGAGCTGTACTTAACAGCATGTACAGCGTGGTCGACTCGCCGTATGCCGTCAGTGTGTACAGAGAGGCCGGCATGGAAAATGTCCTGGAAATGGGCAGAAGCAACCTTGATGCACTTTCACAGCTGACGCCGGTGGAAATAGCCTTCGCCTTGTTCAATCAGAACATAATGGTGAGCATAATACTCTCCATTCTTACAGGTTTCATCGCTCAAAAGAAAAATTATTCAAATAGAAACATGAATTTATCCTGATTGGGATAAAACATAAAAAGCACATATATACATACAGACAGATATGGACATTTCAGTTGTTATACCTCTTTATAATGAGGCTGAATCGCTTCCCGAACTTCATGCTTGGATCAAGCGCGTAATGGACGAACACGGCTTCAGCCATGAAATAATATTCGTCAACGACGGATCTACCGACGGTTCATGGGACGTGATAAAGAATCTGAGTTCACAGGACCCGACAGTCAAAGGCATAAAATTCAGACGCAACTACGGAAAATCGCCGGCGTTGTTCTGCGGATTCGAAAAGGCACAGGGCGATGTCGTCATCACAATGGATGCCGACCTTCAGGACAGTCCTGACGAAATACCTGAACTGTACAGAATGATCAAGGAGGACGGATACGACCTCGTAAGCGGTTACAAGCAGAAACGTTATGACCCGCTGTCGAAGACCATTCCTACAAAACTGTTCAATGCCACGGCCAGAAAAGTTTCAGGAATACATAACCTACACGATTTCAACTGCGGCCTAAAAGCATACAGGAAGGATGTAATAAAGCATATCGAAGTATATGGTGAAATGCACAGATACATACCTTATCTTGCAAAAAACGCCGGCTTCAACAAGATTGGAGAAAAGGTGGTTCATCACCAGGCAAGAAAATACGGAAAGACAAAATTCGGACTCAGCCGATTCGTCAACGGATATCTTGATCTGCTGTCGCTCTGGTTCCTTTCCAAATACGGCATCGAACCGATGCACGTGTTCGGACTGCTGGGTACGGTAATGTTCTTCATTGGTTTTATTGCCGCAGGATGTGTAGGAGCAATAAAGATTATAGACATGTATTCAGGCAATCCGTATACATTGGTGACAAACTCACCTTATTTCTATCTGTCGCTGACAATGATGATACTTGGTACACAACTGTTTGTAGCCGGTTTCCTCGGCGAACTGATAAGCAGAAATTCAACTGAAAGAAACAAGTATCAGATAGAGGAAACATTCTGACAGCCGTCATAACATATTTCCAAGCACAGCATGAAAATAAGAAGAAAAGACATATACCGCATTGCATCATTGATGGCTCTGACTGTTTCAGCGGCTTGCTCCAGCAACAACTGTCCCCTCAACAACATCGTCACGTGCAACTGCTATTTCTATGATTCCGAAGGAACTGCCATAAGCTACAGCGACGAAATAACGGTCAAGGCTCTGTTGCCTGGAACTCAGACTACTTACACGTACAGAAAGCCGGGACAACAGACAGTGGTGTCAACTACAAAAGTAGACTCGCTCCTGCAGCAGGGGTACGTGGAAACGATAGGCACGTCGAGAAAAGACACCGTACTGGTAAACAAGGCCTCCGGCAAGTCTTACCTGAATCTGCCTATGAGCTACTTCACCGAATGCGATACGATAATGTTCAGCTACGCGGGAATATCTGGTACCGACACGCTCTACATCAGCCACGACAACTATCCTTACGTGGGATTGCCTGAATGTGGTTCTTACATGTTCCACACAATAAAAAATGCCGGCATAGCCAACAATTCCGGCATTGACCACGTGGAAATAGCTAATCCTAAAGTCGATTATGAAGGTAAAGAAAACATCAAGATATATTTCTACGGCGTTGCTCAGTAGCTTGCTGATGATTGTACCTGCTGAAATGCAGGCGCAAGAAGAGACTACCGACAACGGGGAACGTCCGAAACCGACAAAATACGTACCTGAAGAAGACGAAAAAGTTGAACCGGCATTCTTTCAGGGCTTCACGTTGTCGGCTGACGTGTTCGGCATCGGACAGTATCTGCTGTCGGACTACGGCAGTGCAGAGGCGGCATTAAGGCTTAACCTAAAGAATACGTATTTCCCGATAGCAGAACTTGGATACGGCATATGCGACATAACAAACTACAACACAAACATACGCTACAAGACAAATGCACCGTATCTGAGAATTGGTTTCGACATCAATTTTCTAAAAAACAAGATGCAGGACAACAGATTGTACGTCGGAATCAGATACGGTATATCTCCCTTCAAGTATGATATGGAGGGGCCGGACATGTCTGACCCAGTATGGGGCGGAAGCAGTCCGTTCAGCTACAAGGGAATAAGTTCCACGGCACAGTGGGGAGAGCTGGTGTTCGGATTCCAAGTCAAGATATGGGGAAACTTCCATATGGGCTGGAGCATAAGAATGAAAAGGCATTTCAGCATAAGCAACAGCAAAAATTCACAGCCCTACTACATTCCCGGATATGGCACAACAACAAACTCTACATCATGGGGAGGAACGTACAACCTGATTTTCGACCTCAACTGGGGAAAGAAGAAAAAAAGCAAGCCTACGGCTCCGCCAAACGTAATCGCAGCAGACAGCATCGGCAATGAGGAAAAAGAAAATCCTGAAAGTGTGAAGAACAAGGCCGATGAAAATGAAAAAGTAGAAAAGGCCATGCCTGATGATGACAAGGAAAAAGACAAAAAACAAAACGACAAGGACTAAAACTACTATTACACATACACTGCATTTATTTTTATATGGAAAGTAACCTTACAACCATTGATCAGATTCTGATTGCTGTGGCACTGGCAATGGACTGTTTCACCGTGAGCATTGCGTCTGGACTCATGCTGAAAAGAGTCTATTTGAAAACAACAGTGATTACAGCACTCATGTTTGGTGTATTCCAGGCCGCCATGCCTGCCATAGGATGGTCGGTCACAAAACTCTTCAACAGATACATCGAGAACTTTGACCACTGGATAGCGTTCGGCCTTTTGGCTGTAATAGGTATAAAGATGATTTTCGACAACTTCAAGGACGAAGAAGAAAAAACTTTCAATCCGCGTTCTATATATGTCATTCTGACAATGGCCGTCGCTACAAGCATTGATGCATTGGCGGTGGGAATATCGTTCATGTGCGCCGGACTGAAGACGTGGCCGCAGCTGGTACAGCCATTGATAATCATCGGACTCACATCGGCAATACTGTCTGTTGCAGGAAACGCAATAGGTGTATATATCGGCAGAAAAATTAAACTTCCAGTCGAAATGATAGGCGGTATACTACTGATAATCATAGGCATTAAAATACTGGCAGAACATCTTGGATGGTAATACGCGGAACAAGGTTTGAACAAAAAAACAAGCAGGATAAAGATATGGAAAAGCAGGATATCAGAAACAGTCAGGAAAGCGGAAACAACGGCAACAGGAAAAATAAAAGAAAATGGTGGCATCTGCCATTTCTGCTTCTTTTGTGCGCTGGAACAATATACATAATCCGTACAAACAACAATAGCGGCGGCAGCATTGAAATGCATGAAAGCGCTTCCATCGGCGATGCATGGAAAGAATCGGACGTGCAGAAATGCTACGGCAGCGTGTTCGGCACAGAATATCATATCACATACCAAAATGCGACTGATATACACGGCGAACTGAAGGACGTAATGGGCGATGTCGATAAATCTTTGTCGCCGTTCAACAAGACTTCAGTCATTACAGCTATAAACAACGGCAATGACGTCGAAGCTGATTCAATGTTCACAGATGTGTTCAACATGGCCAAGATTGTATCCGAAGAAACAGAAGGCGCTTTCGACATTACGGTGGCTCCGCTGGTCAACGCATGGGGCTTCGGATTCAAAAACGGCATTGAGGTGACAAAAGAAAAAATTGACAGCATAAGGAAATATGTCGGATTCGAAAAAGTCCGCATGGAAAACGGCAAGGTCATTAAAGACAACAAAAACATAATGCTTGACTGCAGCGCTATCGCAAAAGGATACGGGGTAGACGCTGTTGGCAACTACCTGGAGAAAAAGAACATAAAGAACTACATGGTGGAAATAGGCGGTGAAGTAAGGGTGAAGGGCTGCAATCCTGATGGAAGACTGTGGAAAATCGGCATCAGCAAACCTATCGATGACTCGCTGAGTATAAACGGCGAAATACAGGAGGTTCTGATGGTCAGCGATATTGCCGTTGCAACATCGGGCAACTACAAGAATTACTACATAAAGAACAATAAGAAATATGCACATACCATTGACCCTAGAACCGGCTATCCAGTACAGCACAGCATCCTGTCGTCGACAGTTGTGGCAAAAAGCTGTGCTGTTGCCGATGCATATGCTACATCTTTTATGGTGGTCGGACTAGACGAAGCAAAGAAGATTCTTTCTAAACACAAAGAATTGCAGGCATACTTCATATATACTGACAACAACGGCAAAATGGCCACATGGTGCACAAAGGAGCTTAAAGAAAAGCTCATGAAATATTCGGAACAGAACAAGTGAAAGCTTGCAGAACGAGCTTAAACGACAGACATCTGAAAAACGTTTGCCGAACCGCAGGCCTAACAAAAACAAAAGCAAAAAATAGTGTACAATTTAACACACAAAATGTTATCTTTGTAACTGTTGTTAAACTAAAAACGCATACTGTACCGATGGACCTGACTATGTTTGAAAAAATGCAGCAGCTGCCTCTCTTTCAGGGCATGACAAGATTTGAAATGTCCGAAATAATAGAAAGAGTGAAACTAAACTTCTGCCAAAACAAGGCAGGGGAAGTTTTTGCCGAACAAGGCGAAAGATGCGACAGGCTGATTTATGTACTTAGAGGCAAATTTACCGCTGAATACCTGCATGCAGAAGACAAATATTCGATGACTGAAGTTATGGACGCACCTTCACTGATTGAACCTTACAACATCTATGGACTCAATCAGGAATATTCGAGGACTTATAAGTTCGTGACAGACGGAAGTACTTTCGTTATAGATAAGCTTGCGTTCAAAAATTTCCTGATGAACTATGACATCGTAAAAGCCAATATGCTTAACATCATTTGCACAAGATGCCAGAATATATCAAGAAGACTATGGATGTCAAACAATGGAAACATTGAATCTAAAATACTGAAGTTCCTGAAAATCCATTCACTTCAGCCGAATGGAGAAAAACGGCTGAAAATCAAGATGGAGGATCTCGCAAGATTGATGGGAGAATCACGCATAAACGTGTCAAGAGCACTCAATGCGATGCAGGACAGAGGCATTGCAGAACTGAAAAGAAAAGAAATCATCATATTCGATATAGACAAGGCCACCGAAGGAATCTGACAATATGAGGCGACCAATTAAAATGAATTAATTATTAAACTGATGCATACCAATCCATTTCTGAAAAATTCGTACGGCACACTGCACAATACCGTACCTTTTGCCGACATCACACTTGACGACTACGAGGACGCTGTGATGAAAGGCATTGAAGAAGAAGACAACAATATCAAGGCCATAATAGACAACAATGAGGAGCCTACATTTGAAAATACCATAGAGGCTCTCGAAAACAGCGGCCCGATATTGGAAAGGACTACCAATGTATTCTTCAACCTGCTGAGTGCAGAAACATCAGACGAGATGGATTCACTTGCTCAAAAGTTGGCACCCGTCCTTTCGGAACATTCAAGCAACATCAACCTGAACGAAAAATTGTTTGAACGCGTGAAGCATGTCTATGATTCCAAACCGGAGCTGAACGATGAACAACGGATGCTTCTTCAGAACACATACGACGGATTCGTAAGAAACGGAGCTGAACTTGACGGCGAAGACAAAGACAGATTCAGAAAACTGACCAACGAACTGAGCACACTCACTCTAAAATTTTCTCAGAACGTTCTCAAAGACACAAACAACTTTGCACTTCATATAACTGAAAAGAAAGATCTTGCAGGACTGCCGGAAAGCGCCATTGAAAGTGCATACGAAGAGGCCAAAGAAAGAAATGAAGATGGCTGGATATTCACATTGCATGCACCGAGCTACGTGCCTTTCATGACTTTCTGCGCAGACAGAAATCTGCGCAAACAGATGTACATGGCATATAATACGCTGTGTACGCACAACAATGAATTCAACAACTTCAACGTTGTTGGAGAAATCGTCAATATCAGACGCGAAATAGCACAGCTCCTAGGCTACGGGACTTATGCAGACTATAAGCTGGTAAAAAGGATGGCACAGAACAAAGACAATGTGTACAATCTGCTGAACCAGCTCACAGAGGCATATGAAAACAAAGCACACAGCGAGATTGAGGAAGTCGAGAAATTAGCCCAGGAAACAGAAGGCGCAGATTTCAAAATTATGCCGTGGGACTATTCTTACTATTCCAACAAACTGAAAGAACTGAAATACAACATAAATTCTGAAACATTACGACCATACTTCAGACTAGACAAGGTGCAGGAGGGAGTATTCGGACTGGCAAACAGACTGTATGGCATTACGTTCAAGGAAAATGCTGATATTCAGGTTTACCATCAAGACGTAAAAGCGTACGAAGTTTTTGATAAAGACGGTTCATTCCTTGCTGTTCTGTATTGCGATTTCCACCCAAGGAAAACAAAGAAATCCGGTGCATGGATGACCAGCTACAAAGAACAGTGGATTGACAAAAACGGCAACAACAGCCGCCCTCACGTTTCAGTAACAATGAACTTCACAAAACCGTCGGCCACAAAACCGGCATTGCTCACATTAAGTGAAGTGGAAACATTTCTGCATGAATTCGGCCACGCACTGCACGGAATGTTTGCAAACACGACATACAGAAGCCTAAGCGGCACGAATGTATACTGGGACTTCGTGGAACTGCCGTCGCAGATAATGGAGAACTTCTGCACTGAACAGGATTTCTTGGACACTTTCGCATCACACTACGAAAGCGGAGAACTGATACCTGCAGAATTGATAGAAAGAATCAAGGATAGCAGAAATTTCAATGCAGGATATGCATGTCTGAGACAATTGAGCTTCGGACTGCTGGACATGGCATACTATACATTGAAACAGCCTTTCGCCGACGATGTGAGAGAATTTGAAAAAAAAGCCTGGAAGCGTACGCAGGTTCTGCCAGATGTACCAGAAACTTGCATGTCTACACAATTCTCACATATAATGTCTGGAGGATATTCTGCAGGATATTACAGCTACAAATGGGCTGAAGTGCTAGATGCCGATGCATTCTCACTATTCAAGAAAAACGGCATATTCGACAGAAAGACAGCAGAAAGTTTCAGAACAAATATTTTGTCTAAAGGAGGAACAGAACATCCGATGACATTATACATGAGATTCAGAGGAAAAGCACCGTCAATAGATGCCTTACTCGAAAGAAACGGAATAGAGACAAAACAATGAACAATACTAAAACGTATAATATCAATATGAAGAGATTTATCCAAACCATCTTCATTGTGGCTGTTACAACCGTTTTAGCCATAAGCTGCAACAAAGAAGACGACATCGATGAAATCTTCATCGGAAATACATGGTATGTGAGATCTGCCGTGCTGAACGGGACATCTCTCTCCCAAAAAGAGATGAACAGTCTATATGACTCGGACGACAGCTACTGGCTGTATTTCGACCAGATGACTTTCTCAGGAAAAATGGATGCCCCAAGCAGCTACAGCGGTACATGGTCTGTGGATGCAAAAAATGGAAAGATATCCTTCCATGTGACCAATGAAAACAATATGAATGCAAACAACACCAGCCGAACCATATACACAATAATCAAGAACGCCAGCTACTACAAGGGCGACTCCAATGTTTTACGCATTTATATGGACAAAGACAGTTACGTCAGCTTTGCAAGAAGCAAAAAAGGCCTATAACAAAAGACCTGAGGCGCAGCAAGCAAAATGGTATATAATATTTCACAAAGAGGAAGATATTATCAAAATCATTGATATGAGCACAGAAGAAAAGCAACATATTCTTGACAAGAGGTATTTGAGAATGGCTAAAATATGGGCAGAAAACTCATATTGCCAGAGAAGAAAAGTCGGTGCACTTGTCGTAAAGGACCAGATGATAATTTCTGATGGATACAACGGCACTCCATCCGGCTTCGAAAACATATGCGAGGACGAAAACAACGTCACAAAACCGTATGTTCTTCATGCCGAAGCCAATGCCATAACAAAAATTGCACGTTCGGGGAATTCCAGCGAAGGGGCCACAATGTACATAACAGCCTCTCCTTGCATCGAATGCGCAAAACTTATAATACAAGCCGGAATAAAAAGGGTTATCTACTCCGAAAAATATAGAATAGAAGACGGTATCTCACTAATGAAAAAGGCCGGAATTGAAGTTGTGTACATAAATCTAAATGAATAGGTTACATTAAAATATACATATTATGAACATAAACCGTTCTTCGCGCTTTGCGCCGCTGATTATTGCCATAAGCGTAATTATAGGTATTCTTATCGGTACATTCTATGCAAACAGGTTTTCAGGAAACAGACTGAACATAATAAACACCTCGTCCAATAAGCTGAACGATTTGCTGCATATTATTGATGACCAATATGTAGACACCGTTAATATTGCAGACTTGGTAGAAAAGGCTATGCCGGAAATTCTTTCAGAGCTGGATCCTCACTCGACATACATATCAGCAAAAGATGCTCAAGAGGCCAATGAAGACCTTAAAGGAAGCTTCAGCGGCATCGGTATACAGTTTGTCATAAGAAAAGACACCATAAACATAACAAATATCATAAAAGGCGGCCCTTCTGAGAAAGTAGGATTACTGGCTGGTGACAAGATTATATCTATTGACGGCAAAGGATTCGTCGGTAAGGTATGCACCAACGAAGAAGCAATGTCGAGGCTGAAAGGCGAAAAGGGCACAAATGTGAAAATCGGTGTGAGAAGAAACGGAGAATCAAAGCCTCTGTACTTCACAATCGAAAGAGGCGACATTCCTGTAAAGAGCATTGACGCTACATATATGCTCAATGACGAGCTTGGATACATTAAGGTCAACAAATTCGGAGAAACAACTTATCCGGAATTCCTTATGTCGCTTGCACAGCTTGAACAGGAAGGTTTCAAGGGACTTGTAGTCGACCTCAGAGGCAACGGAGGCGGTTATCTCATATCAGCTATTCAGATGGTAAATGAATTCCTGCCGAAGGATAGACTTATAGTCTACACGGAAGGACGCAAGTCGAAACGTGAAGACTACAGAAGCGACGGCAGAGGCTCATACCAGAACATACCATTGATTGTGCTCACTGACGAGACAACAGCCAGTGCGGCAGAAATCTTCTCCGGCGCAATACAGGACAATGACCGCGGTATCATAGTCGGACGCCGTACATTCGGAAAAGGACTTGTGCAGCAACCTATCGAAGTCCATGACGGTTCGCTGATACACCTCACAATAGCCAGATATTATACACCTTCGGGAAGATGCATACAGAAGCCATATGTTAACGGTGGCGGCAAGGATTATGCTCTTGACATCGTCACACGCTACCAGCACGGTGAGTTCTTCAACGAAGACAGCATCAGACAGACAGGACAGAAATATAAGACCAACCTCGGACGTATAGTCTATGGCGGTGGAGGCATCATGCCTGACTATTT
>ENA-UONW01001604-UONW01001604.1-human-gut-metagenome-genome-assembly--contig:-CS52-NODE-1604-length-25965-cov-7.932844_pt1 | contig 25965 bp, 23 predicted proteins | sample MGYA00242463_ERZ724010 | MGnify/ENA metagenome assembly ERZ724010 | reverse complement strand
TTGCAAGAAATTTAATGAATACCATGGATATGACAACGTCTAATATTTACGAAAGTAACCTTTCAGGACTGGAAAGGAAAAACTTTCAAAAAGAAGTGAACAACAAAAAAACAGACCTGTTTTTCCTGAAAAACAAGCAGGGAATGGAAGTGGCAGTAACCAATTATGGATGTGCCATCCTTTCGATTATGGTACCGGACAAAGAAGGTAAATATGCCAATGTCATATTAGGACATGACAGTATCGACCATGTCATAAACAGTCCGGAGCCATTCCTCAGTACAACAATCGGCCGTTATGGTAACCGAATTGCCAAAGGACACTTTACATTATACGGTGAAGAGCATCAGCTCACCATCAACAATGGCCCCAATTCACTCCACGGCGGCCCCACAGGATTCCACGCCAGAGTATGGGATGCAGTACAACCCAATCCGGCAACCATCATCTTCAACTACACTTCTGCTGATGGCGAAGAAGGTTTTCCTGGAAAATTGGAAGTAGAAATGACCTATCGCCTTGAAGAAGAAATCAACGCATTGGTTATCGAATACCGTGCAACAACCGATAAGGCTACGGTTGTCAATCTGACAAATCATGGTTTCTTCAATCTGGCCGGCATTGCCAACCCTACTCCTACTGTTCTTGATCAAACAATTACCATCAACGCAGACTTCTATGTTCCTATCGATGAAGTTTCCATTCCTACGGGAGAAATATTAAAGGTTGAAGGAACTCCTATGGATTTCCGTACCCCTCACACCATCGGCGAACGAATTGACGAACCATTCCAGCAGTTGGTTCACGGAGCAGGTTATGACCATTGCTATGTACTGAACAAGACTGAAGCCGGCGAACTGAGCTTAGCAGCAACCTGCAGTGATCCGGCCAGCGGACGTCTTATGGAAGTTTATACAACCGAAAATGGCGTTCAGCTCTATACAGGTAACTGGCTCAACGGCTTTACAGGAGCACATGGAGCAACATTCCCTGCCAGAAGTGCAGTATGTTTTGAAGCTCAATGTTTCCCTGACACACCCAACAAAACGCATTTCCCATCAGCCATCCTGCTTCCTGGTGATGAATACCAACAGGTGACAATTTACAAATTCGGAATTGCAGAATAAATTAATCAACCTCTTTATAAACACTAAAAACTAAAAAAATGACACAACAACAAAAGAACGGTAACATTATTGCCATCATTACTATGATTTTCCTTTTTGGTATGATTGCATTTGTTACGAATCTCGCAGCCCCGATGGGGATTGTATTAAAGAATCAATTTTCCGTATCCAATGCTTTAGGTATGTTGGGTAACTTAGGAAACTTCATTGCCTACGCAGTAATGGGTATCCCCAGCGGTATTCTTTTAACCAGAGTCGGTTACAAGAAAACAGCTCTCATTGCAGTTGCTATCGGATTTGTCGGCGTAGGAGTACAATATCTTTCCGGCCATGCCAGTCCATCATCAGCATTTGCCGTTTACTTGTGCGGAGCTTTCATTTCAGGTTTTTCCATGTGTTTGCTCAATACGGTAGTAAACCCGATGTTGAACAAGTTGGGTGGTGAAGGTAACAAGGGTAACCAGCTCATCCAAGTTGGTGGTTCGTTCAACTCTGTCATGGCAACCATCACCCCGATGTTTGTAGGTATTCTCATTGCCGGTTCAGTAGAAAAAGCTACCATTTCACAGATCTTCCCTGTAATGTATACCGCAATGGCCGTATTTGCTTTTGCATTCTTTGTACTCTTGTTCGTCAACATCCCTGAACCCAGCCAAACTAAATCGACTGAATCTATCGGTACCTTAATGAAAGGTGCACTGAAGTTTCGTCACTTTGTATTGGGAGCCATCGCCATTTTTGTATACGTAGGTGTTGAAGTTGGTGTACCGGGTACATTGAACCTGTTCCTCACCGACCCTGTTGAGAAAGGTGGTGCAGGTATTTCATCCACCATCTCTGGATTTGTTGTAGGAACATATTGGTTACTGATGTTGGTAGGTCGTCTGGCCGGAGCATCGTTGGGTGCCAAGATTTCAAGTCGTGTCATGATGATTTTCACTTCAGGCTTGGGATTGATTTTAGTATTGTTGGCTATCTTCTCTTCCACAGAAACTTTGGTAAACCTGCCCGTATTGCAGCAGGGTGAAACAGGAGGTCTTTCATTTGGTATGGCCGAAGTGCCTGTCAACGCCATGTATCTGGTACTGGTAGGTCTGTGTACCTCCATCATGTGGGGCGGTATCTTCAATTTGGCAGTCGAAGGTTTAGGCAAATATCTGGCAGCAGCTTCTGGCTTGTTCATGGTATTGGTATGCGGTGGCGGTATCCTGCCCGTTATCCAGGGATGGCTGGCCGACGTTGCCGGATTTATGAACAGCTATTGGGTTATCATCATAGCTTTAGCCTATCTGCTTTATTACGGCCTTATCGGTTGCAAGAATGTCAACAAGGACATTCCTGTAGATTAAATAAAGAAGACTTTAATACAAAAGAAATAACAGGTAATTTTTATTATTCACCTAATAAATTATAAGTATCATGGATATAGAACACGTAAGAAGTCGTTTCATCAAACATTTTGACGGAACAACAGGAGCTGTATATGCATCTCCGGGTCGTATCAACCTCATTGGTGAACATACCGACTATAATGGTGGATTTGTATTTCCCGGAGCTATCGACAAGGGAATGATTGCTGAAATCAAGCCCAATGGAACCAACATAGTAAAAGCTTACTCCATTGACCTGAAGGATTATGTGGAATTTGGCTTGAATGAAGAAGACGCTCCGCGCGCCAGCTGGGCCCGTTACATTTTCGGCGTATGCCGCGAAATGATCAAACGTGGTGTAGAAGTCAAGGGATTCAATACTGCTTTTGCAGGTGATGTACCTCTCGGCGCCGGCATGTCATCTTCTGCAGCATTAGAGAGTACGTATGCATATGCGCTGAACGACCTCTTCGGTGACAATAAGATTGATAAATTCGAACTTGCCAAGGTAGGACAAGCTACGGAACACAATTATTGCGGTGTCAACTGTGGTATCATGGACCAGTTCGCGTCTGTATTTGGCAAGAAAGGAAGCCTTATCCGCCTGGACTGCCGTTCCTTGGAATACCAGTACTTCCCCTTCGATCCGAAAGGATATCGCCTCGTATTGGTTGATTCGGTAGTAAAACATGAATTGGCTTCATCGGCCTACAACAAGCGTCGCCAGAGCTGTGAAGCTGTCGTTGCAGCCATTCAAAAGAATCATCCTCATGTAGAATTCCTTCGCGATTGTACCATGGAAATGCTTGAAGCTGTAAAGGCCGACGTTTCAGAAGAAGACTACAAACGCGCAGAATATGTCATCGAAGAAATCCAACGCGTACTCGACGTTTGCGATGCTCTCGAAAAAGGTGATTATGAAACCGTCGGACAGAAGATGTACGAGACCCACCATGGCATGAGCAAACTCTACGAAGTAAGCTGTGAGGAACTGGACTTCCTGAACGATCTTGCCTTCGATTGTGGTGTAACAGGATCACGAGTAATGGGTGGCGGTTTCGGTGGATGTACCATCAATCTGGTTAAAGATGAACTATACAGCACTTTTGTAGAAAAGGCAAAAGAAGAATTCAAGAACAAGTTCGGTAGAAGCCCGAAGATTTACGATGTAGTCATCGGAGACGGCGCTCGCCGACTGGAATAAGAGTTCCGGATTTCATCTGTATACAAAACCCAATCCCCTTCTCCAGACTTTACTGGAGAAGGGGATTTTTTCATATTTATCCCTCATACAGTAAAAAAGACAGGCAATCACGATGGATATTCACGCATAAAAGCCTATCTTTGTCCTATGAATAGAGCTAATCCTTTAAACTGTTAAAACATGAACGATAACAAGCTAATGAACCGCGCGGCAGACAATATCCGCATTCTTGCCGCCTCCATGGTAGAGAAAGCCAAGTCGGGACACCCCGGCGGCGCAATGGGCGGTGCCGACTTTGTAAACGTATTGTTTTCTGAATTTCTGATATACGATCCCGAAAGACCCGCATGGGAAGGACGTGACCGTTTCTTTCTTGACCCAGGTCACATGTCTCCCATGCTCTATGCGCAATTAGCCCTGACAGGTAAGTTCACAATCGACGAACTGAAAGAATTCCGCCAATGGGGAAGCCCCACACCCGGACATCCTGAACGCGACATTATGCGTGGTATCGAAAACACTTCAGGTCCTCTGGGGCAAGGACATACTTTTGCGGTAGGTGCCGCAATCGCAGCCAAATTCCTGAAAGCACGCTTCGGAGAAGTCATGAACCAAACTATCTATGCTTTTATTTCCGATGGTGGCGTACAGGAAGAAATCTCACAAGGCAGCGGCCGCATTGCCGGCACCTTGGGACTTGACAATCTGATCATGTTCTACGATGCCAATGATATACAGCTTTCAACTGAAACCAAAGAGGTTACAACCGAAGATACAGCCAAGAAATATGAAGCGTGGGGATGGAAGGTCATCACCATCGACGGCAACAACCCTGACGAAATCCGCAAGGCACTGGTTGAAGCAAAAGCTGAAGACGAACGCCCCACCCTCATTATCGGACACACAGTAATGGGTAAAGGAGCACGCAGAGCAGACGGAAGCAGCTATGAATCCTGCTGCGCCACCCATGGCGCTCCTCTCGGCGGCGATGCCTACATCAATACTATAAAGAATCTGAATGGTGATCCTGAAAATCCGTTCGTCATTTTCCCTGAAGTAGCCGAACTCTATGCCCGTCGTGCCGAAGAACTGCGTAAGATTGTAGCCGAACGCTATGCAGCCAAGGCTCAGTGGGCCAAGGAAAATCCCGAACTGGCAGCCAAACTCGAAGATTTCTTCTCCGGGAAGATTCCCCCGATTGACTGGAACAGTATCACGCAAAAGCCGGATGTCGCTACACGTGCCGCATCGGCCACTGTATTGGGACTGCTGGCAACAAAGGTAGAAAACATGGTTGTCTCATCTGCCGATCTTTCCAACTCCGATAAAACAGACGGCTTCCTCAAAAAGACACATGCCTTCCAGAAAGGTGACTTCAGCGGAGCCTTCCTTCAAGCCGGTGTTTCCGAACTTACCATGGCATGCTGCTGCATCGGTATGGCGCTGCATGGCGGTGTCATCCCTGCCTGCGGTACATTCTTCGTATTCTCCGACTATATGAAACCAGCCATCCGTATGGCTGCTCTGATGGAAGTGCCTATCAAGTTCATCTGGAGCCACGATGCATTCCGCGTAGGTGAAGACGGACCGACTCACGAACCCGTAGAGCAAGAAGCCCAAATCCGTCTGATGGAAAAACTGAAGAACCATAAAGGGCACAATTCCATGCTGGTACTCCGCCCTGCCGATGTCGAAGAGACAACCGAAGCTTGGCGTCTGGCAATGGAAAATACAGCCACTCCTACGGCTCTCATCCTTTCCAGACAAAACATTACCAACCTGCCTGCCGGCAACGACTATACACAAACCGCCCGTGGTGCCTATATTGTGACCGGTTCCGACGAGAATCCCGATGTTGTGTTGGTAGCATCCGGTTCCGAAGTTTCAACATTGGTTGCTGGAGCTGCACTGCTCCGGAAAGATGGTATCCGTGTACGTATTGTATCGGCCCCATCCGAAGGACTTTTCCGCAGCCAGCCCAAGGATTATCAGGAGAGTATCATTCCTACCGGAGCCAAGGTGTTCGGTCTCACGGCAGGACTTCCCGTCACACTTGAAGGACTTGTAGGAGCTCATGGCAAAGTATGGGGCCTTCCGTCATTCGGTTATTCGGCACCATACAAAGTTCTGGACGAAAAGCTGGGCTTCACCGCCGAAAACGTTTACAAACAAGTTAAAGAAATGATTTGAACGACATGAAAACAATAGGTTTAGCATCCGACCACGCAGGCTTCGAACTGAAGCAATACGTGAAGCAATGGCTTGACGCCCGCGGCTGGTCCTACAAAGACTTCGGTACCTACACCGCCGAAAGCTGTGATTATCCTGACTTCGCCCATCCATTGGCACGGGCCGTTGAAGCAGGCGAGTGCTATCCGGGCATTGCCATCTGTGGCAGTGGTGAAGGAATAGGAATGACACTGAACAAGCACCAAGGGATACGTGCCGCCTTGTGCTGGATACCGGAGATAGCCCACCTGTCCCGCCAGCACAACGATGCCAACGTACTCGTCATGCCCGGCCGTTTCATCACTCCCGAAGAAGCCGACCGCATCATGACCGAGTTCTTCGCCACTCCCTTCGAAGGCGGACGACACCAGAAGCGGATAGACAAGATTCCTGTCAGAGAATAGGAATCGGCTCAACCCCATAACCCAAAGTGCGGGTGACTGTGTGACATCTTTGTCGATACGGTCACCCGCATTATTTTTCTGATGTGTACAAAGCCACTGGCATACCGCAATCCGACAAGGGGGGGGGAACACATTGGCCAAAGCACTGCAAAAGCTTTGCAGAAACACTGCAAAGTACTTGCAGAAACACTGCAAACGTTTTGCAGAGAAACTGCAAACGCTTTGCAGAGAAGTTGCAGACAAGATGCAGCAACATTACAGACCGCCTGAACTATAAATACCGCCCTACACATCACACAACTGTATCCACCTCCCTACCCCTCAAAAAATCACTTACAAAGCATCCGACCCTCACCTTGCTTGAGAAGAACCGCAGCATTTTCTTATTTTTCACACATAAGATGACCATTGTCCAAGATAAAAAGCTATCTTTGTAAGCCGAACCAAGGAATTGAAAAATGGAAAAGCTGGATCTCGTCAAAGAATACATCAGCCAAGGAAAAGTGGAAGAGGCCTGCCAGGAACTGGACGTCTTCCTTCAGACTTCTGAAACGAATCTCGATGAAGCCTATTACCTCTATGGCAACGCACGACGAAAACAAGGGAACTGGCAGCAGGCACTCAACAACTATCGCCGCGCCATGGATATCAATCCGGACAGCCCTGCCCGACACGCCTACGCGATGGTAATGGACATACTCAACTTCTATAACAAGGACATGTATAATCAATAACTATAAGGAACGTAAATTATGGCAAAAATCAAAGGAGCAATTGTAGTGGACACCGAGCGTTGCAAAGGGTGCAACTTGTGTGTCGTGGCTTGTCCCCTCCACGTGATAGCCCTCACCAAGGAGGTGAACATCAAAGGATATAATTATGCACACCAGATACTGGAGGATACTTGCAACGGCTGTACGTCGTGCGCTACGGTCTGCCCCGACGGATGTATCTCGGTTTATAAAGTTAAAGTCGAATAAAAACAATAGAGCAATATGGCAGAAGAAGTAGTTTTAATGAAAGGGAACGAAGCCATCGCCCACGCCGCCATCCGCTGCGGTGTCGACGGATACTTCGGCTACCCGATTACTCCCCAATCGGAAGTACTGGAAACTCTGGCCGAACTGAAGCCTTGGGAAACTACCGGCATGGTAGTGCTGCAGGCCGAAAGTGAAGTGGCCGCTATCAATATGGTGTACGGCGGTGCCGGAAGTGGAAAGATGGTAATGACTTCATCATCCAGCCCCGGCGTCAGCCTGAAACAGGAAGGCATCTCTTATCTGGCAGGTGCCGAATTGCCCTGCCTCATCGTAAACGTTATGCGCGGAGGTCCCGGCTTGGGTACCATCCAACCCAGTCAGGCCGACTATTTCCAGACCGTGAAAGGCGGCGGACACGGCGACTACCGCCTCATTGCACTGGCTCCAGCATCGGTACAGGAAATGGCCGACTTCGTAGGCCTGGCCTTCGAACTGGCCTTCAAATACCGTAATCCGGCCATCATCCTGGCCGACGGCGTCATCGGACAGATGATGGAGAAAGTGGTGCTGCCGCCTGCCAAACCACGCCGCACAGAAGCCGAAGTCATTGCCCAATGTCCTTGGGCAAGTACCGGCAAGACCAAGGACCGTAAGCCCAACATCATCACATCGCTCGAACTGAAACCCGAAGAAATGGAAAAGAACAACCTCCGTTTCCAGGCCAAGTACCGCCAGATAGAGGAGAACGAAGTCCGTTTCGAAGAAATCAACTGCGAAGATGCCGACTACCTGATTGTAGCCTTCGGCTCCATGGCACGCATCGGACAGAAAGCCATGGAACTGGCCCGCGAAGAAGGTATCAAAGTGGGTATTCTGCGCCCCATTACCCTCTGGCCCTTCCCCACAAAGGCCATTGCCGCCTATGCCGACAAGGTAAAAGGCATGCTGGTTACCGAACTGAATGCCGGACAGATGATTGAAGATGTCCGCCTGGCCGTCAACGGAAAGGTACGTGTCGAGCACTTCGGCCGTCTGGGAGGTATCGTCCCCGATCCGGACGAAATCGTTGCAGCCCTGAAGGAAAAGATAATCGTCAAAGAATAACACATTCGACGATGGAAACGGATAAAATAAGAAACGTACTGAACATCATCTTTCTCATACTGGCTGTAGCCGCCGTCATCACTTATTTCGTGTCCGACGACTTCATGGATTTCGTCTACGTATGTGCGGCAGCCATTTTCTTCAAGGTGATGGAATTCTTCGTACGATTTAACAGATAAGGAGGAGCAATTATGACAAAAGAAGATATCATCAAACCTGAAAACCTGGTTTACAAGAAACCGACGCTGATGAACGACAACCCGATGCACTATTGCCCGGGCTGCAGCCATGGCGTAGTACACAAGCTCATCGCCGAAGTCATTGAGGAAATGGGCATGGAAGACAAAGCAATCGGCATCTCGCCCGTAGGATGTGCCGTCTTTATTTACAATTATCTGGACATCGACTGGCAGGAAGCTGCCCACGGACGCGCACCCGCACTGGCCACTGCCATCAAGCGCCTCTGGCCGGACCGCCTCGTCTTCACTTATCAGGGCGACGGCGACTTGGCCTGCATCGGTACGGCGGAAACCATCCATGCCCTGAACCGTGGCGAAAACATCACCATCATCTTCATCAACAACGCCATCTATGGTATGACCGGCGGACAGATGGCTCCCACCACACTGGTTGGCATGAAAACCGCTACTTGCCCCTACGGCCGCGATGTACACTTGCATGGTTACCCGCTGAAGATGGCCGACATTGCCGCCCAACTGGAAGGTACGGCCTACGTTACCCGCCAAAGCGTACACACCGTTCCTGCCATCCGCAAGGCCAAGAAAGCTATCCGCAAAGCTTTCGAAAACTCCATGGCAGGTAAAGGCAGTAATCTGGTAGAAATCGTCTCCACCTGCAACTCGGGCTGGAAGATGACACCTGCCGCAGCCAACAAATGGATGGAAGAAAACATGTTCCCCTTCTACCCCCTTGGCGATTTAAAAGACAAATAACCCTTTAGTACATCAATTCTTATGAAAGAAGAAATCATTATAGCAGGATTCGGCGGACAAGGAGTATTGTCCATGGGAAAGATTCTGGCCTATTCCGGACTGATGGAGGGTAAGGAAGTCACTTGGATGCCCGCCTACGGCCCCGAACAGCGAGGCGGAACAGCCAATGTGACCGTCATCGTGAGTGACGAGAAAATATCGTCCCCCATTCTCAGCAGATACGATGCCGCCATCATCCTCAACCAGCCTTCACTGGAAAAGTTTGAAAGTAAAGTAAAGCCCGGTGGAGTACTTATCTATGACGGATATGGCATCATCAATCCGCCTACACGCAAGGATATCCACGTTTATCGCATCGACGCCATGGATGCAGCCAACGAAATGAACAATGCCAAGGCCTTCAACATGATTGTATTGGGCGGACTGCTCAAAATCAAGCCGATGGTCACACTGGAAAATGTCATCAAAGGGCTGAAAAAGACCCTGCCTGAGCGCCATCATCATCTCATTCCGATGAACGAGGAAGCTATCAAAAAAGGAATGGAACTTATCAAAGAAGTTTGATAAAAGTCCAAAAGAAATCCCCCTGGAGATACCTTCAGGGGGATTTCTTTTATTTGTTTTTCAAGTTTCGGAGCCTTATTGATAGGGACATACACCTGTGTCGCGCATCTTACAACGTGAATTCGTAATTTTACAGATGCCAGTTCCGTTTATTACGTCATCCGTCAGGTTGTCACAAGTCACCTTATAACGGTCTCTGCCACTACCACCCGTATTGGCAAAAACAATTTTCAGAATCAGATAAAGTACCAACAATACCAACACTATCACTATCACCAGCCAAGTAAGGGTAAAAACAGCATAGGTAGTGAACAACATATAAGTATACATCCACTTTAAACGTTTCCTATCCTGTGGCTCAGCCTTGTACACGCGAAACACGATATATGCCAGAAAGAGGAGAAACGAAACAAAAAACAGACCAAAAATGAAATCTTCATTTTCTCTGCCGAAAAATTGGGATACTACTCCCAAGACACCCAAAGCACATCCTACAATATAATAGGTAATAGATTGTGGTACGACATCAACTCCCGAAAGGTCACGTAAACGACTGGGTACAAACTGATTCCACTTGGTCAAAGACAGCAGAACTGCCACAAAAGACATGATCACGACAACCATCCAACCTCCGGAAAGAGCTACAAAATTCAAAAAAAGATCGTAAAACAAGCGCCACTTACCAGCCCTACGATCATCCTCTTTACCAAACATGCGAACACGACGTATAATCCGGTATACCGGATAAGCCAAACCAGCCAAAAGGAACAATGAAACAAACAAAGCAAACTGATTGTCAGTCAACTGTTTGTCTGAATAGAACGGCATAGTGACAATTACTCCCACCATAGCCATTACCCACTCTAAAATCATCGTGATGCACAATGTCTTGACATCTTTAAACCGAACAGTCGTCACAATCTCCTTACCGGCTTTGCTGTTGAACCAGCCCTTCACCTTTTCAAACCGTAAAAAGAAAATGAATGCAAACACCAGTCCTGCCCAGAAAAAGATCTGGAAGAACAAAAATAATCCCGTCAACGCAGTAATCATAAAAAAAGATATTATAGGTTATACAAATAATTCAACGACAGCTCACAGAAAGAACTATCTGTTTTCTCCAGCCGCTTCAACACTTTCGTATGGGTATTATCCCCTTGGCTATGGCCGTCATAATGAGGTCGGCCACATTACGCGCCCCCAGTTTATCGAGCAGATGCCTCCGGTGTGTATCGACCGTATTGGTAGACACACAAAGCTCGCGCGCTATCTCCTGTGTATTCTTTCCTTCCGAAATGCGTTTCAAGACATCCAGCTCACGCAGAGTCAAATCTTCCGGACGCTTTTCTTCCACTCGTTTCATCTGTCCCCGTATATGGTCGGCAAACGGACAATAATAAGTACCGCCTGCCAATACCTGACGGATAGCTTCTGTTATTTTACTGGAATCAGTAGATTTGAACAAAATGCCTTCCACTCCACTTTGAAGCAAGTTCTTGACATACCAGATTTCTTCGTGCATGGTATTTACCAGAATGCGGGCACGGGGATCCCGCCCACGCAAGGTCGCTATAAGGTCCATGCCGGAAACATCGGGCAGTTCCATATCCAATACAAAAAGGTCGAAATGCTGTGAAGCAGTCAGCAGCTCCACTTCGCGTCCCGAAGAAGCCGTACACACATTCTTTATCTCCGGAAGAGAGCACTCAACAATGCGCTTCAACCCCTGCAATACCAAATCGTGGTCATCAATCAGCAGAATCCGTATATCTCTTTCTTTCATCAGCCTTCTTTATACCTGTCTTGTTATGATAGTGCAAAGAAAAGCCATTTATCCTTATTCCGCATCATCAAAAATAGTGATTTTAACACCTATGTTGTAAAAAAACGAAATTAAACGGCCAATGGGACATCCAACGTTATCTGCTGCCAGCCATCTTCATTTTTCAGGACGAACGTTGCTCCTATCGACTTGACCCGCTCGCCTGTCGTACTCAGCCCGATACCATTCCCCAGCTTCGCTTCCGACGGACAAGGCTTGCCCCGGTAGGCGATACGCAAAGTCAGCATACGCTCCGAAAGGTACAGATGAAGGTCAATCCGGCTGGCTCCAGCGTGTTTCAAAATATTGGAAAGCAGTTCCTGCAGAATGCGGTAGACCTCATAAGCACAGTCCTCGGGCACATTGTCCCATTCACGCCCCTCTGCATCGGACGAAAACGTCCACTCGGCAGACTGCGTATCGAGCAAACGGGTCACATAGTCTTCAATCACCTCTTTCAAGGTGACACGCTGGAACTGTGGCGGCATCAGTTCATGAGAAATACAGCGTACATCGTTGCGCACCTTCTCAAGCATAGACTTTACCTCTTCTTTCCCCTCATCAGTCAGCGGAAGGCTTTGCATCTGCATGCCTATACCCAGCAGATCGTTACACACACCGTCGTGCAGTTCCTTGGCCAAACGTTTCCGTTCGCGCTCCAGCCCTTCAATAAAATGTTGTGCCAGCTTCAACTCTTCCTCTTTCTTCAGACGGCGGCGGCGCAACACATACCACACGCCCCATACCAGAATAACGGCCACCGCCACTACAGACACAATTCCCAGCTGCATGATACGGTTCTGCTGTTGCAAGTGCTGTTCGTTCAGACGGGCTATCTCCAGTTCCTTTTCCTTCGTATCATATTTTACGGTCAGTTCGGACAACTCGGCCTCAATCTGTGCCCCATGCAGACTGTCGGCCGCACTCATGGCACGTTCGTAATAGTCGGATGCCTGCGCATAGTCCTTCAGCTTCTGATAATTACGGGCCATGCTCAAATAGAGTTTGTCCAACGGCACGGCCATATTGACATCCTTCAACCCCAACAGCCGATGTTGGATGTCCAGGCTCTCGCGATAGCGCCCCATGGTGGAATATACATCAAACAATTTCTCATAATAGCCCAATACTTCGGTCGAATTTTCCGGCAGAACAGCCAGGAGCGGTTCCGCCCGGGCCACACACTTCATCAGTTCCGCCCGATTTCCCAAACGCCCGTAAGTACCGGCCAGATACGTCAGGCACCGCAAGACGAAAGCAGGTTTCTGCTGCCGTTCCGCCATATCCAAAGCCTGACGGATGGCCTGTATGCCGTCTTCTTCCTTGCCGCAAAGTCCCAGAATGACTCCCGCGGTAGAAGCCGCATGAATCACCATATCCATGTCACCGCACGTCGGTACAACCTCCATCGCACGACGGACATAAACTTCGGCCTCATCCAGGCGTGAGGTGTTGGCATATAGAACAGCAATGTTTGTCAGCAATTGTGTACGCGCACCGCTTTCGTCGGGTTTTGTGACGTCCAGCAGGTCGAGGGCGCGGTTATAATAGGCCAAAGCCGAATCGGGCATGGACATCCTCCTGTAACACACACCCACCGACGCCAAGAGGCTCGCCTGCTCCTCAATCTCCCAATGCAGCCTTGCAGCCTCGCCCATGGCTTTTCTGAAAACCGTCATGGCTTCGTCCATACGTCCTTCATCCTCAAAGGTCACCGCCAAATTGACGAGCAGCACCAGATAAGGTTCCGCCTTCTTCCGATCGGCATATTTCAGTCCTTCTTCACAATAATGGCGCGTGCTGTCCACGTCGCGGTAGGCATAATACTCCGTCAAACAACAATAAGCCGCCACAATGCTGTCGCGGTCCGCACCGGCCCATGCGCGCGACAAGGCTTTCCGACAGTCTGTCAGCTCCGGGTCTTCCGTCTGCCCCCACACCGTAGACAGAGGCAACAGCAGGCAAACCCACAAAATCAATCGTTTCATAAACTGCGAATAATGGTTAGGGTGCTGCAAAGATAAGAAAGTCAGGGCAAACTCCAAGCATACAGACGGCCTTCTTCATCGGGCAAGCCGAACAATACATACCTGCCTGTCCCTGATGGGGAAAGAAGGAAAAGACCCGTAAGGTTTTACCCTGGAAAGCATAAGATGCCGTGTCGTGATGCACAAGATGCCATCTTATGTTGCACAAGATGCCATCTCATGCTGCACAAGATGGCATCTCATGTTGTATAAGATGGTATCTTATGCAAAGTATCATTGAAACCTATACAGACCCGGATTATACCTTGTGCCCCGCAAGCCGGGATTTGGAAATGGGAAAAATGGATAAATCACATCTGAAACAAGTTTCAATATTTTGTTCTCCTCTCACCTTTCACTATCTTTTCATAAGACAGGATGCGGTTCGGGATAAAAAATATCTGAAACAAGTTTCAATATTTTGTTCTCCTCTCACCTTTCACTATCTTTGCCGCATGAAAATGAAACGAATCATACTGACATACATACTGCTTTGTGTGCTGGGAGCAGGCCTGGTACGAGCGCAGCAAACCCTTACTCCAGTCGGGGGGCAGACCCTGCGTGACCAGTACGGCAACCAGATAGACCCGGCCACGCAACCGGACAACTTGAACGACAGCACCAATGTAGACATCCAAAGCCTGCCGCCCAAACTCTACATGTGGCAACTGGAAGAACGACTGGGAGAGCGCACCATCATCCCTGCCGATACAGCCAACCTGAATTTCCAGAACACCAATCTGGTGGAGGGTATGGAAGGGCATTACAATTATCTGGGCAATCTGGGCAGCCCGCGTATGTCACGCCTGTTCTTCGAACGGACCGATTATGGACACACCATGTTCATGACTCCCTTCTCGAGTTTCTATTTCCGCCCGAGCGACTTCAAGTTTACCAACAGTAACATTCCTTTCACCAATCTGACCTATTACAAGGCAGGCAGCAAGCAGAACGGTGAAGAACGTTTCAAGTCCTATTTCTCGGTAAATGCCAACAAACGGCTGGCCTTTGGCTTCAACATCGACTACCTGTACGGACGAGGCTACTACGCCAATCAGTCGACAGCCCATTTCAACGGAGGTGTTTTTGCCAGTTACATCGGCGAAAAGTATCAGATGCAGGCCATCTACAACAACTTCTTTCTGAAGATGAACGAAAACGGCGGTATCACAGACGACCGCTACATCACCCGACCGGAAGAAGTGGCAGAAACCGGCGGAAGTTCCTACATCCCCGTCAATCTGGAAGAAACCTCGAACCGCAACCACAATTTCTACGTACACCTGACTCACCGCTACCGGCTGGGATTCACACGCGAAACAACCGAAATCGTGGAGACCAAAGACGAGGCTCTCCGCCGCAAGGCGCTGCGCGACAGTACCGCCATCCCAACAGATACCATACAGACGGAAGAATTTGTACCGGTAACCAGCTTTATCCATACGTTCCACATCGAACGTTCCAGCCGCCGCTTCCGTTCGGGTGCCGAAGCAACCGGCGAAAACAGTCTCTACGAAAACACCTACCTGCAGGAAGGCATGAGTAACGACAGTACCGTGGCCCTGAGCGTGAAGAACGTCTTGGGCATTTCGCTGCTCGAAGGTTTCAACAAATATGCCAAGGCTGGGCTGACAGCATACGCCTCCCATCAGGTGAGCCGCTATAACCTGATGAATCTCACCCCGGGAAGTACGACAACAGATCCGAACGGACAGACCGTCACAACCTATCTGCCCAACCAGATATTTACCGAACACGAAGTATATGTAGGCGGTGAACTGGCCAAACGGAAAGGAACATTGTTGCACTACCGTGCCAACGGTGAAGTGGGGCTGGCCGGAAAGGCAGTCGGGCAGTTCCGTGTAGACGGCGACCTGGACCTGAACTTCCGACTGGGCAAGGATACCGTCAACTTCTTCGCACGCGGTTATGTAAGCAATACACTCCCTTCTTTCTACATGCGCCATTACCATTCCAACCACTATGCATGGGACAACGACTTGAGTAAAGAGTTCCGCACACGGGTAGAAGGCGAACTGAACATCGACCGCTGGCGCACCAACCTGAAAGCCGGTGTGGAAAATATCAAAAACTATACCTACCTCAACTCCAGTGCCCTGCCACAGCAGCACAGCGGCAGCATTCAGGTGATATCGGCCATGCTGAAGCAAAACTTCAAGCTGGGCATCCTGCATCTGGACAACGAAGTGACGTGGCAGAAGTCGAGCAACGAGTCCGTACTGCCTTTGCCCGACCTTTCGCTCTACCACAACCTCTATATGCTGACCCGTCTGTTCAAGAAGGTGCTCACCGTACAGCTGGGTGCCGACGTGCGTTACTTCACCGAATACAATGCTCCTGCCTACCAGCCGGCCCTCCAGCAGTTCCACCTGCAACGTGAAGACGATCAGGTAAAGATAGGCGGTTATCCCATTGTCAACGTGTATGCCAACCTGCACCTGAAGCGCACACGCATCTTCGTGATGATGTATCACATCAATTCAGGTATGGGCAACCGCAACTCATTCCTCGTCCCCCACTACCCCATCAATTCACGCCTGCTGAAAATCGGGGTTTCGTGGAACTTCTACGATTAATTGCATCTTATTCTCTCCATCTGCCTTATCCCTGCCATGACAAACAAACTTCATAGCAAAATCTGGAAATACGTAGCCGTAGCTCTGGCAGGCTCGCTTGTCACCACTTTCCTGCTGCAGCGGGAAGAGGTTCCTGACACGGCTGCAGCACGCGACTATGCCGACATTGCTGCCGAGAGTACTCTGCGTGCAGCACTGGAATACAATGCCATCAGCTTTTATGTAGACGGCGACACACTGGCCGGTTTCGACTACGAACTGATCGAGATGTTCGCCCGCGACCATGGTCTTCAGGTAGCCATCACTCCTGAAATGGGCTTCGAACAACGCCTGGAAGGTCTGGACGCCGGGAAGTATGATCTGATAGCCAACGGCATTCTGGCCACCAGCCCGCTGAAAGATTCCCTGCTGCTCACCGTGCCCATCGCCCTGACCAAGGAAGTACTGGTACAGCGCAAGGCTACGTCGCCGGACGACCCGATGTTCATCCGCACCCAGCTTTCACTGGCCAAGCGCACCGTACACGTAGTCAAAGGTTCGCCTTCCATCCTCCGCATCCGCAACCTGGGCGACGAGATAGCCGATACCATCTATATTAAAGAGGTGGAGAAATACGGCCCCGAGCAACTGATAGCCATGGTGGCCCACGGCGACATCGACTATGCCGTATGCGACGAGAACATAGCCCGCGCCGCTGCCGACAGCATGCCACAGATAGACATCTCGACCGACATCAGCTTCACGCAATTCTATTCGTGGGCAGTAAGCAAAAAGTCGCCTGCCCTGCTCGACAGTCTCAACGCATGGCTCGAAGACTTCAAACAGGGCAGGGAATATCAGAAAATCTATCAGAAATACTATAAATAGAACGGCTGCCAGCTAACATTCCTTGAGCCATGCTTCGGACGAAGCGTCGCTCGGCATGCGCCAGTCACCTCGCGGACTGAGGGAAACGCTGCCCACTTTCGGTCCGTCGGGCAGGCAGGAGCGTTTGAACTGCTGGTTGAAGAAACGCCGCAGGAAAGTCTGCAACCATTTCCGGATGGTCTCTTCGTCGTACACCCCTTTAAAAGTTCTTGCCGCCAGATAGAAGATCTTCGACGGGCGGAACCCTCCGCGCAGGAAATGATAAAGGAAGAAGTCGTGCAATTCGTAAGGACCTACCAAGTCCTCGGTTATCTGACTGATGTTGCCGTTCTCGTCGGCCGGTATCAGCTCGGGGCTGATGGGAGTATCCACAATGTCGAGCAGCGTGCGGCGCGATGTCTCGTCCATACCGTTTTCGGCCACCCACTTCACCAGATGTTTTACCAACGTCTTGGGTACACTGGCATTCACACCATACATGGACATGTGGTCGCCGTTGTACGTAGCCCATCCCAAAGCCAGTTCCGAAAGGTCGCCCGTACCGATGACCAGTCCCCACGTCTGGTTGGCAATGTCCATCAGAATCTGCGTACGCTCGCGCGCCTGCGAGTTTTCGTACACCACGTCGTGCACCGCTGCATCGTGACCGATGTCCTCGAAGTGCTGCAGGCAGGCCTTCCTGATGCTGACCTCGCGTACCGTCACACCGAGCGACGTCATCAGGTCGATTGCATTGGTATAGGTGCGGTCCGTCGTACCGAAACCGGGCATCGTCACACCGACAATTCCCTTGCGCGGCCATCCCAGCTTGTCGAACGTCTTGACACAGACCAGCAGCGCCAATGTCGAATCGAGTCCGCCAGAAATACCTACCACCGCACTCTTGGCCTTGGTATGCGTCAGGCGTTGCGCCAGTCCGGCTACCTGAATGGAAAAGATTTCCTCGCAACGTTCATCCAGCGTGGGTCCTTGCGGAACAAACGGATGCGGATCGTAAGTACGCGTCAAGTTCAGCTCACGGCTGTTGACCAGCTCCGTCGATATTCTGGCCGCTGCCTCGGGAGCCACCCGCCTACGGCAGGCAGCAAAAGTCGTGTTCACCCGGCGTTCCGTACGCAGAAATTCCACATCGATTTCGCTCACTACCAGCTGTTCTTCCAGCGAGAACCGCTCACTGGCCGCCAGCAACGTACCGTTCTCATAAATCAAACCGTTACCGGCAAACACGACATCGGTAGTCGATTCGCCAAACCCGCACGAGCTGAACACATATCCGGCCAGGCAACGGGCCGACTGCTGGCTCAGGAGTGAACGCAGGTAGGCATGCTTACCTATAGCCTCATTGTCGGCCGAAAGGTTAAAGATGATTTCCGCTCCCTGCAAGGCCAGAGACGAACTGGGTGGAACAGCCGCCCACACGTCTTCGCATATCTCGATGCCGAAAGTGGTGTCGGAGGTTTCGAAAAGCAAGTCATCGCCCATCGGCACTACCTGCCCACACAACCGTACCGACCGTGCCGATACATCGGAAGCCGATACAAACCAGCGCATCTCGTAGAATTCCTTGTAATTGGGCAGATAGGTCTTTGGCACGACACCCAATACCCGCCCCTTCTGGATGACAACCGCCGCATTCAGCAGCTGTCCTTCACAGACGACAGGCATGCCCACAATGGAAATGATGTCCAGCTGACGCGTCGTATTGAGCACCTGCATCAGCCCCAGCTCGGCTTCTTCCAGCAGAAGCTGCTGGGCAAACAGGTCGCCACAGGTATAGCCGGTGATACACAATTCCGGAAAAGCAATGATCTGCACACCTTTTCCGTCGGCAATGATGATTTCCTTCTCTATCTGTCCGGCGTTGAACTTACAGTCGGCCACATGGACACGGGGCACGGCTGCCGCCACTTTCACATATCCGTAATTCATATCCTAAAAAGTTTAACTACCGCAAAAATAAACCAATTTATCAATATGACCACGAAAAAAACGGGAAAACCTTTGGTAAATAGAAAGAAGTGACTATCTTTGCATCAGAATTAAAAATGTAATCATTACAACTTTGAAAAGAGCGAATATGGATGTTATTGAACGTTTGCAAAGCCACAGCATAAAGCCATCGGTACAGCGGATAGCCATCATGCAGTATCTGATGGACCACCATACACATCCCACCGTGGACGAAATCTACACGGCACTCGCTCCGGGTATGCCTACCCTGTCGAAAACAACGGTGTACAATACCCTGAAGTTGCTCGACGAGCATGCCGCCATCCAGACACTCACCATCGACGGACGAAATACCTGCTACGACGGCGACACCACGCCACATGCCCATTTCCTCTGCAAGGTGTGCAACAAAGTGTACGACCTGCCTTGTCCGGACGGGCTCTCGGCCGAAGGCTGTACAGAGGCGGAAGGCCACGAAATACAGGAAATTCACTTATATTATAGAGGTGTCTGCAAACATTGTAAGGAAGAAAATTGTTATTGATTGAAACAATAAAAAGATAAGACTAATTAATTCAAACTAAAAAACTGAGTAAAAATGAAAAAGTTTAGATGTACAGTATGCGGTTACGTTTACGAAGGCGATGCCGCTCCCGAGAAGTGCCCGTTGTGTAAAGCTCCTGCCAGCAAGTTTGTTGAAGTGGAAGAAGCCGTAGCCGGTGGTCCTCTGACTTTCGCTGACGAGCACGTAATCGGCGTAGCCAAAGGTTGCGACGACGAAATGATCAAAGACCTGAACAATCACTTCATGGGCGAATGCACCGAAGTAGGTATGTACCTCGCCATGAGCCGCCAGGCCGACCGTGAAGGTTATCCCGAAGTAGCCGAAGCCTTCAAGCGTTATGCTTGGGAAGAAGCTGAGCACGCTGCCAAGTTTGCCGAACTGCTGGGCGACTGTGTATGGGATACCAAGACCAACCTGGAGAAGCGTATGAACGCTGAAAGCGGTGCTTGCGAAGACAAGAAGCGCATTGCTACCCGTGCCAAGGCTCTGAACCTGGATGCCATCCACGATACAGTTCACGAAATGGCTAAGGACGAAGCCCGTCACGGCAAAGGTTTCGAGGGTCTGTACAACCGCTACTTCAAGAAATAAGATTCTGAATATTCCCTGAACAAAGAGAGGATGTATCGCCAGAAGATATATCCTCTCTTCTTTTTTGCCCCTGCCGTTTCATCACCTCCCCACAAAGCACTTTCTCACCCTCTCACGCAGTGCTTTGTCACCTCCTCACGAAGCACTTCGTCACACCCTCATGAAGCACTGTGTCGCAACCTCACGAAGCACCGTGTCGCAAGTCCATAAAGCACTGTCTCATAGTGTCTTCAGGAACGGGTTCCCCGGACCACCGCATTATTTTTGTCTTTTCTCTCATTTTTTCGCACATTTGATGTCACGTTTGGCCTTTCCGAACGTCCTATAGGTGTAAATGGAACTCAAAGAATTCAAAATAACCGTCCTGCCGCTCCGTCCCAAGCTGCTGAACTATGCACGCAAGCTGACCGAGAGCCCGGAGGATGCCGAAGATGCCGTACAGGAGGTACTGCTCAAGCTGTGGAACAACCGGCTGGAGCTGGACCAGTACCGAAGCATCGAGGCATTCGCCATGACCCTGACGCACCATGTCTGCATAGACTTGTGGCGGCGCAGCAGGGACAACAGTTCCATCGACCGGTTGCAGACCGAAGCCGACGGCCGCACACCAGACCATCTGCTTGAGCTGAAGGATGAAGCAAGGCTGATACGGGCCATCATCGAATCGCTGCCCCCGCTCCAACGTACCATCATGCGGATGAAGGACGTGGAGGAATACGAGAGCGAAGAGATTGCCCAGATCACCGGATGCAGCGCCGAAGCCATACGCAGCAACCTGTCGAGGGCACGGAAGAAAGTGAGGGACATCTACCTGCAAACCATACAAGAACGTAAAAGGAGGAAACAGTCATGAAGACGGAAGAACTGCTTGAAAAATATTTCGACGGACAGACTACCTGCGAGGAAGAACGCGAATTGCGCCGCTTCTTCGCCTCGGACCAGGTACCCGAACACCTGGAGGTGTACCGCCCGCTCTTTGCCTGCATCGACCGGGAAGCCGAAGCCTTCCAGCAAACGCAGAAGGAAGAGAGCACCCCGGCCACACATCCGGCAGGTATCCGCAAATCTACCCGCCTGTACCGTCTGTACTATCTGACCACAGGCATTGCCGCCGCTCTGCTGCTCTGCATCGGCATCGCCGACCTGCTGCCCCACGTCACACCCGCCCGTACCGGTTATGCCATCATCGACGGACACTACTGCGACGACCCGAAACTGGTACAGGCCAAGGCACTGGAAGCCCTGCAGAACGTGGGCTTCACCGACGAAGAACTGAAAGAAACCATCACACTACCCAACCTATTACCCTAAAGCATCATGAAGACAAGAGAAAACATCGCATACCGCCGCCTCGTCGGCATCTTGCTGCTGACCCTCTGCTTCGGTCTCACCGCATACGCCCAGGAGGGCCTGCAGATAGCCACCTTGTTCGAGAAATACAAGGACGAGAAAAACGTCACCTACGTGGAACTGAACGGAAGCATCCTACGCTCCTACCGCATGACGGCCTACAAGAGCCTGGTCTTTGAACAGGTAACTCCCTACAAACAGGAAATCGTGCAATGCCTCAAGCAGGCTGTTGACACCCATCAGGTACAGAAAACGCAGGAGGTGAACGAAAGCGGCGAACTGCGCAGCGCCTACTACCGCTTGAGCCGTGCTACCCGGAAGGGCAAGAAAGTGAATCGCTACATCCTCTACAAAGTCGGCAAGGAAGACAAGGCCACCCTGGTCTATATCGAGGGTCCGCTGGACGAGGACGAACTGATGGAAATGCTGTACAAGCAATAAAATAAAGAATGAAGAATTTATCACTTACCACTAATCGCTAACCACTAACCGTTATATAAACATGAAAACAAAGACTATCCTCACAGCCGGCTGCCTGATACTGGCCACCGTCTGTACACAAGCCCAACAAACCACCGAACCCAAACGAGAGAAAGCCATCGTCGAAACGCAGGGCGACTCCATCATTATCCTGAGAGGAAAGGGAGACATGCGCATCAGGCTCTACGAACAGCAGACAGAAGACGACGAGCAGAAAGAAGTGGAAATCTTCGAAGGTGTATATCTGGAGAAGGTGGACGCCGACAGCCGGACCTTCCTCGACGCCCTTCCTTTCATCCCCAAAAAGAAGAAAGACAACCAATATGAGGCCCACGTCTCAGGAGTATTCGTAGGGTTCTCTCGCCTGGCAGACAACTTTATGGGCTTCGGTGCCAGCCCCAAGGCGCACCTCGACCTGTCGGAGTCGTGGGAATTCGGTTTCAATGTCCTCGCTGCTTCTCACAACTTCAAGAAGAACCCGCACTGGGGTGTCAACATCGGTCTGAGCTGGGGTTACCGTTCGTTCAGCTTCGACGGCGACCTTGCCTTGTTGAAAGAGGACGGAAGCAGCTACTTCCAGAACGGGCAGGACATGCAACCCGAAAGCAGCGACGCCTCAACTCCCTACTACAGCGACAGCCGCCTGCGCCATTTCTTCTTCCGTATCCCCGTACAGCTTGAGTGGCAGCAGCGTTGGAACAAGGGGCTCGTATTCTTCAACTTCGGCCCCGAATTTGAGATACGCCACGGTGTGAAGTCCTTCAGCCATGTAAACGGCGGCAAGAAACAGACCGTGGGCAAAGGCATGTATGTACGTCCTGTAGGAGCCAACCTCCTGCTTCAGGCCGGATATGGCAACCTCGGCGTTTACCTCCGCTACTCCATGAACACGATGTTCCAAGGTGGTAAAGGCCCCGACGTATCGCCCTACTCCTTCGGCATTGCCTGGTACTGGTAAAAAGCCCCCGACAGTACCTATAAAGAAAGGAGGTTGTCTCAAAAAGAAAGATACGTACTTTTTGAGACAACCTCCTTTCTTTATACTATTGGATATCAAAAACGTATGCCTAATGTCATCAACACCTGGCTACGGCTGAATTTCACCTTTGCTGGTTCCGAAAGAAGTTCTTTATAAATTACATTTCCTGAATTATCCATTTCACTATAGGCAAATGGATAAAAGTCTGCCTTTTGTGAAGTCAATTTATAGGCCAAGTCAGCATAAAACAATGAACCCCGATAACCGATACCCAATGTATAGTTGTTCTGTGATTTCAAGTTCATGAAATCCGTATCGGTTCGGATTGAATTGACAGGCAAAGCCTTGATAGCCTCATCTTTATAGGCAGAAGTCACCATATTGTAACCGGCACGAAGTGAGAACTGGGGAATCACTTTATACTCAGCTCCCACACGCAACGTATGTACACCTTGCAAGAAATTCTGGGTCTGACGGTTTTCAAACTGCATAGCCATTCCATCGGGATAATTGAACTTGATATTCGAATAATCCTGATATTCGTATTCCGCTCCCAGTGCCAAACTACTGCCTACAGTATAACCCAAACTTACATTATACGTCCACGGCGTCTTCATCTGATATTCCATCTTCATGTCTCCACCATCCAAGTAATCATAGCTTCTGATTACTTGTTCCGAGAAATCTGAAGTCAGAATAGCCGATGTACTATGCGTCAGCTTATAGAATATCGGCGTATGAAAAGCCAATCCGACACGCAACGGTGAGTATTCAAACGGGCGGAAAATAGCACCGAACTTGAAGTCAACCCCCGCTCCGCTGATGTTATTGTGACTCTCAAGCATATATCCTGCACCATCACATCCCTGGCTGTCTTCATTATATAAGGTATACTTGTTATAATTCAAATCATAGGCACCGACCGTTACTCCCAAATACACACGGTCATTCAAGTTGAAGGATACATTGAAATCATATTGGTCCAATCCGCCGCTTTCATGAGAACCGTACTCGCGAAGATAAGGCAAATCACCGGCTACCGTCGTATAAAAACCATAATCCTCGTATGCCAACCTGTTCGGTTTTCCATCCGGACCGACAGGATCGAAAGTCAAATTGTTATCCTTATCAATATAATATTGGTTACCGTCAGCATCCTGGTGCAAATAATCAGTTCTCTGGTCCGTTATGCTGGGTGATACAAGAAAACCTTCCCATCCCAATGCAGAAAGCCAACCGATATCCGGATCATCAAAGATGGCACTGTTATTCCAATACTCAGGCCCCAGTCCGTCTGTCATACCCGCAACCTGAAACAATTGGGATTGTCCCTGCAAGTCGCCAGCCATCATCATATTGCGGTTGAAAGTCTTTGCCTTGTGATAATTGAAGCCAAAATTTACATACCGCAACGTAGTCCGGTTACCAATCTTTGTAGAAAAGACAAGACTAATATTATCAAAGTTCCAACGATTCTTCGAAGCCGAATAGGTATTCCCCAAATAACCGGCATCGGCATTCAAAGCCGAATAACTTAAAGAAAACATCTCATCGATACTCCGATAAATACCGATACCGGCCGGATTGGTTCCCATTGTTGAAATGTCACCTCCCAACGCACTCATAGCACCACCCATACCTACGAAACGGGCCGTTCCATTCAAATCTTTGGCAGTAAAATCGGCGGCATCATAGATTGTCTGTGCATACATCTGTGTCCATGCCAACAAAGCTACAGACATTCCTATTATCAGTTTCTTCATATTTTCCATCTATTAAAATCTACAAACTTGTCAATTGTGTTATCTTCTACGGCTGGAACCTCCACTCGAACGAACCGCACTTCCACCACCCGATGAACGAGTACTGCTACTGCCACCGGAAGAGAAAGAAGAACGGCTAGTAGTTGTAGAACGGTTCGTATTAAAACTACGCGAGCTGTTATTGTTGTCAGTATTAAAGGTACTGCGTCTTGACGATGACTGATAAGTTCGTGAAGGTGAAGTGGAGCTTCCACGATTATAGGTAGCTGAACCTCCACTCCGACTCGAACCGGTCGCACCATTGATTCTTACACCTGAAGTCCGGCTACCGCTACTATAAGAATCACTCCGTGTACTGCTGGGTCTCGTATAAGTACTGCGACGCGCATCGGTCGACCTGGTACGGACAGCAGAACCCGACCCTTGACGGGTAGAAGTAGTCGTACGAGTACCTACCACACGTCCGGTAGAAGTACCGGCTGTACGTCTGGCCTGCTGTGAAGTACGCTGACTTGTTGCAGGACGAGTAGTCGCACCGCCACGAACTGTAGTAGTACCCGAAGATATTCTGGATGATGAAGACACGTTACGCGTGCCATAAGAGCGGCGTGTAGTATACGTGTCGCGCGAAGCCCAGTAACCGGGTCCCGGATGATGCCAACCCGGATAGTAGTGCGGATGGTGGTAATAGGGCCATCCCCAGCCACCGTACCAGCCTCCCCAGCCGGCATACCATCCACCGTACCAGCCGCTATACCAGCAGCCCCAGCCCCAGTTCCAGCCGTAGTAGGGCCAGCCCCAACCCCAGCCAAAGGAGTTATAACGCCAATCCCACCACAGGCGGTTGCTGAATGTAGGGAATGCATAGGCATACAGCCCGTCGGTATAGACGTTCCAGTCCCACGAGTTCAAACCATAGACCACATCCCAATAGAGCGGACTACTGATGCTGATGGCATAGCGCGGATTGCGGAAGCGGATGATACGCATGGCATATTCATAGTCGTCCTGCGAACCGTCGAATCCGTTCACCCACTCA
>ENA-UONW01001601-UONW01001601.1-human-gut-metagenome-genome-assembly--contig:-CS52-NODE-1601-length-25990-cov-11.991749_pt1 | contig 25990 bp, 19 predicted proteins | sample MGYA00242463_ERZ724010 | MGnify/ENA metagenome assembly ERZ724010 | reverse complement strand
AAACATACAACAAGTTTAAACGAGACTCATCTACATCTCTGAATTACTTCAAACTTCACATACAAAAGGAACATACTCTTTAAAAGAATCTGGCTCCAGAAAACCAAACGTTCAAATATTAAAGCTATAGCCTACTTTTCTGATTTAAAGAATTATTTCCTTTGTACTTTTTAGGACTCAGATTAAATCTGTATTTTACAGATATACCAACTTTCTTTCTATCTACTCGATTCAATATATTCATCTGCATCTGCTTGTTGTATAGCAGATTTCCGTCTTTATATCCGTCCAGCAAATCATATCCCTTCAATTGCATGGTAAGTTTCTTGTTGAAGAAAGATTTCGTAACAGAGGCATTAAGAATATACTGAGTAGTATTAAAATAAACGTTCTGATAATCTCCCTTGCTTTGGAAAGAAAAATTTAAAGAAAGAACTATATTCCATGGAAGCTTGAACGAATTATTGAAAGACGTGTTCCATAAAGGCTTGTTCATCTTAATTTTCTCGTTGTTACTCTCTATCGTAAGCCACTGTTTTCTAACTCCTACAGTAATCTGTGGAGTCCAAAAACCTATCTCCGGAGTTATAGAAAGAAAGGAAGTAGCGACTTTCAGTTTGTCCAGATTCTTAAACATGACCTTAGTCACAGCTTGGTTATCCTCCATCTGCTCTGCAGAATATATAATTGCATCGTTCTCTATACTATACGCCACACCCATTTGGACAAATTTCCATAATGCAGAAATACCTAAATTACTGATAACAGACGGTTTAAGCAACGGATTACCACTCTGCAATGTATACCTGTTTCCATAAAACACATTATTACTAAGTTGACTGAAACTAGGGCGTTGAACTTTGGAAACATACGATAATTGGAGCCCTACCATACCCAGCTTTGTTGTAAATGATACATTCGGAAAAAGCTGGTTATACTTTCTACTTTGTTCAGGCTTATATATTCCATTATCAAAATACTTGAAATTTACATATTCATATCTCAAACCAGCCTTAAGGATTCCATATCTGAACTTTTTATTATATTCCATAAATGCACTCAAATAGTTTTCCTTAAGACGGCTATACGAAGATGGAACCACTTCCTGGTAATTTAGATAATTATCCATACGATTTACAAAAGAATGCTCAGCACCAATATACAATTCCCCCCCAAAAAGCGGACAGCCTGTAACTAGACGCGATGCAAACAATTTGTTACTAACCTCGTTTTCCGACTGTACAATCCTGTCTTCATTTGTTTCGCTATGTTCATCAATATCTGAAAACAGGTTACTTCCACCAATCAGTATATCAAAATTATAATCGAATGTAAATTTACCAGCTTTGCCCTCATAAAAAAAATTGTAATCAAACTGAGGAGGATTGGAAAAAGTCTTATTCTCCCTGTTTTTCCATCTGTCATAAAAAGCATCGTTTGCAAATACCATACTCTCAACACGGGTTGTTTCATCATTATCAATATGCCATCCGATCTGCAATCTTGTCCCTATTATATTAGAATCATTTATATGATAGTTCATCCCCAACGAAGTCTGTGCATTCTGCCGTCTGCCTTCAGCCAACATAAAATTATTCTGATTCCATAGTGTATCTACAAAAACAGCTTGGTTTACAACACTTTTTGTCCAATAATTATCATGATTGAATCTTACAGTAGCAAACATATCAAGCTTGTTTCTAATATAATTCACATCAAGCTGCACTGCAGCATCTTCCTTATCTGCTTGAAAATAATCAGAATACATGGAAAAGCCCCAACCTTCACCATTGAAAGACACAGTCTTTATTTTAATAACACAACTCACAGAGGCATCATATCTTGCTCCAGGTTCAGTTATAACCTCTACATTCTTTATATCATCTGATTTTATCTTTTCTAGTTCTGTTAAATCTCTAATAAGTCTTCCATTCACATATATACTTGGTGTTCCTTTTCCGAATATACTAAACCCTTCATCTTCTTCTTTTACAAGAGGCAAACTTCTTAACACATCACTGGCAGTGCCGGCCTTACTTAACGTTGTACCGCTTACTTTAGTACGTATTCCATCATTCGTAAGTTTATACTTTGGCAGATTAGCCTTAATTACCACTTCGTCAAGAGAATTCGTTTCCTCATACATCACAACAGGATCCAATTTTCCATTAGCAAAACAAACTATAGATTTATACCCTATAGAAGAGAACTTTATCAAATCACCAGATTTATTAAAAATAAAACGTCCATCATTATCACTTATAGTACCTGCCACGAACACCGAATCCTTTGATTGTAGCAGAATTATGTTTACAAACTCAAGCGGATTTCCATTAACATCAACCACCCTTCCACTGATCATCTGAGCCCAGGATATGATACCTGACAAACAAAACCAAATCAATAACAAATGTCTTTTCATCTTTTATTCTTCCTTTTTAATATCAAACTAAATTACAGAGTACAAAGTATCTGCTTAAACACAATGCAAAGGAAAAAAGTCAAAAGATAGCAGACAAATACATGTGATACATACAATATTTATGTGACACTCATACAAAATATTGCATTATATACCAGAAAAGTGGGATGAAATACCATAATAGATAATCCTAATTACTTCTTGTACCCCAAGCTCTAAAACCATTCTTTTCTTGAGTCACCATAAACACAATTCATAAAATGGTATTATGAAATAAAGAACATCCAACATATCCTTACAACTAAGATTTATTTAATAAGTCTTTCACATTCGACAAATATGTTCTTGAAACCGGAATATCATCCTCACAACCATCAAGACTTACTCTATATCCGATGTTATTCCTTCCGAACTTTACCACATAATTCAAATTTACTATGTATGCACGATGACATCTGACGAAAAAACTATAACCAGACAATTGCTCTTCGATTTTCTTTATCGTAGTACGTATAGTTTTTCTTTCCAATGTTCCTTCGTTATAATATATATTCACATAGTTACCCGAGGACTCAATATACTCTATTTTTCCGGGAAAGACTTCCAAAAAATCTTTTGTATCTCCTTTTAACATAATATATTTTTCTCCTGTCCTCTTTTCTCCACCATATGATGAATAATCTAAAACATCCAGATTCCTTTTTAAATAATAATTTTTTTCTAGCAGATATGAAACATATAATGGGAATATACCTATGGAAAATACACCGCATACATCGACAAGCATTCTTTCAGCGAAATAGCTTCCTCCATAATCAGGAAAAGAATATCCGGAAACTATATGAAAATCATAAAGAAATATATTCAATCCTGTTATTAAAAGAAAAGTCGACAGATATATAATATTCTTTCCAATTGTCCATCTTATATATTGAGAAGACTTTCTGAAATAAGAAGGAATTATCTTAAAAAACAACAAAGAATACACCAATGCTATAAGAATAAAACCGAAGAGTTCGAATAATTGCGACACATGATCCAACCTGTAACCAAAAGGTTGATACATAATCATCATTAATGTCGACAAAACCACATTCAGCGAAATAACATACTGCGGTCTTCTAAAAAAAAACGCCGGTCTGTGTAATGTATCCTCTATTTTTTTTATTATGTGAATCATACATCCAAAAGGTCAATCTATAAACGAGTTAAAGATATACAGAATATCTTCTTCCCCAAAATCTATAATTTCAATCTAAATTTATGATGCAAATTTATACAAAAAATCACAAGATTAAATATCCGTTCATTCGAATTACTATTGAAAATATCTAATCAAGGTTTTATACTCTATTCTCCAGATCTCCAAAGACGGTCCCCATTTAATTTTCATTTATTTTCAGCATATGAAATATAGAAAAAATAATATCATTGACGGGGAACCTATATTTTATTCCAAATCCATCCATATTTGAGCGGGTTTCCCTATATTTGTAAAGTTTAAAGTTATCAAAATACACCGTATATGAAGTATATCAACATCGTAACATGCAGCCTGCTGGCCTGCTATGCCATGACATTCTCCACTGCTGGAGCTGAAAATATCCGCAAGAAGACTAAAAATGCAGCCGGAATAGAAGTCACCTATCAGAGCAGCTATAAAGGAAAAGTCATGCCCGGAGAACTGCTGATGAAAGTTGTCGGCAACGAAGTTTCCTTGAAACAAGTCCGTTCCGAGAAAGAAAAGCCTCAGGAAGTACGCAAACAGGACAAGGCTCCCATTGTGGACAACTACATTGATTATCAAGCCTGCAAATCCTACAGAAGAGCTGAATTGCCCGACGGAAAGATCATCTCTTCTGCCACTCCCTTTGAATTCGGAAAAGGGTTCAAGGAAGTCGGAACGGAACAGATCATGGGACTGAACTGCAAGATTCTTCAGACTTCCATCAATTCAAATACCATCCAGGTTTGGTATACAACGGATATTCCTTTCCGCGGAACTCCGCAGGCAAATGTCGGTGTACCCGACGGACTGGTTCTGAAAGTAGTCAGAAACGGAGACATGGTGCAGGAAGCTACAGCAATCCGCCCGGAGAAGAAAGCTGATGCTCCCCTCTTTCCTGAATCCTGGGGCGAAACAATGGATGCATCGGACTTCCAGTACACCATCAACCAGAGTGTCGTTATCAGCATTCCGGTATTCAGCGAACAAAGAATCTGCTTCAACGGAGCCAAATTGCCCGAAGAGGTGAACGATCAGGAATGTTACAGTGCTGCCGGAGGCACAATCATTCTGAAGAAAGTCAAACTGCCCGACTATGTAGCCAACCGGACTGTCTTCGTGGAAGTGGCCCAATACTCCGACGGGGATGCCTACGACCGCACCGGTTCCATTTTCCTCATTCCGACCGACAAGAAACAGTCTTTCCTGGATGCCCTGCGTGACCTGAACAGTGTCCCGGCTTTCCGCTCCGGCGAAACAGACTATCATGGTCTGGTTTCTACGGACAACTATAATGTTCCCATGGAACTGATGCGCTTTTTCACCGGTTTCGGTGTCAGAAGCTTTAACCACAACAAAGTACCGGGACAGAACTGGGTTGATTCAGTTGTCTACAAAAGTGAAGTCACTCCTCTGATTGAACGGCTGAGCGGCGAAGCCTGGATCGGAGCCTACATCGGCAACTGGGATGCCAAGGGACACCGGCTTTCCCTGAAACTGAAATACTATCCGGACGAAGAACACCGGGTTTATAAATCCATTCCGCTGTTCAACACAGTCAATTATATGGAACAGGCAGGACAGCCTTATCCGATTTTCATGCTGAACGACTCGCTGAAGGCAACCTTCACACTGAAGGAACCGGTGAAAAACGTCAAGCTTTATTACGTGACAACCGGACACGGAGGATGGGGAAACGGCGACGAGTTCAACCAAAAGCCCAATACCATCTATCTGGACGGAGAAAAAGTCATTACCTTCATTCCGTGGAGAGACGACTGCGGAACTTACAGAAACTGGAATCCCTGCTCCGGTAATTTTTCCAACGGACTTAGTTCTTCCGACCTGAGCCGTTCCAACTGGTGCCCGGGCACGGTTACCAATCCTGAATATATCTATCTGGGCGATCTGGATGCCGGTACACATACCATCACGGTCAAGATTCCTCAAGGAGCACCCGAAGGAGGCAGCAACAGCTACTGGTGCATTTCCGGAACCTTGATTTACTGATCCGTTCTCCCATCAGAAAATCGCCATCGCTCCAGCAAAGAGCGATGGCGATTTTTGTATAAAACAATCCCAGGAAAAGACCGTCAGACAAGCCCCCGAGCTTTTTTAAAAACGATTCGACGTATTCATTAAAAGCCCGAAGCGTTTGAATGAAAAGCCCGAGACGTTTTTACCGCCCGATTCAAGGCATTGAAGTTCCAATAAATTCATCCTGCAACGCGATTCTGTTCTTTATACGAGGATATTCACAAAATTTTCGTATCTTTGCAGAAATGTTATTTTAACCCGAAAAACTTTATGCAGGAAAAAATTATTATTCTCGACTTCGGTTCACAGACCACGCAGCTTATCGGCCGTCGTGTACGCGAACTGAACATGTATTGCGAGATTGTTCCCTACAACAAGTTTCCTCACAACGACCCGTCTGTCATTGGCGTCATCCTTTCAGGAAGCCCCTTCTCTGTTTACGATGAAAAGGCTTTCAAGGTAGACCTGAGCGGAATCCGCGGTAAATATCCTATTCTGGGTATCTGCTACGGCGCACAGTTCATGGCTTACACAAACGGCGGAAACGTAGAACCGGCAGGTACACGTGAATACGGACGTGCTCATCTGGCCAAGTTCAACCACGAAAACCCGTTGCTGAAAGGTATCCGTGAAAACTCTCAGGTGTGGATGAGCCACGGAGACACCATCACAGCTATTCCGGAAAACTTTGAGATCATCGCTTCGACCGACAAGGTTGCCGTTGCTGCTTATCAGGCAAAAGGTGAGAAACTTTGGGGTGTACAGTTCCATCCGGAAGTATTCCATAGCGAAGATGGTACGCTGATGCTGAAGAACTTCGTAGTGGACATCTGTGGCGGAAAACAGGACTGGAGTGCCGCTTCATTTATCGAAACAACTGTTGCCGAACTGAAAGCTCAGCTCGGAGACGACAAGGTTGTTTTGGGACTGAGTGGCGGTGTTGACTCTTCAGTAGCTGCCGTATTGCTTAACAAGGCTATCGGAAAGAACCTGACCTGTATCTTCGTTGACCACGGTATGCTGCGCAAGAACGAGTTCCGCAACGTATTGCATGACTATGAATGTCTGGGACTGAACGTTATCGGTGTAGATGCCAGTCAGAAATTCTTCTCAGAACTGGCCAGTGTAACCGAACCGGAAAAGAAACGCAAGATCATCGGTAAAGGCTTCATTGATGTATTCGATGAAGAAGCTCACAAGATAAAAGACGTGAAGTGGCTGGCACAGGGAACAATCTATCCCGACTGCATCGAATCACTGTCCATCACCGGAACAGTCATCAAGAGTCACCACAACGTAGGCGGACTTCCCGAGAAAATGAATCTGAAGCTCTGTGAACCTCTGCGTCTGTTGTTCAAGGACGAAGTAAGACGTGTAGGACGTGAGCTGGGTATGCCGGAACACCTCATCACCCGCCATCCTTTCCCGGGTCCGGGTCTGGCTGTACGTATTCTTGGAGACATCACTCCGGAAAAAGTACGCATCCTGCAAGATGCCGACGATATTTTCATTCAGGGATTGCGTGACTGGAAGGTAAAAGACGAAAACGGCAACGAAACTTCCCTGTATCATCAGGTATGGCAGGCCGGAGTAATTCTGCTTCCGGTTCAGAGCGTAGGTGTAATGGGTGACGAACGTACTTACGAACGTGCCGTTGCCTTGCGTGCCGTGACCAGTACCGATGCCATGACTGCCGACTGGGCTCATCTGCCTTATGAATTCATGGCCAAGGTATCAAACGACATCATCAACAAGGTGAAAGGTGTCAACCGCGTATGCTATGACATCTCGTCAAAACCGCCTGCCACAATCGAATGGGAATAAAACAAGCCCTATTTAAAGCATATTCAGATAGCCTCAACCCAACAAAGGTTGGGGCTATTTCTTTATATATTTCGATCCGTGAAATATACTGATGCTTTTCCTGGTCAATGGCATTTGTAAATGCGTACCTTGCGCTTTCACATATGAGTTCTGCACCTGTTCTGATATTTACACAGCATGTAATTATTATAGGGACATCCAGTAAATAGAATTTTAAATTTATTTTGCTATGAAGAAACTCTTTTACATTATTATTTTAGGTTGTATGTATTCATGTAGCAGTGGTGAGAAACATCCTGATGGAATAGAAGATATATTTGTTTCCCTGGAAGACAAAAGTCTCACTATCGACAAACCGGCTTTTGAAACATTCGATTATGTAAAACTAGAAATGACCTCTGAATCTGTAATAGGCGATGTATCAAAAGTAGTGATAGGCAATGAAAGGATTTATGTCTTGTCTCTTATAGATCCGCGGATATTTATATTTTCATTGGATGGGAAATACATAAACAGTCTCAAAAGAGGTAATGGACCGGGAGAAGTTCTTTTTGTCAGTGATTTTGAGTATAGAAACAATAATCTGTATGTTCTTGACAACTACAGAAGTATTAAACAGTATGACTCTGACGGTAATTATATAGCCGAGAAATACAAACTTGACAGTCCGTATTTTTCTTTTACTCAAGTAGATGATGATTGTTTGTGGCTGTTTGATTCCAATATAAATGGAAAAAGCAATCATTTCCTCTATTGTCAATCTGAAACAGACAGTGCTTATGGTATCAGTAAACCCAATTCAATAAAAGGAAAACCGTTTGTATACTATAACTTTTATAATAACGGTATTGTTTCCTTGCCGGTTTGTGATACAATTTATTCAATCAAGGCTGATAAACTTAATCCGGAGTATGTGGTCCATTTCAAAGGTAGAAACTTCTTTGAGATGATTTCTGAGAAAAAAGATATGTCAGATGATGAATTCGGGAAAATAAATAGGGATAAAACGGTTTACCGTTGGATTAAAGATGTCACACCATATAAGTCGGGTATATACTTTGCTTTCAACTATGATAAGACTTATTTTGTAAAGCATGAGAACCATATGACTGAAATATATACACGATTGGTAGAAGGTTTGCCTGATATTAATGTGGCAGCAGTAGGCTATACAGATAATCAGATAGTATATTCTTTGTCTTCCATGAATCTGTTGGAATATAAAGACAATAACGACATACCCGATGATGATAAGTTGAAATCATTGTATTCCAGTATTCAGAATGAAGAGGACAATCCATATCTGATTTTGGTTCCTACGAAATAAAAAAATATCAATTCCCCGGTAAATAATATGTAATATAGATAAAACAAATATCTTATGAGAAAGACAAACATTTGGTTTCTAAACCTATTATTTTTTACAGGTATAGGCCTGGGAAGCTGTAATCAGGCAGACAAAGACAGTAAATATATTACTGTTAATGTAAATGAGAATTACCCCGAAAAGGAATTAGTCCTTCAGGACTTTATGGACGTTGAGTATATTCCGTTGGAAACTACAGATGAATTCATTACGCAAGGAGCTGTATTGTCAATCGGTGATAAATATATATTGATAAAAAACTATGTCAATGATGGAAATATATATGTCTTTGACAGGAAAACCGGTAAAGGAATAAGAAAGATAAACAGAAAAGGACAGGGCGGAGAAGAATATGATTTCATTGTAAGTGCCGCTCTGGATGAAGATAATGAAGAGATTTTTGTCAATTCCACAAAGAAAATACTGGTATATGATTTGTCCGGCAATTTCAAGCGTAGTTTCAATACTGCTGATGATGCGGATTATATGGATGTTTTCAATTACGACAAGAATAATCTCATCTGTTATGATATGACAGTATATTATAGGGACGGAGAAGAAAAGGAGAAGGAATTCTATCATTCCATTATATCGAAGCAGGACGGCAGTGTTACCCGTGGTATTTCAATTCCATTCAAAACAGTCAAGGCGCCGTTTGTACGTCAGGGAGATGTCATAGCAGCAATCCCAGTACGTGCCCTTATACCTTGTCAGGATAACTGGCTTCTTGTCGAGACATCCTCCGATACTATTTATAGCTATAGACCGGACAAGAATCTGTTGAGCCCTTTCATCGTCAGACAGTCGTCTGGTGAACCGGACGTACTTATCACAATGGGGCCTGTAACAGACAGATATTATTTTTTTAAGACAATAGAAAAGAAGTTTGACTTTTCAAAAGGTAATGGATTCCCGACTACAGACCTGATGTATGATAAAGAAGAAGATTCATTTTTCGAACCAGTGATATTCAATGCCGATTATATAAATAAACAGGAAGTGAATGTGACAGAAAATGTCGGCAATGGAGATGTTGCTACCTATCAGAATTTGGCAGCAGACCGACTTGTAGAGGCATATGCCGATAATAAGCTGAAAAGTCCGCTAAAGGAAATTGCAGAAAAATTGAATGAAGAATCAAATCCTGTTGTAATGCTTATAAAATATAAAAAATAGAAGTCTGGGTGTATAGTTCGAAATGCACTTCCTTTTTATATAAAATGTACCTGAAAAAAGCAAAAACAGACCAAAACCATTCTTCCCGTTCAAGTGTTATATTGATATATTATCCATTTTAAAAAGGAAAGAATATGAAGAAGTTGACATTACTTATTGTCTGTCTGATTGCCGGAATGGCAACAGCAGCAGCACAGAGTCAGGGTGACAAGGCACTCGGTCTGAATTTGAATTATGCCAGTGAAACCTCCTTCGGTCTGGGCGGAAAATTCCAGTATAATCTGACCAACCATGTACGGATCGAGCCGGAATTCAATTACTATTTCAAGCACGATCATGTTTCCTTCTGGGATCTGGGAGTAAACTTCCATTACCTCTTCCCCGTTGCAGCTGATGTGGCTATCTACCCGGCTGTAGGATTGGGATATGCCAATGCAAAGGCTCATTTCGACGAATATTCTGCTTCCGACGGAAAGTTTCAGGCCAAGTTTGGAGTAGGAGCTGACTTTAAACTGGGTTCTGCCTGGAAACTGAACATTGAACCCAAATATCAGTTAGTGGACGGATTCGACCAGTTCATCATAAATGTCGGACTGGCTTACTGCTTCTGATCCGGTAAAATCAAATGCACCCGTTTTCCGGATTGTCCGGGAAGCGGGTGCATTTCTTTATTACCTGACAGGCACTGCTTAATCGTCAATGTCTACCACACGCATCTGAGAGTCGAAAGAGATTTCCCAACGGTTGGACAGCTTCACTTCATATCCCTTACGGTCACGTTCGATACGAAGAATCTTGGCATCCGGATAGTTGGTTTTCACATAATCACGGATAGCAGCAGGAACAATCTTTGAAGGTACTTCGCTTTGTGAACACTTCACTTCTGTCCATTCTCCGGACTTGTCGAATTCCACCTTTTCGCCATTTGTGAAAATGACATCATAGGTTTTATAGAACAAATCACTCTCCTGCTTAGCCAACGCCACTTTGTGACTCTTGAAATAAGTGGTCAGGAAGGTCTGGGCCTTTGTCGGCAACTGTCCAACCTGAATCGGTTTGTCATTATCAGCCAAAGCAACTGAAGACATTGTAAACACACACACCAAGAAAAAAACTAACTTTTTCATACACCTTTGTTTTTAAGAGATTAATCATTCATTTAATATTCTAATACAAAGGTGCGACAGGAATCTGAAAAGAATCTGGAATCAGAAGAAATTTTCAGGAAAAATGCAAAATTCTTTTCTGAAAGCCTGTTCCGCAATATAAACACCTATCCTACTCTTTCCGATCCGGAACGGCTGACCGTAAACCGATGCATGCCCTCAGTGAATTCGTAACGGATATCCAGCCCGCTTGACTTGCAGACAGACTCAGCCAAAGCCAGACCCAGTCCCGTAGAACCTTCTTTCTTATGGCCCTGATAAAAACGCTCAAAGATACGCTCACTGTCAAGGGGCTGCTCACCGCTATTGGCGACAACCATTGATTCCGTCGTAAAGAGAATACGGATCACGCCCTCTTCCGTCACATGGACAAAGGCATTTTTCAGCAGGTTGGTCAGCAGGACTGAAGCCAGCGATTCACTCATCATGACCGTAAACTCACCTTCCGTAATCACTTCCACCGAAACACCCCGGTAAGCATACACTTCCTTATAATCTTCCAGGTATTGCTCCAGCAGATGATTATAACATATATCCTTTACATCGGAAAACTGCCGGTTCTCGATCTTGCAGAGCAAGAGCAAAGAACGGTTCAGACGCGTCAGACGTTCAAGTGTTTCATGCGTCTTTATCAACTCTTCCAACTGCTTTTCGCTGAGATTGCCTTCTTCCATCAGCATTTCCAGACGGTTCCGGCAGATAGCCAAAGGTGTCTGCATCTCGTGGGATGCATTTCCGATAAACAATTTCTGCTGTTCATACAGTTTCTCACTGCGCTCTGCCGAAAGGATCACGGCTTCATTCAGCTTGCGGAACTCATAAATGCGGGTATTATTCTCCAATGGAGCATTCGAACGGCCGAGCCGATAGGCATCCAGCCAGGCCAGCAAGCGGTACAAAGGATGCATATTTCTCCGGAACACCCATACGTTCAACAAAATAACGGCCAGCAGCAACAGTACATAAAGAAAGACAATCCACCCCAGAATAGCTCTCTGCAAATCAGCTTTCTCGATAGTAGGCGTATAAACGACCAGCTCCATAAAGCGGTTTCCTTCGGCCTCGAAGATGGTAGTCAGTACACGAGCCGGTTCCTCTTCGTCCTTCTCTGTAATATAAACCATTTCATCGTGATAAGAAATCCGGGGATACATCCGGGCATACGACTCGCTTACTTCATAAAGGAAATACTGGTTGTTGGAGCCATTGCTCCGGGCAGGAAGTTCCTCACCGGAAAGCCATCTGAGGATCAATGCCTCCGAATAGTCTTCCAGCGAATCATCCACCTCGTCATTGACTTCTTCCATCACGGCCAGATAAAACAGCCCGGCCCATAAGGTAAGTATCACAATGAGTGCGGCGGACATGCGCCCCAGAATCAGATGAAACAGTTTCATTCCACAACAAACTTATAGCCAAATCCATAAACAGACTTAAGTTCCGGAGTAGCACCGGCTTCTTTCAGGCGCTTACGGAGATTCTTGATCTGCGTATAGATGAAATCAAAGTTATCTACCTGATCAATATGATCTCCCCATACAGACTCTGCCAGCGTATTCTTATTGACCAGTCTGCCGGGACGGCACATAAAATAATATAGGATATCGTATTCCTTACGGTTCAGATCGACTTCCTTTCCCTCAACCATCACCCGGAAACGATCGGGAAATACCTCAATGTTTCCCAAGCGCAAGCTCTGCTCTCCTTCCCGCTGATTCCTCCGCAACAGGCTCTTGATACGTGCATGAAGTTCGGCCAGATGAAAAGGTTTGGGCAGATAATCATCTGCACCCAGATCCAGTCCCTGCACCTTGTCTTCCAGTGAATCCTTGGCTGAAAGAATAATGACATTCGTCCGCTTGCCCATTGCCTTCAGTTCTTCCAGCAGATCAAGTCCGCTTCCGTCGGGCAGCATGATATCCAGCAGAATGCAATCATAATCGTAATCTTCTATTTTACACAGGGCTGTCCGATAGTCAGGAGCCTGGGATACGACATAGCGTTCCTTTTCCAGCGAACGGGTGGTAATCTCCCTCAGGTCGGCATCATCCTCTACAATCAGTATTTTCATTGGCTTTTGTTTTAAAGTATCTGTATCCGGACATCCAGTCCGTCTGAATGCAAAGATAGCCAATTCCCCGACACGGCAAAGCGAAAGCCCCGGGCTTTTTCCGCAAACAAAAAATACGGCCTGTACATACAGGTGCAGACTTTTTCAATCCACACCTGCTGTACAGGCCGTCATTCTATATATCTTTCCGGTTTACTTAGTCCTTGTTGAACCAGCGTACATAGCAGAAGTCCTGACGATGGGGCAGTGCCTCATGTTTCGGGAACATACGGTATGCAACCTTGAAGCTTCCGGAGTTAGACAGGCTGTGAGTTACCTTGAAGGTAAACAGATTACCGTCTCTGTGAACCATTTCCATCGGTTCTACTGAATAAACGTATTCCTTGCCTTCAGCGGTAGTGTAAGTTGTTACCAGTTCAATGCCCACTGCATCATCCAGGCCTTTTTCGTCAACCACGCAAGTGATAACATATTCCTTACCGGTTTCAATGTTACCCTGATGAAGGTCTTCGCACTTATCCATAGAAACGACTTCGATGGAATCCCACTTTTCAGCCACTTCTTCTTTCCATTTGGCGATTTCCTTAGCCTTAGCGTAGTCGTTGGCTGCCAGTTCATGGAAACGAGCTGCTTCCTTGCCATAGAATTTAGTGAAGTAATCATCCAGCTGACGCTTCATGGTGTAATGAGGAGCTACCTGTGCGATAGAGTTCTTGATAGTCTTCACCCAACCTTCAGAATATCCCTTCTTGTTACGTGCATAATAAAGCGGCAGGATTTCAGTTTCCAGCAAGCTGTAGATTGTAGCAGCATCCAGCTGATCCTGGTGTTCCTGATTCTGGTAAGTACGTTTTTCAGTCAGTGCCCATCCGGCTCCTTCACGGTAACCTTCCAGCCACCATCCGTCAAGTACAGACAAGTTTACAACACCGTTCATCAAAGCTTTTTCACCGGAAGTACCGGAAGCTTCCAACGGACGAGTCGGAGTGTTCATCCAGATATCTACACCAGAAACCAGACGACGAGCCAGTTTCATATCGTAGTTTTCAAGGAAAATGATCTTACCGAGGAATTCAGGACGGTTAGAGATTTCCACAATCTTCTTGATCAGACCCTGACCGGCACCATCGTGGGGATGTGCCTTACCTGCAAACAGGAACTGTACAGGGTAATCAGGATTGTTCACGATCTTGGCCAGACGATCCAGGTCTGTGAACAACAGATGTGCACGCTTGTAAGTAGCAAAACGACGTGCGAAACCGATCAACAGTGCGTTAGGATTGATCTTGTCCATCAGAGAAACCACACGCGACGGATCACGCTGGTTCTTCAGCCATGTATCACGGAACTGGTTACGGATATAGTCGATCAGCTTGTTCTTCAAAGCTACACGAGTCTTCCAAACTTCTTCATCGGGTACATTGTAGATAGCTTCCCAGATCTTTTCATTTGACTGGTCGTGCAGGAAGTTCTTGTCGAAGTATTTTGCATAAAGTTTCTTCCATTCAGAAGCACACCAGGTCGGGAAGTGTACACCATTGGTTACATAACCTACATGATTTTCTTCAGGGAAATAACCTTTCCAGATACCTGAGAACATTTCCTGTGAAACTTTACCATGCAGCCAGCTTACACCGTTCACTTCCTGACAAGTGTTGCAGGCGAATGTAGACATACAGAAACGTTCGTTAGGATCACCCGGGTTAATACGGCCCAGATCCATCAGATCCTGCCAGGTAATACCCATACGCTGCGGATAACCTCCCATATACTTGCCGAACAGACCTTCGTCGAAGTAGTCATGACCAGCCGGAACCGGAGTATGAACAGTGTACAGAGAAGAAGCACGTACAACTTCCAGAGCCTCGTCGAATGACATGCCGCTTTCTACATAATCGCACAAGCGCTGTACGTTACACAGGGCAGCGTGACCTTCATTGCAGTGATATACATCTTTCTTGATGCCCAGACGTTTCAGCAACAGCACACCACCGATACCCAGCAGAATTTCCTGCTTCAGACGGTTTTCCCAGTCACCACCATACAACTGATAAGTAATCGGACGGTCGAATTCGCTGTTCATTTCGTTATCTGTATCCAGCAAATACAAAGGTACACGACCTACGTTTACTCTCCATACATATGCATGAACATAATAGTCCAGATAAGGAACATCAAGAACCAGAGGCTGTCCGTTTTCATCTTTAACGCGGTCCAGAGGCAGGCTGCCGAAGTTCTGTGCTTCATAATTTGCAATCTGCTGTCCGTCCATAGACAGGCTCTGAGTGAAATAGCCGTAACGATACAGGAAACCTACACCACACATATCGACATTGCTGTCTGATGCTTCTTTCAGGTAGTCACCGGCCAGGATACCCAAACCGCCGGAGTAGATCTTCAGTACGTGAGTCAGTCCATACTCCATACAGAAGTATGCAACAGAAGGACGTGAAGCATCGGGCTTCACATCAATATATTCTTTGAATTTCTTATATACCTTGTTAATCTTGGCAAGAACAGCTTCGTCAGAAGACAGATCTTCCAGTTTTTCATAACTTATACGCTCCAACAAAGCAACCGGATTCTGTCCGACAACGCTCCACAATTCAGGATCCAGAGAACTGAACATTTCAGTAGCCTCATCATTCCAGGCCCACCAGATATTGCGAGCCATTTCTTCCAGTATCTTCAAGGATTCCGGAATGTGGGATTTCACATTTACTTCCTTCCAGCAAGGAACATTCGCATAATTTGTCTTGATTTTCATATCTCTCAATAATGCTTTAAGTTAAAAATCAGATTCACTGTTACAAAGCAAGGCGTTTCTCAGCATTGCGCAAAGCAATGTCATAAGCCTCATAATAATACTGTATGAAATGTTTCCACAGTGCCTTTTCGGCAATTGCTGCCGCGTTCTTCCGTATTTTCTTGATTTCAGCAGCACTCAGGGCAGAGAAATCTGAAACTGTATCTTTTATGACGTCAGCCACTTCAGAATAGTTGTAGTCTGTACGATGGATCACCTTTACGCCGTCAGCCAGTTCGCTGAAACGTCCTTTCAAGGAGTTAACCCATAAGCCAAACCCGGCCAGATCTGTCGTAACTGTCGGTACGTGGAAAACGATGCTTTCCAGCGGAGTATATCCCCAGGGTTCATAGTAAGACGGATATACACTCAGGTCATATCCTAAAATCAGGTCATAATAATGCATGTTCCAGATACCGTCGTTTCCATCCAGATAGCAAGGTACAAAGATAACCTTCACCTTTGATTCCGGTGCATTCGACATGTTCAAATACTTCAGCATGTCAAGTACCTGGTCATGATTCATGTTATGCAGCCAGTGGGTAATGAAAGGAACCTCCAGAGGAGTCGTAAACTGTTCCTTGCTCTTCAGACGGGCTATCAGGTCTTCACGGGGATCGCCCACCCATCCGGGCACATTGATAAATGCCAGAACATCACGCTTCAGATTCTTGTCGCGGGTCAGCCGGTTCAAGGACTCCAGATAAACGTTGATACCCTTGTTCTTGAATTCATAACGGCCACTGGTTCCGACAATCAGTGTTTCGTCGGTCAATTTTGTACCCAGAAGCTTGTTCGCCAGATTCAGCATAGCCTGACGGGCTTTCTTACGACGTGAAACAAACGTATTCCCTTTGGGCACAAAGTCATCCTCAAAGCCGTTCATCAGAACCACATCTGCCGACTTGTCAAGCAGTTCACGACATTCATTGTTGGTGATTTCACTGACTGTTGTAAAACAATCAACATGGTGTGCAGTCTGTTTTTCAATGGAATGCTTCGATTGCATATTCAATTCACCAGCCATCTGGTCGCCATTATATGCAAACAAATAGTCATACAAAGGTTTGTTGTTTCCGGCAATCGAGCGTCCGATAGAAGTTGCATGAGTAGTAAAAATTGTTGCAATTTCAGGCTCATGCTTACGCAGATAAAGTGCTCCCAGACCAGTCATCCATTCATTGGCATGATAGACTACCCGATCCTTCTTGCTTAAGCAATGCCGATAAAAACTTTCTACAACTTTTCCTGCAGCATATGCAAACATGGAGGCCTCGTCGTAATCACCGTAAGCATGAAGTGAATCTACCTGAAAATCGCACCAGGCCTGCCCGTAAATATCATTCTTCTGAGCATAGAAAGGAGTGAAATCAACCAGGATTGTAATGGGAGATCCCGGTATATTCCAACGACCGACGCGTATCTTCAATCCATCACTCTCCCGTGCATATGCACACCAGTCTTTCAAACAATTTTCATCCTCAGAGAATAAAGGATTTTCCTTACCCGACCATACATCCGGACCAATGAAAAAGATCTTATCAGGAAATGCATCCTGCAATGTCTTTGCCCTTGTTGAGAGAACCGTGTAAATACCTCCCACCTTATTACACACTTCCCAACTGGATTCGAAAATGTAATCGGGCTTCAAAAGCTCTTTCATCATCATCTTTAATATTTTCTAAATCAGTCGCGAAGGTATAAAAAAAGTATGGATTTTTAAAGTTTTTATAGACCTAATTCGACTATTCATATTCATTTTATTCAAGAATATCGACCAAGATGTCATTCTTTTTACACTGGAATGTCCGTCCGGCCACTTGTATGCTGTCAGAAAGAAACTCAAAATGCCTCGTCAGCATCGTCTGCACGATTCGCCCGCAACGACCGCACGATTCAGCTCAAACGACCGCATAATTTGCCAGCAACGACTGCACGATTCTGCCTCAGTGACCGCACGATGAAAAAGCAACCAAAAAATAAGCCGGACACGGCAATCCGTGTCCGGCTATCTATTTCATCAGGCTAAGCAAGTTAAGCCAGAGCAGAACCCATCAAGAAAGTAGCAGCCAATGCTACAATTGCATACAATTCAGGGAATACAGCCAGAATCAATGTATTACCGAATACATTGTGACCCTGTCCGATTGCAGCAATACCGTTGGCGCAAACCTGTCCCTGACGGATGGCAGAGAACAAGGCTACCAGTCCCAGACCAATACCGGCACCCAGTACGGCACAAGCTTGAATTGCTGTCATTTCCGGTGTCAGCACACCAAAAATATTCTGGAACATGAAGTAACCGGCAAAACCATACAGACCCTGAGTACCCGGAAGTGCTGTCAGCACCAAGAAATTACCGAATGCACTGTCATTTTTCTTCAACGCACCGATTGAAGCGTTACCGGCAATAGTCACACCATAGGCACTACCAATACCTGACAAACCAACCATAATCGCAATGCCAATGTAGGCAATCAAAAGATTCATTTCCATAATTCAATTATTTTTTAAATTTTTAATTCGTATTACTTTTATTCACTAATTACTTCTTTCTTAAAGGGTTTGTATTCTTTTCCACCACCCTCATAACCGGAATTCTTGAAGAATTCCACGAATGTCAGACGCATGGGGTGAACCATTGCACCCAGTACATTCATAAAGATATTGATGCTGTGACCGATCAGGAAGATCAGAGCCATGACAATCGGACCTGCAATGATATTGTCGGGACTCATACCTGCTGCCAGACTGTTGAACACACTGGCCAGGATACCTCCGGACAAACCGAGGGCAAACAGACGTACATACGAAAGCACATCACCCAGCAGACCGGTAGCCATATTGTAACTGTCCCACAGTCCCAGTCCGATGTTGACAAAAATATTTTTGTCCGGACTGTTGTACAGGTAGGCCATCAGCAAGCCGATACCCAGGAGCACCAGATGTACCGTACCTCCCATTGCCATACAGGAAGGGAAAGCAAAGGCAAAAGCCGTGCTGACAAGTACCAGAATCCATCCGATCGTTGCCACCGCATATTTGAAGCCCAGCTGAATGGTCTGATTCACAGCCTTCAGAATCATACCGAAGATAATCTGAATACCTCCCAGAATCAGAGAAAGGTTAAACATCTGCTGGTTATCCAGTGAAATGGATTCCTTCAGACTCTGGAAAAGAGGCAACTGAATGTCGTACAGATTAAATCCGAAGCAGGTTCCTGTGAGCAGACCACAAACCATTGTGGAAGCTCCGAGCAACTGTACCAGTGTAAGCACCGGTTTCATCGAATCACTCACCTGCTTAGCTGCCAGGCGATAAATCGTGACAGCCAGCACCATGAACAGTCCGTAACCGGAATCTCCCAGACACAGGCCGAAGAACAGCATAAAGAACGGGGCAAAATACGGAGTCAGATCCAGTTCTCTGTATTTGGGCAACATATAAAGTCGCATGATCGGTTCAAACAGACGGGCAAACTTATTGTTCGCCAACAAGATAGGAACATCATCGTCCGGTGTCGGATCTGCAATCTCATAATAAGCATTGCCGGTGTTCAGATATTCCTGTATCTGGCCGACAGAAGCCGCAGGTGCCCATCCTTCCAGCAGCAACAGTTTGTTGTCTGCCAGTGAGTCAGCACTCAGTTCCACTTTGGAGAACTCTATCTGCGCATGTACAGAGGCCTGAGCTGCTTCCAGATCGGGCACTGCCGTTGCGGCCAGTTCTTCCATCCGCTTGTGTATATCAGCTTCTTTCGTCACAATCGCAGCTTTGTTCTCCTTCAGTGATGCAAGCGACTTGTCCGGAAGCCGGACTGCTTCCACCTCCAGTTCCACCGGTGAATTTACCGGGGTTACCGTGATAAAATAAAGCCGCGAACCAGACTGGCTGATGATCATCGCATGAAATTTCGTCATCCATTCTTCCTTGAAGAGCTTTTCCGGACAGACATAGAAATCAATGCGATAGCCGGCTTCTGCCAGACGGGCCAGATCACGCGGCTCAAAGTTTCCCCACGGTTCAAGCACAGCAATGTCCTTGTCTGTCAGCTGAGCCTGATGACTCAGGCGCTGCATCTCCTGCTGCAAGGCTTCGATTTCCTTCAGGGCTTCTTCTCCTTTACGGACATCGCCTGCATGGGAAGCGCCAGCCGGAACACCCATGCCGCGAAGGGTTTTCACCGCTACCGCATAACGTGACGACAAACGGATGCTGTCCTGCAGTTCGGCATTTCCGGCACCACCCTGAGCTTTCTCAACTACATGAACGACTCCGACTTCACGGATTCCTTTCAGGAAATCTTCATATTCCTTGTGATAGACCAAAAAGGTCAGTTTCTTCATTTTAGCAATCATACCTCAGCCTCCTTTCTTTTCTCCTGGATGGATTTCAGGATCTTCTGAGAAGACTTGGACAAATTCTCTTCGTCTTCCATGAAACGCTTAATCTTTCTCAAGGCATCCTGATAACCCGGAATCTGTACCTTCTCAAAAAGATTAACCTTCTGAGTGGTTTTCTTTCGGGCATGTTCCAGCAACCCCAGCTTGGCCAGCGTAAATTCCCGCTCAATGGCAGTCTGTGCCAGGCCTTTCAACAAGTGAATGCCGTCGGCATACCATTTGGGACTACAGAAAAAGCTGAACGGACGGATCTCAAAGTCCACCTCTTCCAGCAAGGGTACTCGGACGCCTGCAATCTTGCGTACGCCCAGATGAACATCCTTCACTTTCACCAGTGAAGCATCAAATTCATTCCAGAGAGCGAACATGGCTTCGTATGCCTGGATCTGCTGTTCCAGGCGTTCCTCCAACTCCACTGCTTCAGTCTTGCAACGCTTCACCTCCAGACGCAGCGCACTCTCCTTGTTCTTGATGATAGGCAGCGTACGCAAACGGATCTTGAGCTGTTTCTCAAGCTGCTGCAACGAAGTTTTGTTATATTGAAATTTTATAGCCATTCTCTGTAAGTTTTAACTAAATCACTTTTTCCAGTACTGATCCACAAATTCTTTCTTGATGTTGACTTCCTCGGGCTTGAAATATTTGCTGAACAGTCCCCAGGTCACATCAAGCATTTCAGTGGTATTCAGATTGACATCGATGGCCAGCAACTGATTGGCATAATCCTTTGCAAAAGCCAACGCACGTTCATCATAGTTGGTCAGGTCGAAACCATTTTCCATCTTTGTCTTTGCATTGGCAGCATCAGCATACAGACGAACCGCAGCATTCATCACCTGCGGATGATCCTTACGGGTCTTCTTTCCACTTACCAGCTGTTTCAGACGAGACAGAGAACGGAACGGATCGACAATTACCTTACCGATATCACTGTCACGGCGCAGGAAAAGCTGACCTTCGGTGATATAACCGGTATTATCAGGAACAGCATGCGTAATATCGCCTCCTGACAATGTGGTAACGGCAATAATGGTAATGGAACCTCCTGAAGGGAACTGTACGGCTTTCTCGTAGATCTTTGCCAGATCGGAATAAAGAGAACCCGGCATAGAGTCCTTCGAAGGGATCTGGTCCATACGGTTGGATACGATAGCCAGCGCATCGGCGTAAGAAGTCATATCGGTCAGCAAGACCAGTACCTTCTGATTGTGTTCTACCGCAAAGTATTCAGCAGCTGTCAGAGCCATGTCCGGAATCAGCAGACGTTCTACCGGAGGATTCTCTGTCGTATTCACGAAACTGATGATACGGTCAAGGGCACCTGCATTCGAGAACACATTCTTGAAATACAAATAGTCATCATTGGTCATACCCATACCGCCCAGAATAATCTTGTCGGTTTCGGCACGTAAGGCCACATTGGCCATCACCTGGTTAAAAGGCTGGTCCGGATCGGCAAAGAAAGGGATCTTCTGTCCGGATACCAGGGTGTTGTTCAAGTCAATACCAGCAATACCCGTAGCGATCAGTTCGGACGGCTGCTTACGGCGTACCGGATTCACAGACGGTCCTCCAATCTCAACTTCCACTCCTTCAATCTCCGGTCCTCCGTCAATCGGATCACCAAAAGCATTGAAGAAACGTCCGGCCAGTTGCTCGCTCACTTTCAATGTAGGAGACTTGCCCAGGAATACAACTTCGGCATTTGTCGGAATACCTTCCGTACCCTCAAACACCTGCAAAGTCACTTCATCACCGGCAATCTTCACCACCTGGGCCAGCTTGCCGTTTACCATAGCCAGTTCGTCATAACCTACTCCCGTTGCTTTCAGCGAACAGGTAGCTTTCGTTATCTGACTAATCTTTGTATATATTTTCTGAAAAGCTTTCGTTGCCATTTTATTCTCAATTTATTTCTCTTATTTCACTTTGCGTTCAGCCACCAGTTCCTGCAACTGCTTGCGGAATTCGTCGTACTGTTCGGAACGGAAACGGGCATAGTTCATCTGCTTGCAGATATTGATCATCTTCTTGAAATAGTCCATTACCTCTACGAAGTTGTCGAACTCAAAGTCGGTATGACAAATATCGATAATCTGGTTCACCATTTCCTCCTGACGTTCCATCGGAGTTACCGAGTCTACTTCATCAAATGCATCCTGCTGAAGGATCACAAAGTCAATCAGTTCCGACTTCCAGAAAATCACATGGTATTCTACAGGTACACCGTCATCACCCAGAATGTTGATCTGCTCTGCAATTTCCTTACCTCTCAACAGACGGGTTTTCAGCTCATTCACCTTACCGATCCATTCACTGTTGATACGCTGAGTGATGTAATTGTCGAACTCAGGATATTCAAGATATTTGGAATAAGAATCAATCGGGTTTACAGCCGGATAACGCTTGCGGTCGGCACGTTCCTGCTCAAGTGCATAGAAACAGCGGGCCACTTTCTTGGTATTTTCCGTTACCGGTTCCTTCAGGTTACCACCGGCCGGAGATACTGTTCCGATGAAAGTAATGGAACCTGTTTCTCCATTGTAAAGATGTACATAACCGGCACGGCCGTAGAAATTGGAAATAATCGCTGAGATATCCATCGGGAAGGCATCCGGTCCCGGCAATTCTTCCATACGGTTTGACATTTCACGCAAAGCCTGCGCCCAGCGGGAAGTAGAGTCGGCCATCAACAAGACTTTCAATCCCATTGCACGATAATATTCTGCCATCGTCATGGCAGTGTAGACAGAAGCTTCACGTGCCGCTACCGGCATATTGGAAGTATTGGCGACAATAATTGTACGTTCCATCAGCTTACGGCCTGTATGCGGGTCTACCAGTTCCGGGAATTCCGTAAAGATTTCCACAACCTCATTGGCACGCTCACCACAGGCTGCAATGACCACGATATCAGCTTCGGCCTGTTTGGATATAGCATGCTGCAACACAGTCTTTCCGGTTCCGAACGGACCAGGAATAAATCCGGTACCGCCCTCTACAATCGGATTCAGTGTATCAATCACACGCACACCCGTCTCAAGCAGTTTATAGGGACGCGGTTTCTCAGCATAGTTCACCATTGCTTTCTTAACCGGCCACTTCTGAATCATATTCACAGGAATATCATTGCCTTCCTTGTCGGTCAGGACAGCGACTGTATCTTCAATGGTATATTCACCTTCTTCTACAATTGACTTCACTTTATAGGTTCCGGTCAACTGAAAAGGTACCATAATCTTCAAAGGCTGGTGATTTTCTTCTACCTCGCCCAGCCATGCTGAAGGACCAACTTCATCTCCGGCCTTTACAATCGGCTTGAACAGCCATTTCTTTTCTTTATCCAGCGGATAGGTATATTGTCCACGTTTCAGAAAGACACCTTCCATTTTGTCCAGGTCATTCTGCAAACCGTCATAGTTCTTTGACAGCATACCCGGACCCAAAGTTACTTCCAGCATGTGACCTGTAAATTCGGCTTCAGCACCGACTTTCAAACCACGGGTACTTTCAAACACCTGTACATATACATTCTGTCCGACCACCTTAATAACCTCGGCCATCAGACGGTCACCGCCGGTCATGATATAACAGATTTCATTCTGTGCTACCGGCCCGTCGACAGTCAATGTAACCATGTTGGCAATAACGCCTAAAACAGTTCCTTTTGTTGCCATTCTATTGTATTTTACTATTTTCTAAATTCTTCCGGTATCTGAACTTCATCCTTCAGATTCTGAATCATCTGACGGAACAATTCACTTCCCTTTTCTTTATCCAACAAAACCCAACGTTCGATCATTTCCAGCTGCAGCAGGAAAACAAACAAACGCTCTACCGTAAAATAATGGAAAAAAGATGCATCTTCCAGCCATTTCCATTTCAGCTGATCAACCTTTTTCTCACGCTCTACCAGATCGTCTGTTTCTACCAGACGCTGTAAGGGTTCAAAATAATCCAAGGTTTCACTTAATCCGAAATCACGGGCATTGGAAGTCCGGAGCATCTCACAAACATCAGTATCCCCGACAATCACCTCAGCTACATTCATCTTATACTTGCGTGCAGCAAAAGCAGCCAGTATATTGTTGATATTCAGATTAAATTCAAACCAGGAAGCAATAAACGGATTTTTAGACTTCATGGCATATGCATAATATGCCGAAGCTAACAGATTTTCAGCCTTATACAACTCATCAGCAGGTAAAGCCAAATATTGTGCAATGAAATCATACAGATAAGACGGGAATTTTGCATCCGGCTTTTCTCCTTCTTTCACTGAAGCTATCAGCTGAAGCAAATCTTCCGAAGAAAAATTACCCTTTCCCTGAGTCACTGCATCTTTGTCTTTCAGCAGGCTTAATAAATCAGCATGATCATATTTCAAATAAAACAGATCTATCAGAGCCTGATCTTTAGCTGACAAATCTCCATAAGATTCTGCTCTAAAGTCAGATATCGTATAACTAAGCTTACCGTCCTCAAGTGAGATATCCGGCAAACCGGCTACCAGATAGTAATAAGCACTCATAAGCCTACCTTAAAACAACATCTTCACTAATTGCGGACGCAAAAATTCTTTGAAGTAGTTCTCAAACTCTTCTTCTCCAAAATTCACCTTATAAGAACCATCTGCCGGGGAAATAGAGAACAAGGCTTTCATTCCATTTACTTCTTCAATCTTCACTCCTTTATCCAACAAATCTTTAGCCTTTGCAGCAAAGAATTTCTGTAACGCCTCTCCATCCTTAACGGATATGACAATCGGCTCATTGGAAGACCACTGGGTTGCTAAAGCAAGAATAAATTTATTAAGGAATTCTTTATCGGATGTCACTCCTTTCACAGCATCAGATACTGTCTGATTGGTTAACAAATTCACAATTTCTGTCTTCAAGGCATTAACTGCCTGGCCTCCGAACAGTTTCAATTCAGATTTCGTATTGTCTGTCAGTTCATCAGCCTTCTTTTGTGCATCAGCTACAATAGAATCAGCCTGTTTACGTGCTTCTTCAAGCAGCTTCTGAGCTTCTTTCTGGGCTTCACCAATAAGTCGCTGGGCTTCTTCGTTTCCTTTTTCTACACCTTCACGATAAATCTTATCAGTTAACTCCTGAATTTTATTTTCCATGATAAAAGTATTTTATAATATTAATTACAATCGAAAGTCTTTTAAAAATTTAGGAATTTCAATGCCCCAAATATAAGAAATAAAAGGAAACAAAACTATCTTATTAGATATTTTTTAAATGAGTATTCAGAAAAAGGCAACAACTTCGCAACCTATATTACATCTCATCCATTTTTCACAGAAGTCTAAAAGATCAATACAAGGATTTCTCAAAGAACTTTACATTTTATCAAATATAAATCCATTTATTTGACAGTATGATCCCCTGTCACCTTACATTAACAGGTTATTCCCGGGAGATCTGAGCGCGAAGAGGCAAAAAAAATCCCCGGCATCCGAAAAGGAAACCGGGGATCGGAAAAC
>ENA-UONW01001597-UONW01001597.1-human-gut-metagenome-genome-assembly--contig:-CS52-NODE-1597-length-26061-cov-8.472391_pt1 | contig 26061 bp, 18 predicted proteins | sample MGYA00242463_ERZ724010 | MGnify/ENA metagenome assembly ERZ724010 | reverse complement strand
AGGTACCCACCCAAATGGTTCCCTGCTTGTCGCAATAGAGAGAGAAGACCGACTCATGCTCCAACTGTCCCGGATAAATGCCCGGCCTATATACCTTATAGGAATCTTCAAAAGGATTGTATACCTGTAAACCATCAAATGTGCCGAACCAAATATTCTGCTGGCTATCTTCAACAAATTCACGGATTTGCCCGCTGACAACCCTTGATGAGGATATCTCCTCCCGATAAAGTTTTCCATCACTGTTTATCCGAAACAGCCCATCCATTCGTGAGGCAATCCATAATTCCCCTTTGCTGCTGGCAAACAATCGGAAAATTTCCACATCGGGCAATACGCAAACCAGTTGTTCCTGTGACCAAAGATACAACCCTTTCATCGTACCGATATACAATTTTTCGGCCAATTGTTGCATACAGGTCACGCTAGGTATTTCCAATCTTTGCTTGAAATTCCAATGTTTGTTTTGTACATCATAGAAACCCAATGAATCCTTTACTACTCCACAAAGTTGGTCGTCCACCAATGTAATAGTCCTCACATCATTAGCTCGTACTTCCTGAAATTCTTCCTTAAAAACATCATATTCAAACAGAGAAAAATTATTTCGCACAAACATTTTTCCATGCTTATCCTTCAATATCTGATCGATGTTTCCATTTATAAATTTGCGTTCTCTGCCTTGTGCTGAAGGAACCTCGCAAAACTTTATCTTATCAATTTTCGTCCCGTCATAAATATTAATACCTTCCATTGTTCCGAACCACATACGCCCCAGCGTATCCTGACAAATAGACATCACAGACAGATTGGACAATCCGTCGTTCATGCCTATCTTCTTGAAATACTGACCATAAGCGCAGGTCCCGATGAGCAGTAACAAAAACAAAAAACAGCTTTTCAGCTTCAGCATCAGCAACAGTCATTTTAGTTTGGTTGAGCAAAAATATAAAACTGCTTTCATTTCACAAACAAAACTGAAAGGAAACCGCATGTTTTCAACCAAAATTCTTTCTTCCCATACCTCTTTACAAAATTAGAGTCAGACAATAATCCAACCTTTCTCATATTGTTTTTTCCCCTTTCTCTACCTGAAAAACAGCCTATCCCTAAAGAAAAACTATATCTTAGCCGCTCAGATGTACATCTTACGTGCTCAGATACACATCTTGGCAGCTAAGATGTACATCTGAGCAGCCAAGATATAAAATACAGCAGGAGAAAGCCTGTCCTTAAAGCGGAGGGAACAACAATCCGGCAAGCACTTTCATGCAACATTCCTTATACGGACGAAGGGACTGCTCCGTACGATTTGGTGCACTTATCGTACACGAAGCGAAACAAACGCCTCCGCAAGGCACATCCTGTTCCAAACTTATATACCTTTGTATGCAATTCAACAACTTAACTGATACAAACAACCATGAAACGATTCAGCCCGAGAAGCCTGACACTGTATCTGCTTCTCCTACTCAGCAGCCTTCCTGCGCAAAGCATGGAAACGAACAAACCTTACGTGTTGTGGTACAACCGGCCGGCCTATAACCGAGGAGGCGACTTCAGTCGGATTGTCTCCCGCGGATATCCCTACGATGAAGACTGGGAACGATGGTCGCTCCCCATCGGAAACGGATACATGGGACTCTGCATCTTCGGACGGACGGACACCGAACGCCTGCAACTTTCGGAAAAGACACTGGGCAACAGAGGAGCCTATAACATGGGAGGATTTACCAACTTTGCCGAAATCTATCTGGACTTCCGCCACCACTATGCCAAGAACTACCGACGCGAGCTCGACATCGACCGCGGTGTGGCCTCCGTCCGCTACGAGTACAACGGGACGAACTATACCCGCGAATACTTTGCCAACTATCCGGACAACGTCATCGCCATCAAGCTGAAGGCCGACAAGCCGGGGCAGCTGACATTCGGCCTGCGCCCTGAACTGCCCTACCTCCATCCCAACGACGAGGAAGGCAACGGACGGAGCGGCAGCATTGAGGCCCGGAACAGCCTCATCACCCTGAAGGGGAACATACACTATTTTGACCTGGACTACGAAGGCCAAATCAAGGTAATAAACTTCGGCGGCAGGCAGACTTGCCAAACGGACGGACAGGGAAACGGATGCATCGAAGTGGAACGTGCGGACAGCGCAGTGCTCTATCTGACCGCATCGACTGCTTACCAGCTGAAAGAGGACGTCTTCCTGCGCCCCAATGCCAAAAAGTTCAAAGGCAATCCGCATCCCCACGAAGCGGTATCGGCCCGCATCGCAACGGCCTCTCAGAAAGGATACGAACGCCTGCTGCAGGAGCACATGGCCGACTACCGCCATCTGTTCGGACGGGTGGACTTGAAGCTGACTGAACAGGCCGCCCTGTCTGTACCCACAAACACATTACTGGATAACTATCGGAAAGGCAAGCCGTCACCCTATCTGGAGGAGCTGTTTTTCCAATACGGCCGCTACCTGCTGATAGCCTCGTCGCGCCCCCAGACATTGCCCGCCAACCTGCAAGGCGTGTGGAACCAATACGAATTCGCTCCCTGGTCGGGCGGATACTGGCACAACGTCAATGTACAGATGAACTACTGGCCGGCTTTCGTCACCAACCTGGCCGAAACTTTCGAAGCCTACCTGAAGTACAACGAAGCCTTCCGCAAGGCAGCTACAGGCAAGGCGGCCGAGTATCTCCGTAAGAACAATCCGCAAGCCCTGTCGCCCATAGCCGAAGAAAACGGATGGACTATCGGAACAGGAGCGACGGCATTCGGCATCGAAGGTCCCGGAGGACATTCGGGACCCGGTACCGGTGGATTTACGGCCAAACTTTTCTGGGACTATTACGACTACACCCGCGACAGGCAGATACTGAAGGAGCACGTCTATCCCGCCCTGCTCGGCATGGCCAAGTTCCTGTCCAGAACCCTTGTTGCCCAACCCGACGGCAAACTGCTGGTCTATCCGTCGTTCTCTCCCGAACAAAGACACAAGGGAACCTACTTCAAGGCATTGGGGTGTACCTTCGACCAGAGTATGATACGTGAAACCTATCAGGACCTGCTGAAGGCCGCGTCCATTCTGAAAGCCAAGGATCCCTTCCTCGAGACTGTCAGAGAACAGATTGGGAAACTGGACGCATTCCCCATCGGCGAGTCCGGCCAGATCAAGGAGTTCAGGGAAGAGAAAAAATACGGTGATATCGGAGAATACCGCCACCGCCACATTTCCCACCTCTGTGCCTTGTATCCCGGCACAAGCATCAACGCCACCACCCCCGAATGGATGGAGGCCGCCAAGGTTACACTGAAGGAACGCGGTGACCAGTCTACCGGCTGGGCCATGGCACACAGACTGACCCTATGGGCACGGGCCAAGAACGGCGAAAAGGCCTATCAGCTCTACCGCAACATCCTGACCAAAGGTATTATGGAAAATTTGTGGGGCGTATGTCCTCCCTTCCAGATAGACGCCAACTTTGGAGGCACGGCAGGAGTGGCCGAAATGCTGTTGCAAAGCCACGAAGGATACATCGAGGCCCTGCCTGCCATACCCGAAGCATGGCAAAAAGGCCAGTTCAAGGGCCTGAAGGCACGCGGCAATTTTGAAGTATCTGCCAGCTGGAGCAACGGACAGCTGGAGCAAATGACCATCTTGTCGAATGCAGGAGAAGCATGCAGCATCAAATGCCCCAATGGAAAGAAGATACAGATAAACGACGGACAAGGGAAAGGGGTCAAGTTCCGCCAAACTGCTCCCGGCGTCGTATCCTTCAAAACGAAGAAAGGAGGTCAATACACGGCCACATTCGAGTAACGTAGCCCCCTACAAACAAAAAAATCCGCTGACAATCAGCGGATTTTTTTGTTTGTGACCCGGGTGGGACTCAAACCCACGACCTTCAGAACCGGAATCTGACGCTCTATTCACTAAGCTACCAGGCCTCAATTGCGAGGCAAAAGTATAAAAAATATCAGCATTCTCCTAATATATGCCTGCTTTTTTTCAAGAATATTTCAGCTTCAGGAAACACTCAAACAGCTATTAAAATGAAAACAAAAGAAAGAATATCAAAGCACAATGATATTTTATTCAGCAAAACAAATACAACTATCAATATTTTATCTATATTTGCCAATCAAATTAACAACATGCTAAAAACTAAATCCTATGAGTTACCTGATAACCCCGAAAGACTATAAACCCCTGCTGGACCTGAAGCAGACCGAACTGGGCATCAAACAGATCAAAGAGTTCTTCCAGATGAATCTGTCGTCGGAACTCCGCCTACGGCGTGTCACGGCTCCGCTGTTCGTACTGAAAGGCATGGGTATCAACGACGACCTGAACGGTGTGGAACGTCCCGTTTCTTTTCCCATCAAAGACTTGGGCGACGCACAGGCCGAAGTGGTGCACTCGCTGGCCAAGTGGAAACGCCTGACGCTGGCCGAATACAACATCGAACCGGGCTACGGCATCTATACGGACATGAACGCCATCCGCGCCGACGAGGAACTGGGCAACCTGCATTCGCTCTACGTGGACCAGTGGGACTGGGAACGTGTCATCACCGCCGCCGACCGTAATGTGGATTTTCTGAAGGAAATCGTGACCCGCATCTATGCCGCCATGGTACGCACGGAGTACATGGTGTACGAGATGTATCCCCAAATCAAGCCCTGCCTGCCGGACAAGCTCCACTTTATCCACGCCGAGGAATTGCGCCAGCTTTACCCCCACCTCACTCCCAAAGAACGCGAACATACCATCACCCAACGGTATGGTGCCGTATTTATCGTAGGTATCGGATGCGAACTGGGCGACGGAAAGAAGCACGACGGACGTGCTCCGGACTATGACGACTACACCACTCCGGGGCTGAACGGTCTGCCGGGACTGAACGGCGACCTGCTTCTGTGGGACGAACCCCTGCAACGCAGCATCGAACTTTCGTCCATGGGTATTCGTGTGGACAAAACGGCCCTGCTCAAACAATTGAAACTGGCCGGAGAAGAAAAGCGTCTGGAGCTCTATTTCCACAAACGGCTGATGGACGACACCCTGCCCTTGTCCATCGGAGGCGGTATCGGACAGTCGCGCCTCTGTATGTTCTACCTCCGCAAGGCGCACATCGGCGAAATACAGGCCAGCATCTGGCCCGAAAGCATGCGCGAAGAATGCCGCAAACACGACATACACCTCATTTAAACATTCAGTAAACGCAGATTTTTGCAAAATATAGGGACACAAGTTTCCCTATGTGCAGAAATCTGCGTTATTTTGTATGCTGAAGTTTAACCCATAACGCGCAAATAGAAAACCATGAATGTTCAGATAGAAGAAAGCTGGAAACAACGTCTGCAACCTGAATTTGAAAAAGAATACTTCAAGACACTGACCGACTTCGTGCGGGAAGAGTATGCCAAGGGCCCTGTATATCCGCCGGGAAAGCTGATATTCAATGCCTTCAACCTCTGTCCCTTCGACCGGGTGAAGGTCGTCATCATCGGCCAGGACCCGTACCACGGACCGGGACAGGCACACGGCCTCTGTTTTTCGGTAAACGACGGTGTAGCCTTTCCTCCCTCGCTGATCAACATCTTCAAGGAAATCAAAAGTGACCTCGGCACCGACATGCCTGCCAGCGGCAACTTGACCCGCTGGGCACAACAAGGCGTCCTCCTGCTGAACGCCACACTGACGGTACGTGCCCACCAGGCCGGTTCGCACCAGAATCATGGCTGGGAAACCTTCACCGACGCAGCCATACGGATATTGGCTGAAGAAAAAGAGCATCTGGTATTCATTCTTTGGGGAGCATACGCCCAACGGAAAGGTGCCTTCATCGACCGCAATCGCCACCTGGTGCTGACTTCGGCTCATCCGTCTCCCCTGTCGGCCTACAACGGTTTCTTCGGCAACAAGCACTTCAGCCGTACCAATGACTATCTGACAGCCCACGGTGAAACTCCCATTGTCTGGTAAACCTATTATATATAAAAGTATATGGAAAGTTATATCCTGCTCGAAGGCCTCCGTTTCTATGCCTATCACGGAGTAGCCCCTCAGGAAACAAAGGTAGGCAATGAATACACCGTTTCACTACGGCTGAAGACCGACATCACCCGTGCCATAGGCAGCGACGATGTATTGGATACCGTAAACTATGCGGAAATCCATCAAGCCGTAAAGGCTGAGATGGACATCCCGTCCAAACTGCTGGAACACGTGGCAGGCCGCATCATCCGCCGCCTGTTCAGTGAATTCCCCAGCATCGAACACATTGACCTGACTCTGTCCAAACGCAATCCGCCCATGGGAGCCGATATCGAAACGGCAGGAGTGGAAGTGCATACGGGAAGATGAGGTATCCCTACAAATCGGAAAAACGTTTTTTCCCCTTCAGATAATAGCGGAACAACAGACTATAGCCTGTACGTTCGGGAATAACCGGAGTGCAGGCTTTTTCCATGTTTTCCTCACGCGAAGAGCGGAAAGACGGACGAAGCCGAAAGAACTCCCGACGGGCACGCCAGACGGCACAGGCATTGGGCCACTGCCCCTTCAACAGGAACACCAGTGCCGCCACCTGGTCGAGCAGCCAACGGACACGCATCACGCTGCCCAGTTCGCTATCTGGCAGATTCTTATATAGCATCAGAAGATTGTTGCGGAAGTTGAGGAATGTCTTCCGGGGATTTTCTTTCTTCAGCGTGGCGCCACCCACGTGATAGACTACACTCTGGGGCACGCAAACCAGCATCCGGCCACGGGCACGAAGGCGCCAGCACAAATCAATCTCCTCCATGTGGGCAAAAAAGCGTCCGTCCAGTCCGCCGGCTTTCCAATAATCCTCCAGCCGGATGAACAGGGCTGCGCCTGTGGCCCAAAAGATTGGTGTTACCGTATCGTATTGTCCATGGTCCTGCTCCACTACCCCCATAATGCGCCCCCGGCAGAAAGGATAGCCATAACGGTCGATGAAACCTCCCGCTGCTCCGGCATATTCAAAAGAGTGTTTGTCTCTCCAACCGAGCAGTTTGGGCTGGCAGGCAGCCACTTCCGAATGTTCGTCCATATAGTCGGCCAGGGGTTGCAACCAACAGTCGGTCACCTCGACATCCGAATTGAGCAAAACGGCATATTCGGCCTGCACCCGACGCAAAGCCTGATTGTAACCGTCGGCAAAACCATAATTCTTGTCCAAAAGTATAAGGCGTACGGAAGGAAACTCCCGCCGGAGCATCTCCACCGAATCATCCGTCGAGCCGTTGTCGGCCACATACACCACCGCCCCATCGGTCTCCGAACAGGCTACGACCGAGGGCAGGAAAGTACGGAGCATATCACATCCGTTCCAGTTCAGAATGACTACTGCTATCTTATCCATGATGGGAAACAATGTTTTCAGGTTTCAGTTTCCAGCGTTTGTGCGACCAGAACCAGTAAGGAGGATTCTCACAGATGGTCTTTTCCAGCCTGCGGGCAAACATTTCGGTAATCTCCCCGTCGGCAGTCTGCTTGGGATGTTCTACCAGCAGGTCAAAATTCACCCGACAATATCCGCGAGCCACACGGTGCAGGTCACAATAGAAAACGGGAAAATCCATCAACTTGGCTATCCGTTCTGCCCCGTCCATGAAAACCGTCTGCTGGTTGAGGAAAGTTGTCCAATAATGGGCCTCAACAACATTGGGCGACTGGTCGGTAATCAGCCCTACGGCCATCCGCTTGCCGGCCCGGCGGAGTTTCACCAGCTCGCGCGCCGTGGCATGCTTGGCCACATTGTAACCGCCGAACCTCGAACGGATACGCTGGAACAATTCATCCAGATAGGGATTGCGCAAAGGTTTGTACACCTGTACCGGTACATCTTCCGCACGCATGATGGAACTCATGCCCGTAATCCACTCGAAGTTGGCATAATGGGGAATGAGCAACACGATGCCTCCCCGTTTCTCCATCATATCCAGATAAAGTTCCTTGTTGACATACTCCATCCTCCGGGTCAGTTCCTGAAACGACATGCGCATCATCTTAATCTCCTCGAGCATATAGTCGCAAATGTAATGGTAGAATTTACGTTCAATCTCCCTCAACTCCCCGGCCGGTTTCTCGGGAAAAGCGTTCCGTAAATTCTGGCGGACCACCTTCCGACGGTAATGAAATACATGACGCATCAGCAGATAGAGTCCGTCCGAAAGGACATAGAGCAACCTGAAAGGCAACGACGCCAGCAGCCACATGCCCACATAGGTCAGTCCGTAGATAATCCGATGCTTCATACCCACTCTCCTTTCAAAGCCGTACCATCCTCATTCCACTCTTTCAGGCGGAGTTTGACCACACAATTGTCCAAAGAATCGTCGTGCGGCACTTCCACCCGAATGTAGTTGGGCGTAAAGCCATGCATGGGCATACCGGTTTTCGACTTCTCCAGCAGCACCGGCAGACATTGGCCGATGTGCTTTTCATAAAAAGCTTTGGTTTTCACATCCGAAAGTTCCAGCAAGCGCTGGCTGCGACGATGCTTTTCTTCGGGCGCCACCACATGGTCAATCTTCAACGCCTGCGTACCCGGCCGTTCCGAATAGCTGAATACATGCAGCTGGGTAACGTCCAGACTCTCTATGAAACGACAGGCTTCTTCAAAATATTCCTCCGTTTCGCCGCGCGTACCCACAATGACATCGACACCGATAAAGGCATCGGGCATCACCTCCTTGATTTTATGCACCTTGGAAGCAAACAAAGCCGTGTCGTACCGGCGGCGCATCAGCTTCAGCACTGCATCGGAGCCCGACTGTAAAGGTATGTGAAAGTGAGGCATAAACCGTTTGGAACGAGAGACGAAGTCGATGATTTCATCAGTCAGCAGATTGGGTTCAATGGAAGAAATGCGATAGCGCTCGATGCCTTCCACCTCGTCCAACGCCTTGACCAGATCGAAGAAGGTTTCACCTGTTGTCTTGCCAAAGTCTCCGATATTGACTCCCGTCAGCACAATCTCCTTTCCACCTTCGGCCGCCGCCTGCCGGGCCTGTTCCACCAGCGAAGCGATGCTGCCGTTACGGCTGCGCCCGCGGGCAAAGGGGATGGTACAATAAGAACAGTAATAATCGCAACCGTCCTGTACCTTCAGGAAGAAACGCGTGCGGTCACCACGCGAACACGAAGGGGCAAACGAACGGATATCTTTCAAGGCTGATGTAAAGGCCTCGCCTGACTCATGTTTCTGCAAGTTACCCAAATATTGCAGAAGGTCTTTCTTCTGTTCGGCTCCCAAAACCACATCCACACCTTCGATGTGGGCCACCGTATCAGGCTTCAGCTGCGCATAGCATCCCGTCACTACCACAAAAGCTCCCGGATGCTGTTTCACCAGCCGGTGGATGGCCTGACGGCATTTTTTGTCGGCCACTTCGGTCACCGAGCAAGTGTTCACTACACAAATATCAGCCTTCTCTCCCTTACGGGCTGTACGTACTCCCGCTTCACGCAGCATCTTCCCGATGGTAGACGTCTCCGAAAAGTTCAACTTACAGCCCAGGGTATAATAAACCGCTGTCTTATTCTGGAATATACTGGTATCAATCATAAGTCACACAATACTTGAATCGGGTACAAAGTTACACATTATTATTCTATATTCCATAACCTACCCGTCATCCCTCTACAGAAACGGCCCGTTACGAAAAAAAATATAAAAAAAGTTGGGGTTTCGAGAACAACATATCCAAAAAGTCCCTACCTTTGCGCCGTTTTAATAAAGCAATTGATTGTATTACGTTTTTTAAAGTAAAAAGAAAATGAAAAAATTAGTTTTGATGGCAGCAGCTATCGTAGCAGTATCTTTCGCATCTTGTGGTAACAAAGCAGCTAACGCTGAACAAGCAGCAGCTGATTCTATCCGTATCGCTGACTCTATCGCAGCTGTAGAAGCAGCCGCAGCCGAGGCAGCAGCTCAGGCAGCTGATACTGTAGTAGCTGACAGCGCTGTTGTAGCTGAATAATATTCAGGACAACAACTCACAGAGAGAATTGAAAGTCTGACGTGCAAAAGCACACCAGACTTTTTTTATGCCCATACGGTTCGTATTCTTACGCCTTATATCCCCTCCATCTCCATACTCTACAACATCGCTCCACCACGAAGTGCTTCATGAGGGTATAAAGAAGTGCTTCCTCACCTCCTCACGAAGCACTGCATGAGGGGATGAGGAAGCACTGTGTCGGACCCTGACAAAGCACCGTGTCAGGAGGAGCGATTACAGACCTTTCACAGTCTGCATCAATTGTTCACCCAAACCGATGGTATAACCCTGAGAAACAAACACTACCCGGTTAAATGTATCGGCTATTACAAACACCGGCAGCATATCCTTATGCTTCAGTTTCATGTTCTTTATAATCTGAGAGGCAATGCCATGGCTGTCGATGCCATAAACAACCGTAGAGGGCAGACCGGGAAAATCCTGCGGACGGAACTTGGCATACTTTTCTTCATCGGGGAAGAGCAGCACCATCTTGCGGCCCCACTTTTCCAGATCCTTGTTCAGCTTGGCGATATCCTTCAGAGCATGATTGGTGGGTTCCTGCCCTACTCCCAGTACACCGACTACAAAGTAACCGCGACCACAAGCCGTCAGTACGCTGATGGGATCACTGGCTACTGCACCGTCAGTGATGGGTGTAAAGAGGGATTCGGAATTGAAGTTGCCTATCACCTGTATCTGGCTCTGGCTTTCGCGCATGTTCAAGGCAGTAGTCAGCGTCTTGCCAGCCTCGACATTGAGACCGCTCATGTGCACCAGCACGCCTCCACTAGCCAGACGCGTACCGCTTACCATGACATAATAGCCGGCCGGCATCTGCAAGGGAGTACGCAGCAAGGTGTTCCATGAAGCACCGTTTTCGTCGTAGCTCTGCAGGCGAAGTACACCGTTCTCGCAACGCGACAGGGTGAAATGGCTGTAGTATTTGGGATTTTCGATAAACTTTGTAGGTTGGAACGTTGCCACCAGACTACCCGAAGGCGACACTGTCTGTGCACCACCTTCATTGAAGTCCACATGATAAAGTTTCCCGTTCTTCAGTTCAGGGTGATTGGCCAAGTCCAGATAGCATACCGCACCAGTCACTTCGTCAATCCAGGCAGGAATACCCAGACTGCGGGCTACAGCCACAAAGAAGATATCACGCGAATACGTGTCGGCCATACGGGCATTCCACACACCTTCGGGCGACATGGGGATACGCTGCGAATTCAACGTATCGTTCAAGACGATATTCTCACGACACCAGTCCACCAGCTTCTGCGGATGATGCAGATAGTCTTCGGCCGTCTGTTCGTCAATGACTTGCTGGAAGAATGACTTATAGGCTGTCAGTTCTTCTGTCGCAATACGCGGATTCAACAGCGATACCACGCTCCGTTCACAAGGAACTGCAGCCGTATTCAGCAAATGATCTTTCAGAATAGGGAAACGGGCATCACGCAAGTCTTTGGCAGACACCGCTCCCAGCAACTCTACAGCCCGGCTACCCTGTCCTTGCTCCAAGGCAAAAGTGACAAGTGCCTTGATGACAGCATGATTGCCGCGCGAAGCAACCAGATAGCCAGCCACACGCTGTTGTTCCGCTTCGCTCAGGCCTTTCTGCGACGCTGCCCAGGCCTGTGCTTCATCGGGCGTCATCATCGTAGCCACATAAGCGTTGCGGATAGAATCCTCAACAGCCATACGGCGGTTGTTCTCGGCACGCTGTTCAGGCGTAACGGCCGGCAGATTGGCCGACTCAGCAGGCGGAACGATATCCAAATCCAGTTCGAAAGGATCGCCATCACGACAGTCGAGCTTTACGCTCAGGGTATCCTGCTTGCCAAACGAGAGTTTCTGGAAACCGAAACGTCCGTCTTTCGATGCCCACACCAGCATATCGCCCTTACCGGCCGTGAGCGAAGTCTGTCCCGAAGCATCGGTCTGCTTGCGGGCCACGGTATAGAACTCGGCGTAGTTATAGAGCTTGAACTCTACCAGCGCTCCACTGACGGGCTTCCCGGCCTCATCGGTCACAGTCACGGTAGCCTGAGCCGTAGGAGCATAATTGTCGATGACGTTGATTTCGGTATAATTGGGTGTAACGGACATCACTTCTTCCGGTCCTTCGTAACGGCCGAACACCTTGGTGTGCATCAGCATGCCACGGCTGGCGGGCGCGTTGAACCATCCCAGGTTGAGCACCGGCTCGGGTTCACAGGCACCGAGGAAGTACCACTTGCCGTCGGCCCAGGCCTCAACCCAAGCATGGTTGTCGTCGGTATGCGCCCAACGGGGCGTATAGACCTGACGTGCAGGAATGCCTACTGAACGCAGCGCCGCTACCAGGAAGGTCGATTCCTCGCCGCAACGTCCGTATGCCGTACGGACCGTAGCCAGCGGCGAACTGGTACGGGCATCGCTGGGCTGATAGACAGCCTTTTCATGACACCAATGGTTCACCTCCAAAACCGCGTTACGCATGGAGAGGTTCTGTACACGCGGCTTCAGTTCTTCGTAGAACACCACACGGGCACTGTCCAACGGTTCGTTGTTCACCCGAACGGGGAGAACGAAATGACGGAACAGGTCTTCGGGCACCATCCGTCCCCAAGGCATTTCTTCGGCAGCGCGGCAGGCAGCCTGTACATTCATCAGGTGAAACCCACCGGCATAATCTGTAATGTCGGCCAAAGGCATGTAAGCATAAAGAAACTCCAGAGCCTCACGCTCGTAAAGCGTCAGGTCGGTGTCGAAGATGGCAAACAGATTGCCCTTGTGCATGATAGCCTGCTTCTGCTGGAAGTCCTGCTCCACACGGGCACGATACGTTGAATCACTGATGAAGTGGGCATTGCGGCTGCTGCACGACGCAAGCAAAGCCATCAGACAGCCCAAACAAAGGAAATGACAGATGGTATGTTTCATATTCAATTAGTTGTTGACGGACAAATGTACAATAAGTTTTCCATTCTACCAAGTCCGAAAAGCAGACAATGGGCACTTTTCGATACAAGCAGGCTTATACATCCGGCATCTGCCACCACCGTCAACGCATACGGACGACCATCGTTGTATCATTCCGAAAACAAAAACGGCACTTCTCATAAGCAGGAGGCCCCATTACTCCCTCGGCATCGTTGCTGAAAGCATACTTCTCTGTCGGGATACCGAAGGAAGCCGTGTCCAGCCGCCCGTTACCGTTTGTGTCCTGAAAGAGCGAGAAAGCATATTCACCTGCCGGAAGGCCACGGCAAGGAACGGTCATTGCTGTATCGGATACAGCCACACGGAAGCCGGTCAGAGGTTTCTTCAGGAAGCCGGATTCGGAATTGTAGAACGCTACATAGAGAGTTCCTTCCGGCTTTGGGATACCACAAACGCGAATGGTCAGCGTCTGCGCATCGAGCGCATGTGCCCAGCCTTGGAAGACAAACAGGCATACAAGAGTTTTCAAAGTTTTCATCATTCTTTTCTTTTACGGATTAAACATATAAGTAACTATCTCACAGGAGGAGTCCTTCCTTGTTTCGATTTTATTCGGGAATGTAATGGTCGGTTTCAGGCAATGAAACCACAAGTTTCAAGCAATGAAACCATGAGTTTCAACCGATGAAACTCCCGATGACAAACGATGCGAGCCATCAGAAGTTGGACACATCGTAAGCGGCATGCCGCCCCAGCGTAACAAAAACACCGATGTAGAAGAAGCGGTCCGAGGCAGCCAGTACAGGCCGGCCGGCCACCCGTCCGAATTCATTGCGGCGGCCCAACAGGTTAGTGGCCGAGGTGTGGATGATAACTTTCTTCGAAGGCAGAAAAGTCAGCCCCACGTCAAGACTGTTGTAGGGCTTCACCTCATCGTTCATCAGGCCGGTCCTCTCGGGGTTGTGCCACGGACGGCCGCTGCTGAAACGGTCGGTCAGGCTCAAGACGGTACGCAGGCGGGGAAATGCCCACTTGACAACGACAGACGCGTTGTGACGCGTGGCGTATTGGGGAACGGTAAGTTCGGAATCGTATTCCATCTTGCGCCGGGGTATATTATAGGTATAAGCCAACTGATATTCAAAGTTCTTCAGCGTTGTTCGGTCCGACCAGAACAAGTCTACGCCTTTACTATAACCATAACCACCGGAGGTCAGCCTCATCCCGGCTGCACTTGTCGCTTCCCACAAAGGCAGGCGGCTGTATTTCTTGTAATAAACTTCTGCCTTGGCAAGACGGCCGTCACGGTTGTACTGAGCACCGGCGTTGTACTGCCAACACACGGCCGGCTTCAGCTCGTTCTGTTTCATCAACAAGCTGTCTGCCGCAAGTTGGGTGTATCGGCCTACGACCGCCGTCAGCACTACGTCACCCTGATACCAGCTCAACGCCAAGCGGGGCGACACTTCCGCATCCCCACTCTGCCACCGGTACTCGGCCCGCATGGACGCTTCGGCCTTGAGTTGTTCCAACGGAAAACTGGCAACAGACAGAAATGCGGCACCCAGCGATGGAGACACCTGCCCCTCCGACTTTCCAATAGCTCCCATACAATAGCAGACGTCATAGTTGCGGATAAAGGCCTCTGCTCCTCCATCCACACGAAAAAGCGGAGACAAGCGTTTGCCCAGTTTGGCCTTCAGATGCCATTCCTGCTGACGCTGCAACCAAGTGTCGCCGTCCACGGCAGCATTCTTTACCGTACGGTGGTTGTACGACCAGGCTCCTCCGACAAACCACTCCCATCCGTTGGCTGCAGTACGGCGCAACGTAGCGTTCAGGTAGACATTGTTTTCATCCAAACCAAAAAGACGCCGTTCGCCACCCTCGTACGTCGAGAAGTCGGTACGGTCGTATTGGGCATAAAACTTCGCTACGGTCGAAGAGTCGGGCGTAAAACGCAGCTGTGTGGCTCCCGACATCAGCTGATAAGGACTGCCGAAATCCTTCCGACCGGGATAAATCAGGTTGTGCAAAGCCATGTTCTGATAATTCAGGTCCACCGAAACCGATCCTTTGCCGAACGTACGCGTACCTCCTCCGCCCATACCTACGACGGATGCATTCAGCCCCAATTTGTCGATGGTGCTGTAATCCTTCGTTTCCAACGGCAGGACAGCCGAGAGCGCACCGCCATACTCCAGCGGAGCTCCGCCCGGAGCCAAATTGATGCCACTGAACATAAAGGTGGAATAACGGCTGCGGGCCGAGGCGCCGATACCCACCGAAGTATAAGGCATCAGCACATGCATACCGTCGATATAGGTCTGTGTCTCGCTGTCGTCCCCTCCACGCACCAGCAACCGGCCCGTTTCACCCTGTATCTGGGTGCCGGGTAAGGTCTGGAGCGCACGATAAAGATCACCGTTCGCCCCACCCACCGTGACCAGCTCCACAGGCGACAGGTCACTCCACCGGCTGTTGGCCATCGGTGTACGCCGGCGTTTCACCAGCACTTCATCCAGCCGCACACTGTCTGTCACCAATCTTTCGCCCAATGTCAGGCAGATGGTATCGGTTACCGCTGTCTGCGCACCAGCCACTACCGGCATGAAGATACAACAGGTCATCAGAATAAAGTAAATTCGTTTCATCACTTCTGCTTTTCTTTCGTTTGACGGAAGCGAAAATACGAACAGACGAACAGGCAAAAAAATATCCGGGACAGACGACCCGGATATGTGACCAACCGCATCCCCGTGGGATGAACGGCAAGAAATTGGGACGAACAGCAAAGCCTAACTGTTCTTCCCTAAAAGCCTTTTTACCGTTGCGGCATAGCTCCGCGAAACGGGCACTTCCTTCCCGCATCCTTCCAGATGAAGCCGATAGCCCTGCGCATTGCCGGTGACTTTTGCCACGTGTCGCAGATTGACGAGATAGGCACGGTGACACCTTATTATATAGGCATAATTGGAAAACGATTCTTCGGTCTGTTTCAGTGTGAGGCGAAGCAGTTTCGACTCCGGCCGACCTCCTTCCGAAGTCAGGTAGTGTAACCGTACATAGTTACCCTCTGACTCGGCATAGAGCAAGCGGCCGGCATCGATTGTCAGGCATTCCCGCGTTCCGCCCTCCAAACGGATTTCTTCTCCTGCCCGCATTGCCTCGCATGCGGACGGGAGTTCCGCAGGGAACCTTTCTGCCAAACGGGCATTCATCCCGATAGCCTCCTGCAAGTTATGCCGCAATTGCAGATTACGGTTCCACATGACAAACAACACGATGGGGAAAGGGCCGATAACCACCATCCAGAACAGACAGACGGCCAGCAAACGCAAGTTCAGCTCCATCCCGAATACCCCTGCCGTATAACACCAGTTTCCCAACGTTATGAGCATGCACAACAAAAGCGTAGAGAGCATTTCCTTACCCACTGTCCACCGTTCCTCCCGATGCCATGCTGGGAACAAGGCCGGAAACACATAAACCGATACCGCCAGCATAGCCGATGACACCACCGCATATCCCGCCAACACAACAAATTTATTCCCTTCCATCCGTGAAATGCCGAAAGGCTGAAGGAAATAAAGAATGAAGAATACCAGCAGTGAAGGTATCACTACCGTTTTCCATCGCGTCCTCAGTTCGGGATAAGGACTACGTAGCAACACTGCCAGTTTATTGAATAGAGCTTTCATATCATTCCCCCTAGGATTACCGTACAAAGGTAGTCATCTTTTTGTAACATGCAAGTGACAAAAAGAGGTGTTTCGAGGTAAAAGTAGGCAAGAAATACAATATTTTTATGTTATAGAACATATTTTTCGAGAACAATTCGTATCTTTGCAGCGTTATTAAGAGAGAAAACAAGAAAAGATGTACAACCGCTTTCCGAAACGCGGGAAGCACAAAACCAAGACGATTATGAAAAAAAACGTAAATGAAATTATGATGTTGCAGTACCGTATCAAACGTTATCAGACAATGGGAAACGGTACAATGTGCCAAGCCTTGAACGGCAAACTTCAGAAACTGCTTGCAAAGCAAGCTTAACTTAGTAAACAACCCCTTTAAACAATATGAGAAAAAGAGAGTGCATGCTCGCAAGAGAGGCACTCTCTTTTGTTTTTCAAACACCTTATGAACCTTCAGGCAGCCACTATATCCTTGCCAAAGGGCATCAACGCTACCGAAGCCAGCTTGAAGTGTTGCAAACCGAAGGGAATACCGATAATGGTAATACAGAGAAACGCTCCGAAAAGCAAATGAGAGAGACAAATCCAAATTCCTCCAAGCAAAATCCACAAGACATTCATCAGTACATACAAGCAACCATCCGAACGGCTACCGCTGCGTACTTCCTTACCGAAAGGCCATAAAGCCAATGAAGCCAGTTTCAGTGTCTGCATACCGAAAGGGATACCAACCACAGTCAGCATCAGTAACAAGCTGGCCAACACATATTCCACTGCCGTCAGAATTCCTCCAAACAGCAACCATATAAGATTCATCAGACAACCCATATTCTTCTTTATTATTGTTATAACTGTATTTTCATTCGCATGCAGATGGTACAAAGATAAGGTTTACAACCTAAAAAGAAAAAGGAACAGCCGAATTAATTCCATCTCAAAACTCCGATAATTAGTCAAACATTTGACTAATTAAGAAAAAACCATTACCTTTGCAGCCCGAAAAAACAAGCGAGTTTATGACATCAAGAGACTGCATCCTGCAACTGATACGTACCCGAATGGCTTCACGACAAGCCATGCAACGCCTGCTGAAAAACAGCGGAGCCGGTATAACCTTCGAAATGCTCCAAGTGATGAGCTGCCTTTGGAGCGAACAGGGCATCAGCCAGCAAACCCTGGCTGAACGGACTTCCAAAGACAAGGCCTGTCTGACAAGCCTGATGGGAAATCTGGAACGGAAAGGATATGTATGCCGACGCGAAGATCCGAATGACCGACGTAACAAACTGGTGTATCTGACCGAAGAAGGAGAGGCTTTCCACCAATGGATTGCTCCCACACTGGCCGCTTATTACGAGCGGTTGGAAAATATACTGGGGAAAGAACAACTCCTGCAAACCGAAAAATTGCTAAAAGATCTGCAACATGCTATCGAGACATATTAACCTGATTATCATATTTTTTATCTGCCTCATCCAGCCTTCAGGCTTGTATGCCACACCTGCGGAAACCGATACGCTGTACCTCAGCGTAGAACAACTGTTCTGCCAGGCCTCGCAACAGCATCTGCAACTGGCAGCCGACCGCCTGAAAGAACAGATGGCCGACGAACGTGCCCGAACCGCACGTACCTCGCGCTTGCCTGACATTAACGTAGGGCTACGTGGAGGCTTTCTGGGACAACCCATTGTCTGGCAAACGGGACTGAGCAACCCAACCCATCCTGAGTCGCCCGACTGGCAACAGAACTATGCCATCGACTTCAGCCAACCGCTTTATCAGGGGGGCAGAATCCGATATGCCATCCGTCAGGCCGATTTGCAGCAGGAACTGGCACGTCTGCAAACCTCCGCAGACGAAGCCGACATCAAAATGACCCTGCTGACACAATATCTCAACCTGTTCAGTCTTTACAAACAGCGACTGGTATTGAACCGCAATATCGAAGAATCGGAACGCCGGCTGAAGGACATCCGACGCATGAAGTCGGAAGGCATCATCACCAACAACGACGTACTGCGCAGCGAAATGCAACTGACCGAGGACAGGCTGGCCGTAACAGAAACCGAAAACAATATCCGCATTGTGTCGCAACAGCTGGACATCCTGCTGGGATTAGACGAGCACTTGTTACTGATGCCCGACACTACGATGCTCACACAAGACTATGTAACGGCATCCTACACCAACTATGTAGACCGTGCCCTGATTTCCGACCCTTCAGTACTTCTGTTACGTAAACAGACGGAACTGGCTGAAAACAATGTACGCCTTACCCGTGCTGGACAACTGCCCCAGTTGTCACTCACTGCATCGAACACACTGGCACGCCCCGTATCACGCACGCTGGCCGACATGTACAACAACAGCTGGAATATCGGACTGTCCTTCACCTATTCGCTGTCGTCGCTCTACTCCAACCGACACCGGCTGAAAGAGGCCCGGCAGAACGTACTACTGACCCGCAATGCCGAGGAACAGAAACAACAGCATATCCGTATGAATGTACAGACCGCCCTGCTCAAACATCAGGAAGCCTGCGATCGGGTGGAAGCCCTGAAGCTATCGGTGAAACAAGCTGAAGAAAATTACCGCATCATGCGAAACCGATACATGAACCAGCTGGCCATTCTCACCGACCTGCTCGACGCCGACAACCTGCGTCTCAATGCCGAACTGCAACTGACCACAGCCCGTACCCAAGTAATATATACCTATTATGAACTGCAACGGGCTTCGGGCGCATTGTAACCCACAGATTGACCATTAACCATTAAAACCTTACCTTCAATGTCCGCATTACACTTGAAATACCTTCGGCTGAAACGTCAGAAACGCCGCAACATATTCCTCAACATCGTGTGCATCCTGATTGCCGGATCGGGACTCACCTGGACAGCGCATTACTTCTGGCGATACATCAGTTACGAAATCACCAACGATGCCTTCGTCGACCAATATATCGCTCCGGTCAACGTTCGGGTAGCCGGCTACATTCAGGAAGTACGTTTCAAGGAACATCAGTATGTCAATGCCGGCGATACACTCGTTGTTCTTGACAACCGCGAATACCTCATCCGACAAAAGGAAGCCCAAGCCGCACTGCTCGATGCCCGGGGCTCACGCGACGTACTGACTTCGGGCATACGTACTTCTCACACCCGCATCGCCGAACAAGATGCCAACCTGGCCGAAGCTAAAGTCAAACTGTGGCAAGCGGAACAAGATTTCCATCGCTACGAACGGTTGCTGAAGGAAGAATCCGTCCCCGAACAGCAGTTCGACCAGACCAAGGCCAACTATGAAGCAGCCCGCGCCCGCTATGAGGCCTTGCTCCGCCAGAAGGAAGCCGCCCACTCGCAATACGACGAAGCCAACAAGAAGCAAGTGAACGCAGAAGCAAGTATCCTGCGAGCCGAGGCTGCCCTCGACCTGGCCGACCTGAACCTGTCGTACACCGTAGTAACCGCTCCCTACAGCGGATACATGGGCCGGCGTACCCTGGAAGCAGGACAATACGTCGGTGCCGGGCAGACCCTGTCATACATAGTCCGCCAGTCGGGCAAATGGATTACAGCCAACTACCGCGAGACTCAGATTGCCAACATCTACATCGGCCAGCCCGTACGGATCAAAGTTGACGGCCTGCCGGGGCGTGTGCTCCACGGACATGTAACAGCCATTTCCGAAGCAACCGGTTCCAAGTATTCGCTCGTGCCTACCGACAACTCTGCCGGCAATTTCGTGAAGGTACAGCAACGCATCCCCGTCCGTATCGACCTGGATGACGTGGACGAGGCAAGCATGGGGCTGCTGCGTGCAGGCATGATGGTAGAAACCGAAGCGCTGAAGAAGAAATGAAAACAGCCCGCGAACTCGAAATTCCAGCCCGGCCATGGGTTCCCGACCGCGTGGCCATTGCTACCGTCTTCCTCATCATGCTGCCCATTGCCATGCTGAACGGTACGTATACGGGCAGTATGGTGGAAGTATCGAACACACTGGGCGTCTATACCGAAGACATCACCATCGGCTACTATGCCGCAGCAGCAGGCATGGCCGTATCCTATCCCATCGTACCCAAGATACTGGGAGCTCTTTCAGGCAAATCATTATTACTCACCGACCTTACACTACAATTCTTCCTCAGCTGGTTCTGTGCCCGCCAGTCGGATATCGAGTTGGTCATTGCTGCCAGTTTCATCATCGGCTTCCTGAAAGGTTTCCTCATGCTGTGGATTATCCGCCGCATCAAGTTCATCTTCAGTCCCAAGGACATCCGCAGCGAGTTTTATGCCTACTTCTATCCGCTGGTATTCGGAGGCGGACAGCTCTCGATGGTCATCACTGCCCTGCTGGCCGACCATTACGACTGGAAGTATATGTACTACTTCATGATGCTGCTACTGCTGGCTGCCATACTGGGCGTCATCGTCTTTTTCCGCCACGACCGCCCCTCACGGCCCATTCCCTGGAAAGAACTGCACGCACGCGAGATGCTCATCATCGCTACCGGCGTGCTGATGCTCATCTATGTCATCACTTACGGCAAGACCCTCGACTGGATGGCCTCCACACGCATCCGTCTCTATATCGTCGTTGCCCCGCTGCTGGTAGCCATCTTCCTATGGGAGCAGTTCCATTCCCCACGCCCCTACGTCAGCCTGAAGCCGCTTTTCCAATGGAAAGCCATCGTGGGCTACTTCTATATGATGATGGTGATGTTCTTCAGCACATCCACCAGCCTGCTCACCAGCTACCTTACTACCATCCTGCGCGTGGACAACATGCACACCTACACACTCTACGTCTGGCTGCTGCCGGGCTACCTGCTGGGAGCCTTTATTTGCTTCTGGTGGTTCCGCTGGCAACGGTGGCGCTTCCGCTTTCTCATAGCCGGGGGCATGATGTGCTTCGTCCTGTTCTTCGGCATGCTCTACTTCGGCATTTCGCCGGACAGCACGTACGAAATGCTCTACTTGCCCATGTTCCTCCGCGGGCTGGGTATGCTGACGCTGATTATTGCCTTCGCCCTCTTTGCCGTCGAAGACCTGCCACCCAAGTACCTGCTTTCCAATGCCTTCTTCCTCATTACCTTCCGTTCGGTGTTGACACCTGTCATCGCCTCGGCCTTCTACAGCAACGCACTCTACCGCCTGCAGCAGAAATATATGGTGGAACTATCCGAAACCCTGACCGCCACCGACCCGCTGGCCGCTGCACGCTGGCAGTCGACCCTGAGCAACAGTCTGGCCCAAGGGCACGGCATGGACGAAGCCACGCAACTGGCCACCAACACGCTCTACAACGTGCTGCAACAACAAAGCACGCTGCTGGCCCTGAAGCACATCCTGGGGTGGCTTTTCCTGGTGACACTGGTCATTGCCATCGTTTCACGCTTCATTCCGTTCCATAAGACCGTACGCGTACCTGTCATCCGTATGGGTGAGGACATGGTATAACCAGACAAAAAAAGGGCCTGCTCCAAGCCACAGGTAAAATATTATTGTTACCTTTACATTCCATTACAAAGCTGACAATAATATGAACAAGAAAGCCAAGAAAGTATTGAAGATAACAGGCATCAGCCTCGGCAGCCTTCTCCTCATAGTGACGGTTGCCATCACGCTGGCCATCCATTTCGTATTTACACCCGAAAAGCTGACACCCGTCGTCGTGCAGACGGCCAACAGCAGTCTGAATGCCCGCGTAAATCTGGGTAGTGTAGACCTGACATTCTTCTCCACCTTCCCGCGTTTCGGACTGAGGATGGAAGACGGGACACTGGTTTCGAAAGCACTGCGCGACACCTTGTGGCAACGCCGCGACACGCTGATGTCTTTCAAAAAGGCTGTACTGGTAGTCAACCCCATCGACTATCTGACCCAAAAGAAAATAACCGTCTATCGCCTGACGGTGGACAGCGCACGGGTATACGCCCACATCGACAAGGAAGGCCGTGCCAACTGGGACATTATGCCCGACAGCACCACGACCGAAACGGCCGACACGACTACAACCGACACCACACGGCTGGCCCCCGGCGGAATAGACATCAGGCGTGTGGCCTTACGCCATGCCACCGTGACCTTTGACGATCGTCAGGCACGTGTATTCGCCAACCTTTGGGATGCCAACCTCGCCCTGCAAGCCCGCCTGCAACGGGGACACTCCATGCTGAAAGTGGACTTCAACAACCGCAACGTCCTCTTCTGGCAGAAAGGAGAACTGCTCGTGAACCGCGTATCAACCCGCCTGCAGGCCGACCTGGAGCTGAACCGCCAACAACGCACCCTAAGCCTGAACAACGCCCTGCTGGACGTCAATGGGCTGGAACTTGACCTGAAAGGGACCCTGCGCCGCGACACGGTAGAGCGGGCTGCCGACGTAGACATGCAGTACAGCCTACATGCCCCTTCACTGGAAACGGTCATCGGCCTTATTCCTCAAAGTATACTCAAGAAAGAGACCCTCGACGCCAAAGGAGAAGTCATCGTTAACGGCACGCTGAAGGGACTTTACGGAAAGGGACACATGCCGCTGGCCACACTGACGGTGAACATCAACCAGGCCTCGGCCCACTACGAAGGAATGCCCTACGGTATCGACGAGATAACCGCCGACTTCTTCGGACAAGTGGACCTGACGAAACGGCAATCCTCGTATGCCGACCTGAAGATTTTCCACTTCAAGGGTGCCCATACAGATATCTTGGCTGATGCCCGCGTGGACGACCTCCTGGGCGACCCCGACATCAGCTTCCATACCCGCTCTACCGTCGACCTGACTGCACTGGCACAAGCCTTCCCCTTGCAGAAAGGCATCAGCATACAGGGCAAGATGGATGCCGACGTACGCTTGCGCTGCCGCCTGTCATCGTTGAAGAACAAAGATTTGGGACGCATCAAGATAGGCGGAAAGCTCTCGACCGACGGACTGATACTGAAAGACAGCCTCCGCAACTTCGAGTTTACCAGCAACGCCTCGCTGGCCTTTATGGGAAACGACAAGCTGGGAGCACGTATCCAGATAAAAGACATGAACCTGCGCGCCCCCGGCCTGGAGTCGGCCCTCGACAACCTGACCGCTACCGTGACCAGTACCAACCCGCAGGACACCACCCGCATAGCCAACGTGGAGTGCAAGCTGGAGATGAACCGGCTGAAAGCACGGCTGGCCGACTCGCTGGGCGTCTTCTGCGGACACTCTACCGGCACGGTCAAGCTACAGCCGGGCGAACGTAATCCGGCCCGTCCCAAGGTAGGACTAGCCCTGCAGGCCGACACCCTGTTCTGCCGCATGGGCGACACCAAGCTGGGAATGGACAAGGCTGGTATCGGCGTTACGGCCGAACAGGTGCGCGACTCCTTCTGGATACCCAAAGGTATCGTAGGCTTCAACCGCATGAAAGTATCCACACCAATGTGTGCCCTGCCCATCCGCCTGCTGAAAACTTCGCTCACTGTGGGTAACCGCACCATCAGCCTGCGCAACGCCACCATGCGCATCGGCCGTTCGGACCTGACAGCTACAGGAGCCGTCTACGACCTCTACGGCGCCATGCACCACCACAAGCCCCTGCGAGCCAAACTGGAGCTGACGTCGAACAACCTGAACTGCAACCAGCTGATCCGTTCACTTTCCTTCCCCACCGACACCTTGCAGGCCGAGGCAGACACAACCGCCACCAACCTCGAGCTGTTCGTCGTGCCCAAGAACGTGGACTTCGAGCTGACTACCCGCCTGCGCCGCGTGCGCTACGGCAAGATGGTATTCGAGGACGTGCGCGGCGACATAGACGTACGCAACCAGGCCGTACACCTCAAGGAGCTGTCCATGCGGGGAATGGATGCCGAAATGCGCACCACTCTCATCTATCAGGCTCGCCAGCGCAAGCGCGGATATGCCGGCTTCGACTTCCGCCTGCACAACATCGACATCTCCAAGCTGGTAGACTTTGCCCCCTCGCTGGACAGCATCGTGCCCATGCTCCGCTCTTTCCAAGGGACGGTAGACTTCGACGTGGCGGCAGAAACGCGTCTCGACTCCTGCCTCAACATCAAAATACCGTCGTTACGGTCGGCCATCCACATCAAAGGCGACAGCCTCGTACTGATGGACGGCGAAACTTTTGCCGAAATCTCCAAGAAATTCCTCTTCAAGAACAAGGAGAAGAACATGATAGACAGCATCTCGGTGAACATCAGCGTGAAGGACGGCAACGTCACCGTCTATCCCTTCGTCATCGAGATGGACCGTTATCGTGCGGCTGTGGGCGGCACGCAGGACCTCGACATGAATTTCGACTACCACATCTCCATCCTGAAGTCGCCCATCCCCTTCAAACTGGGGCTGAACATACGGGGAAATCTGGACAAGATGAAGTTCGGCATGGGCAAAGCAAAGTACAAGGATGCCGTCACGCCGGTCGAGATACGCAAGGTAGACAGAACCATCGTCAACATGGGCGAGCAGATAGTCAAGGACTTCCGACGGGTGATGCAACGAAAGTAACCCTCCGGCTGGGCAGGGAGAATGCTGTTTCTGCACGGACAGAATGACAGCATTCTCCCTGTTCTACTTACCAAACACACTGAAAGCGACCATTTCCACTTACCCCCCCCTCCATCAAAAACCGCCAAACAGCGCCGATTACCCGCCGTAACATCCTATCTTGTGGAAGAAAACATTGCTTTTTCCACCCCAAAACATTGCTTTCTTGCATCAAAAAGTAGGAATGTGACGGACAAAAAGCAGGCATCTTACCGCCAAAAATTGGGAATTCGGCCGACAGGAAGTGCAATTTCTCCCGATTCTCCTTCGTATTTTACCCGAAAAGCATCCGAAGAGCGTGTCTTTTCTCCCTGTTTTCTTCTGTTTCAAATGTAAGGATTTAGCTATCAATCTATCTATGAGCAGATTGCAGAAAATCGTTCCGTTCTTTCCAACCATGCCCGCCTTCGGCCCGAAAGAAGCGATTCTCGGGCAACAGAAAATACAAAGTGTCAAAATGACAAACGCGACATGGAGTGTTCAGATACACTCCAGCTCCATGCCGCAACGGTAGCCTTCGTCGTAAAGCGCCGTCAGCTTGCGCACATCGCGCTCGATGCGGTCCACCTGCACGGGCTGTTGGGGACGGATGACGACCGCCTGCCCCGCCGTTTCAAGCCGCTCCACCAGGTCCAACTGCTCGTTGTAGACCACACTACGGCGGTTGATGGCCTGCTGGAGGAGCGGGTATTTCTTATATATAAAGGAAGGGACGCGCGTACCCTGAATCTTCTTGCGATATCCCGCGTTGCGGGTCAGCACCACGACAGCCTTCGTGCAGCTGTCGGCCAGCGCATGGGCCAGCGGAATGCTGTCCACTATACCGCCGTCGAGCATC